>ENA-UEQB01000180-UEQB01000180.1-human-gut-metagenome-genome-assembly--contig:-NODE-180-length-58911-cov-12.172808_pt1 | contig 58911 bp, 107 predicted proteins | sample MGYA00242901_ERZ507918 | MGnify/ENA primary metagenome ERZ507918 (study PRJEB26167, sample SAMN06115405) | human gut metagenome | host: Homo sapiens | place: China:Sichuan | collected 2016-04-06... | reverse complement strand
CGACAAAATACAAATACTGTTTGAGTTAAAACTTGCAGGGTTTGACATTTCCGCGAACCTTGAAAAGATGTATCAAAAGTACGGAAAAGAAGAATTTCAGAGAGCCGCACAGACTAGCGGCTACGGGTTCATTTTTGAATAAAGAAAGGATGGTTGATTTTATGAAATGGTACAGAGCAGAAATTGAGGATGATAATTTTGAAATGATTTTGGCAGATAACGAAGAAGACGCCATAAATCAGTATTTTGAATTAGGAGAAAAACACGATTTATTTAATCTGATAGAACTTGATGATGATAATAATGAGGTTCGCACAATTCTATAAATTAGGCAAGGTTGGCTTTTCCGGGGTTCGATTCCCCGGCTTTACCTCATAAGAGGACAGAAAACACATGGAAAGGCGGTTTTGATATGAAAACAATTAAATTAAATGATGAAATTTTTAAAGAATTTCACATCATCAAAAAATCAGAATATGACAAGATATGTGAAGATTATAAAAGCACTGCTATTTTCGACAAGAAAATAAAATGCGCTTTTCTTCCCGGATACGGAACAACATTATTCTTTGAAAACATCCAGTTTGTAATTATAAACGACAACGAACCAACAAAAAAATATGCGATTTGGAGAAATCACAAAGTTATAGGCTATTGCGATATAACGGAAAAAGCCGCAAAACACGCAAACGGCGCAAGCAATGCAAAGTTTTTCTTTGGTTTTGACAGAGTTACAAACCCAGAAAAATATTAGTGCTCTCCCGCTTCCCCACTGCTGGTGGCGCAGGTTCATGACCTAGGGGCGGAATTTCTGCAATAACGAAACGTAAACGGCGTAATACGCGCCATTTTTCGCGTGCTTGGTGCATTCGTTCCGGTTCGATTCCGGGAGTACGGACCACGTGGAAATCCGTTCCAATGTGCAAATTGACAAATAAACACAACATGAGGAGGTGTGAAAGATGGGAAAATATGAATATATCGGAAAAAGGGAAATCATGCGCCGGGTGGCTGACCTTGGTTATCTGGAAATATCCGGCAAAATGTGCGGCTACACGAAGTTTGAGGGTGTGGAATGGGTGGAGTCTACAAAGATCAAAATAACCGCCCAGCGTGGCGGTGATTGGTTGCAGATCACGCAAAGACCGAAAAGCATAACACACACTTACAGCCGGTACGATGGGAAATGCTATCTTGACAAGTGGTAAAAAGCGGTCTATGCTAGATTGTAACTAAGCTGGGCAAGCGTCTTTTGGCGTTTGCCTGTGACCGGCAATATTATCAAATATCATCAGTGCATTATCTATATATAACATAATATATGGTGTATTTGTGTTATTTACGGAATATCGCAGATAATTGCACGTTTGTTACACGTTTTTAGGAATCCGTGAAAATGGAATCTTGACCCTAAAACGCTACCCCAGGGGGGGTACAAAAAAATTACGAAATATTTTTTGGCGCGCGGAGAAAATTTTCTTTCGTAAAAATCAAAGACCGCGCAGCATAATCACTTTTACTCAACTCTTCTATCAGCCTTTTCCTAGTCATTTCCGGATTTGTCCGGCGCACATACTGTAAGAGTTCTGAAATTTTATCCATTATGCAACAACCTCCATAAGTTCAATCAATAGTCTGTCTGCTATTTCAAATACTTCTCTTCCGTATGTAGTCAAGAAGTCTGCTACGATTTCCTCTGTATCAATATCCATGTATGCATTATACGAAAGACAGAACGCATGACATAATTCGTGACATAACACACGGTCAAGGAACCTTCCGCGCAAATCATCCGCAAGATATATCGTTTTCGTGTCCCTGTCGGTCATTCCTACCGTTCTGCTTCCGTCACTTCTCTGTAGCATATCGCTATGAAGCGATACTTTGACCAAATTCCACATTTCATTGTTTATCGTGAACAATTTACCACCTCACAAACAAAGAGGGCAAAATGCCCTCTCTATTACATTTTCGTGACAAGCGTAGTCAGCTTTGTCTTGGTCAACTGTTTCTCTTCTGGGGACATACCGGAGAACAGTTCGGTCACATCTTCCGAAAGAGATTTCATGTACTTTTCGAGTTCTTTCATCTTTGCGTCCTTATCTTCCGGTGAATTTCCGTTATGTATTTCCTTTGTTTCCATGTAGCTTCTCCGGCTCATACCGGCTCTGCCCTCTCTTGCATCGTGAGTACCGGTACTCATGCCATTATTTCCGCTCATAGGCTCTGAATAATACATCTTTCCCATACTCATCCTGTCAAGGTCTCTCATTCGGTCGTATTCCGGCATTCTCTCCCATTCGTGGTAATCTTCCGGCATCTGATGATAATATGGCGGTTCCACATATCCTCTGCGTGTTCCGCGTCCTTTCGGTGCGAATCTGCCATTTGCATAGCGGTAATGGTCGTAATATCGTCTGTCCGGATAATCTTCGTACTGTTCAAGCGTACGCATAATATCCTCATTGTCTTCAGACTTTTTCATAGCTTCAACAATGTTGTAGTCCTTGTCAAAGCATACGATGTTCTTTGCAATCTCCGTCCAATCCTTGAGATCATCAAGGTTTTGTCCCTCAAAATTCTCAATTCCAATGCCGTCAACGTGGGCTTTCACGCAATCCATAATCTGTTTCGCAAACTTATGCATAATATCAAGCCTCCCTTACTGCAATCAAATTACTGTTCTGCACCTCGATAGCCTGTGTTGACGTATTCTGCACGGCTACGGTACTGCAACAACCGCAAGGCACATCAACGTATGCCTGTGCTGATACATTAAAGAAATTTTCAACTGCGGCTGGCGTTACGATCATCTTTGTTGACTGCAAAGGCTCTCCGTCAACCGCGATTGCAAGTGAAATCTCTCCAACTGTACCGCCTGTCGGAATCTGAATGTTGCCGGAATACGATACCAAAAATCTAGCCTTACACTGATTGGTGATACCTCTTAACTTGATAATTCCGCTTCCCTGTCTGTGTACGATACATTTTGTTCCGTTTACTGCTGTTTCTGTAAATGCCACATCTTCTCCAGCAGCAACGGTTTGTAATGCAATTCCTGTTACTTCCATTATTTTTACCTCTCTTTCACAAAAATAAGGGCAAACATTATAGTCTGCCCTTTGATTATAAGTAATACTGCATAGCAGACATGATTGAGTTAAACTCAATTAAGATACTCAATTATTTAGTTTTAGCAGCCACATCCTGTGTTGCATCCGCATCCATATGCATAAGCATTTGGGTTAGGTACAACATATGCCGGAATGGCAGACGGATTTACTGCATTGATAATCTGCTGTGTCTGAGCTGCCATCTGAGTTGTAAGTAATGCACTCTGACGATCCTGTGAAGCCGCTCTGCGAAGGTCATTATTTTCTGCCTGTAAGCTAGAGATTTTCTCATTGCAGAGATAATCAAGAATAGCGCGTGTTCCTGCATTCTGGCTGTCGATAATGTCTCTCGTGTTGCTGTTCATGGTGTTCTGCAATGCGCAAGTGTTCTGTGCCATGTTGTAGTTTACGCCTTGGATAGCTTCTCTTGTTTCACAGCAGCAGTTAGCAAGCTGTGACTGTAATGTATTTGTATTCTGCATATTAGCAACTGTATCAGCATTGATAGCCTGCTGAATGCCGAACCCGGTCTGCAAAATGTTTGTGTTGATGCCGTTCATGCCTGTTTGCACTGCATAGAATCCGTCACAAAGTCCGTTTGTAATTCCGTCAAGTTTTGACACAACCGCCTGATTATCAAATCCACGCTGGATTTCGCTTCCGACACCACCATTCATTCCGTTTCCTCCGAATCCGTTACCGAATCCACCCCATCCGAAGATGGCAAAGATAACGATAATGAACCATAACCATGAGCCTTCTGCGCCCCATCCATTGTTATTTCCGTTTCCGTCAATGTTCGCTACAAGCGGAACGGATGCACAATTACCTGTGTTAAACATAGAATTTACCTCCATAATTCATTTTTATATACATAATCTTGCAAGAATTAGTATCACATTCCTAATTGGCTTTTAAATGACTCAAAAGCCTTATCTGCGTCAATCCCCTTTTCTTTGCACAAATTCCTAGCCATCTGCTCAATGCCTTTGGAATCTCCCTTTTGTGCCATTTGCATAGCATTGCGCGCCATAGGGTTGCTCATTACGCTGTTGTTCCCCATCATTTGTTGTAAAAACTGCTGTGGGTTTCTCATTCCCTGTAACATCTGCATAGGATTCATTAAGACTCACTCTCCTTTTGTGTTCGTGAAGATTTTCTTTGCGTTTGCGAAGATAACTTATCTTCCAACTCTTCCATCTTTCCAAACAAGCAATCTAATTTGTCAGTAATAGCCTTTGTCGCATCATCAGATAGCCCTATTTCAATTCTTTTATCATCGCTTGAAGAATCTGCCATCTGCTCATTGAAAGGCTTATAAACGGTCTTTCTGATTGTTCCATTGGCATCCCATTGTTTTGCAACGATTGCGCTCATGTCCTGCATTGGGAAAAACGCAACGCTTCCATCCATAGGTACATCATTCGCCATGATCGCCGATTCCGACTGTACTACCTTTCCTTGGATTCCAAGAAACTGCGGTTGCATCTGCGGAATCTGTGGCTCTGGTTGTTGGAACCTCTGCATTGGGTTATACTGATATGCGGCATAGCTTGGGTTTGGGTTAAATGCCATATTCTGATTTTGCATTTGATACATTCTCTTCCTCCAATACTTCCTTGATTGCGTGAATCATCGCTGACTGATACACAAGCGGAACCTTTGACACATCTTCTCTTGTTAAGATTTTTTCAAGAATTTCATCCGTAAATAACATTCCGCATCCCTCCTATGCTTATATTTTTGCATAAAAAAATACGGTTCTTCCGCAAAAAATAAGCAGAAAAACCGCATAAAAAAAGACGCTCAATGCGTCCAAACTTCCATAGTAATCATATTCAATTAACTTTTAGCACTTGTACAAGAAACTCCTTTCTTTAGTATAATCAAGGCTTCCGAGCCTTTTTTGATTACCTTTTGATTACTTTTTGATTACTCTCTTTCCCCTAATCTATAGAAAACCTTGATTTTATGCGGTTTTCTGAAAGCCAATAAGGGGACTCGAACCCTTGCACAAAGCATCAACTTTTCAGTGTTTATGCGGCTTGTAGCGTTTTTACTTTGATTACTTTTGATTACTTTTTTCAAAATAGTAATCAAACGACTAACTTGTTCGTGCTTTGAAGTCTGGTATACTACTTAAAATATCTGACTTTTTCTCGATAGATCTGCGGTTTCTGTGGTAATGTTCCTCTGTAGTTCCTAGGCTTGCGTGCCCCATCTGACCAAGGATCAACCGCTCGTCAATATTGTTGTCAAGAAGGATGGTTCCGTATGTCTTTCGGATCTTATGTGGAGACTTTCGATAGATTCCTAACTTATCGCACAATCTCTGTAATCGCATTCTTACACAATTCGCATTCAAGCGCTCTCCATTTTCTTTAATGAACACAAATTCTTCAAATGGATTCGTTTTTCTGATCCTATCACACAACCACTCGTAGTCCTTTGGGATGATAATTGTTCTCGCCCCAGCTCTCGTCTTTGGGAAATCCTTTATCGCAACCGTATATTTTGCATCATCCTCTCCACGATACCTTGTTTCGGTTCGCCGAACCTTGACCGTATTACCGTCAAAATCATCATGTTTTAGGCACACAACCTCTCCGATTCTCATTCCGGTCACGAACATTAGAAGTATTGCTATGTTTGATAAATCAAGGTTGCATTCCAAATATTTAATCATAATATCAGTTTCATTCTCGTCAAAAACCTCTTCGTAATCTTCCTTGATCGTTCGTTTGAAATCGGAATCAGATGTATCAAGCTCCTCAAACAATTCTTCAACATTAAAATCAATCAACTTCCGCTTTTTGGCTCGTTTCAGAAACCCTTTGGTTATCCCTTTTAGTCCGGAAAACGCCTTTGCCGTCAAGTTAAACTTCGGAATCTGTTCTTCTAGGAAATCTCCCCATTCATCTTCCGATATTGATTTTATGTGCCTTTTACCCATTTGTTTAAAGTGCCTTTGATAAAAGTTGCGATTCCTTTGGTGCGTTGCATTTCCAATCTTGTTCAGTGCCAACCGCCTGTCGTTCCACTCTTCAAACACTTCATCAATGGTTGGATTTTCTTCTTGAATCTGTAAATAATCGATAACCTCATTTTCAATATCGACCCTATCTTTTTTCTTAAGTAGCTTTCTCCCTTTCTCCTTGCATGGAATATAGGTTCTCCAATACCCATCTTTCCCTTCCCATATATCATATGGGTGTTTCTTTAGTATCTTTTCTCTTTTGTTCATTTCAACTTGTTCTTGCACAAGTGCTATGTCGAGAATACCACTATCAACGGCATATTTCAACAGTTCTTTTTCATCCAATCAAATACCCCCGTTCTTTCTATTTTATCTTTGATATCTCTTACTCTGTACTCTATCGTTCTTAGTGATAGATTTTCTTTTGTGGATATTTGCTTTTGTGAAAAACCACGGCAGAGAAGAGAGAAAATCCTCTCCTCTTCTTCCGTGAAATTGGCATTTTCTTTTATTTGTTCAAGTTCTGGCTTAATGAATTTTGTAAATTTCATAAGCCATTTCTCCTTATTTTATTGGTTGATATTTAAGTTTTTAAACATAGCACACATAACATCTACGACAATACTGTTTCCGAATTGCTTATACAACTGCGTATTACTGTTTACTGCTGCCATTTTGTCAATATCTTCATCAGATACACCCATCAGCCGTCCGCACTCTCTCGGTGTTAGCTTTCTGATACGATATTGTATAGCTATATGGCTATTTGCATATCCGTGTGTGCCAGCTACAAGATCAGATATGCCGTTATCAGAAATAACTGTACCGCATTGGGAACCATTGCTTGATATTTGACCGACTTTTTGGATATTATTTTCAAGTAATAAATTGTCTTTTTGCACACTCGTTAAGCAATTACTTGTACCTTGCATATTTACCTCTAATCTCTGCTCCGTTGGGTTTCCTGCGGTTCTATCTGACGGATTGTCTGGATTTCTGCCACGCATAGCAACTATCTGACTTTCACATATTTTAATCTGTTGTGTACCGCCGCCCTCGACTGTTGTGATATTAGAACAAAGTGCATTTTCGTCATATGCTGTGTTTGATTGGTGCTTGCCTGTTCCATTATCCATAAATCCTAACTGCTTCACTTCAAGAATTTTAGGCTCTTGATTTCCACCTTGCATTGTACTCAATGTTTGCCCCCTCATCATAAATTCTGTTGGTGCTCTCAAATTTTGATTCAAGAGAACCTATTACATTTACATCTGCCATAATTACTCCTAAATCATGGTTTTCAGCTTTTACGCATCTTGCAATCGGATATACACCTCTTTAAAAATCTGCTGATACTCCGGTGTATATACTGCCTATTACTTCCATTCAATCACTCCATTCATAGATTGATTTCCAAAACCTTTATAATCCCTTGCCATAAGAGTTGTTGCAATATCAATCTGCTTTTCAAACTGCGTTGCTTGATTGCTTAACAACAAGGTTTCCGTCTGACCGCAAGTTTGATATTCCGCAGTCGCATTTTGCTTTGATACAGTTTGCAACTTCTCTTTGCTGCGGCTTATTGATTGTTCCGTCAACGCAAGTCTGTCTGTCTGTCTGTCTGTCAAGATTGTGTTGTGGCAATGTGCCGTTGCCAATAAGCTGTTTTATCAGCTTGTCAGCCTTTTCATTGTTGATGTAATACTTTTCATCTACATTATCCTCAAGATAGTCTTTCAACTTCTTTTTGAGTGGTATAGGCTGTGGAAAATCATATGAGTAATTGCCAAGGAACGAAAACATAAAGCATCTATTTCTATTCTGCGCCACTCCATAATTTTTAGCATTCAAATCTTGCCAATAATTTGTGTACCCTAAACTTTCCAGGAAACCCAACCACTTCTCAAAATCATTGATGTTTTTCTTGCCATGTACTTGTGGCACGTTCTCCATGAACAAAATCTGTGGTAATTCTCCGTTACTATCTCTAATTTCTGTTAGTATTCTCTCAACTTCCCACAACAGACCGCTTCTTGTACCACTTCCCTTAGACATTCCAGCTTGTTTCCCGGCAACTGATAAATCCGTGCAAGGAAACGAGTAAGTAAGTAGGTAAGTAAAGGTTTCTGTGCTGCAAATATTCAAATCTTCTGCATGAACCTTTGTTATGTCCATTGTGGGGAAATCCGTACCATGTACTGCGTTATAGCTTGCAATAGCGTACTTATCAAACTCAACAACTCTGTAATGTTCAAACTTAGCGCCTATTCTCTTTAGTGCCATTGTCTGACTGCCGTAGCCGGCAAAAAGTTCTATTAAGCGAATGGGCTTTGTTATGCTGATTGGTTCTCTTGTGAAGTCAAATATGCTCATTTGATTATCACAAGAATAATTTTCAAAATTCATAAAATCTACCAAAAGGAAACCTCGGTTTTATGTGCGCACAACCTATTCCTTTCTTTGATTTTTAGTTAGTTACTGTGGCTTTCTGCCTGTCTGAAAATACTCGTCATAAGCGTCAACTGTATCACGTATTTCAACCATAGCCATATCAAGTGTTACATCTTTTTTACCCAAGGCTCTTTCTGCATAATCTTTAATTCTCATCATTAAAGCCTGTGCTATTACTATCTCTACATTGTTACTCACTTTGAATCACCTACTTTCTTTTCTCTTAAAATCCTCACAAGACACAGCAAACAAGCAACCTACACAGTTAATGGGAATAAGCCCATTATTGTTCTTACAACTGTAAGAATTTTTGCAAACATTACAAAAATCTTTTCCAACATTTGCCTTGCAACTTGTCTTTTTATCTTCCAGCTTTTTCCCGATACTCTCGTTTATCCTTTTGAGTTCCTCGACCTTTTTCTGCAATTCCTCAAAATCTTCAATGAGTTTGTTGTATTTCTTCTTACTTAAAATCTTCATTCTGAATCACCCTTTCTTTTTCTTCTTATGCTTAAACTTAAAAACATCATTCTTCTGACGGCTTACCATGCTACGATAGCCGTTCATTTTACTAGTCCTGCTCTTGCTCATACCTCACACTCCTTTCGGTTTTTCACACCGCTCAAATTCGATCACCCATACCCACGGGTTTGCATCCCAACCGTAGCGGTCAATGTCGGATTTCTTGATGGTGCTATTCCAAATCCCTATAAACGATGTAATTGTCATGTTTTCATCAAGTCCTCCATTTGTGTGGATATACTTATCTGTTCCTTCTGCCAACGCACTTTCTGCGCTGATCTCCTGCAACCGTTCCACTCTCACATCCGTAACCTTAAGCCAGATACGTGCCGCTTCTTTTGGCATGTGAATGGACGGATGATATATCAGTTTTGATGATTCCTTAAATGTAGGCAAGTCTGCCAGCTTATCATCAGCTTTGTAAATATATGTTCCATCTTCATATCCTTCGCTCCATGTTTCTCGAATATAAAGAATATCTCCCGGTTGATATGGTGGCTTTATGCACTGTACTCCATAACGTGCCGTAGGCTGTGGCTTTACAACTCTCCTAGTACAACTCTTCCGCCCGTCCAGAATTGCCCGAACCATTTCTGTGTTAACTGTGTTAAATAGTATTGGTTTAATTGCCATCTGCTCCACCGCCTTTCACGATTGTAATTGCGTCATCCATTGCCCTGTTCCATTCCAAATCTTCATCAGTTCGTACAACTCTGAAATTGTCGTTTAACTGTTCCACAACCTTGTCCACATCGTAGGCGGTCGGCTGTTCGTCAATCTTTTGTGCCAGCGCATAGAACATATCCTCACTGTTCCTTTGTGTAAGAAGAATATCCATGAACCATTGTTGGTATAACTCTTTTTTTAATTCATCTGCATCAATCAAGCTCATCGTTTTCCATCTCCTCTTTTCAAATAATCAAAAACCTCATGCCCAATCATCCCTACAACTGAAAGAATGCAAAAAAGCTTAACTCCAAATTCTGTTAGAATATCTAGCCTAATAGCTATAAGTATTAGCAGAATGAAATTTATGTACGATTGAAACATCATTCTTCATCACTCCAATCTAACCTGCAACCGCAATTACTACAGTAATTTGGCGCATTGTTGTTATCCATTATTCCTGTATCATGACTAACTTTAATTGCATTTCCGCACTCACAATGGAATACAGAAAGAGTATCACTAAGGTTATGGTTAAATATAGGTTTCTTCGCCGTCTGCTTAATCGCCGCCGCCCTACATTCTTCCGGCGTGCCGATTGCTCGGTACTGCTGCACTTCTTCAAGTGCCTGTATTGCAACATCCAAAGCCTCGGCTCTCTTTTGCGGGATGATACCACCTCTCGGTCTTATTGCATGTAATTCTTTAATTGCTTCACTTGCTGTCATGCTATTCCTCCTATTCTGCTTCTGATTGAAGCCATTCTTCCCACTCGCCGTGTTCTTCTTCGCTCGGAAATTCATGTTCCATCCACTGATAATCTGATTTTACTTTGCAAAGAAACTCCGCTAACTCTTCATCTGACATATTCCTTATCATGTCGGCATTGGTCACTTTCAAATCAACAAGTTCAAAACACTCATTACGCCATTTCAATACATTATCAATATTGAATGAACTGTAACCTACATGGTAATAATCTTCTCCGACTTTTTTGTACTTGATTTCGTAATACGGCTTGTTTCCTATCATCCTTACGATAATTTCCAGAGATGTAACTTTGTTTTTTGTATCATTATTTTCTGAAACCTTGCTATCGCATCCACAACAATGCTCATTATCTATTGAATTGCTGTTAGGCTGACATTTACAAGTGTGTGCTTTTTCTTCTATGGCTAAGTCAAGGTAATATTTCAAATCTTTTATCAAACTGATAGTTCCGTAGAGTTGTTTTTCCTCAAGCATTTCAACGACTTCCGATATTCTTCTATCAAAGTCTCGCTCGCTTACGCTTTTAAGAAATTTATCCATTCTCTCCACCTCTCATTTCTTTCAGCTTGGCTTCGGCTTCCTCTTGTGATAAAAACCAGGTTTCCTTGTACATTTTTTCTGACAGGATTCGGTCTGTTGCATATTCTCGATCCTTATCACACTCCATGTACCATCCTTTTTCTGTAAAAGTAATCAAGGCTACTTTCTGATGATAAACTTTGTTGTTCTCCGGGTGCAGACTTAAAATATTTAATTCATAATTGATTTTGCTAGGAATTATATATACATCTGAGCCAATTCCACACGGCAACCGCAGAAGTAATCCCTGCTCCTCTGCATCCTCGTAATCCGCTAACTTCTCCATTGCGCAATAACCTTCTTCGCAGTTGGAATAATATGAATTAGGCTTTTCGCCATAGCACGAATACAAGGTTTTTAAGGATTCTTTCTCGTAATTCTCTTTTACCAAGATTCCAACCGCTGTTCGTTCTGTTAATCTCTCCATGTTTATTCCTCACTTTCTGCCAGCTTCGCGAATTTCCAACTTGCAATATCTGATTCACCTTCTGCGCTCCATGATGTTGCTCCATGATACCAAGTGAACACCGTGCCGTTTTCATACATTGCAAAATATCCCCGATTCCACTCGCCGCTTTTTACGTCTTTCACAAGAATCGGCGTATCGACCGCAACCTTACTCCAATCAACAGATGGCTCAACATACTCACTATTCGCCCATTTCAGTATTTTTTCATTACAATCTGAATAACCGAAATCACAATCTTTGCAAAGAAGATTGTCACAAGAAGTCATTTTCCCGTTGCGAACTGCAATTTTATCTCCCTTACACGCAATATCTAAAATTTCTTTTGCGTATTTCTCTCTGTTCAGCATGTTTACACCTCCAAATCACACACAAATTTGATTTCATCAGCCAATGTCTCGGCAATCATCGGTACAGTCAACTGAAACTGCTTGTAATTAGCCAGTGTATCAATGTAGTCGATGAATTTTTCCGTGAAATATTGCAACTGTTTCGCTGTTATCTTAAATTCATTTTTCAGAATAGTAAGTGTCAGTGCAAAATAGTTAAACAAAGATGCACTGGAAAGTCTGTAGGCTTCACGCTCGATACAGAAACCTTTCTTTGCATACAGGTTCATTAACTGTCTCTGTGGAATTTTTCCGACTTCTTCTTTGATGTCGATTCCGTATTTACTTTTCAGGTAAACAGACAAGTCCTTTCCGGTATTTCCACCGGATGCTGCTTCATCTAAGTAGGATTTCAAAAAATCCTGCAACCGGATGATTCTTGTCTGTCCGAATCCGAATTTGTCATGCAGAATTATGTACCCAATCACGACAAAATCTTTGTATGATTTTGATATAACCTTATCAGCATTTCTCTTTTCAAAATCATTTTGCCCGATAATCCGCATTTCCTGTTTTGTGTAAAATGTCGGCTTTTTCTTCCGTCTCAACGCATTGCTCATTTCTTTGATTTCTCCTTTCTGTATGTGATTTCCAACCATGCAAAATGACTCAATACAAGCTGTCTTGCACGTTCTTCAATCTCCATGCCCTTGTATTTGTTTATCAATGATTCTCCGGATTTTACAACTTCATCCCACCAAGAATCAGCGTTGTCCGGTGAATAGTATTTCTGAATGAATTGCCAATAATCCATAAATACTTGCCATTCTTCTGAACCCTTTTCGATTTTTGCACTTGCCATAGCTGCTACCTCTAAAACGGACAATCGCCATTGTATGGTTTGAATCCGTCCCCACGTTCTTTCTTTTTGATTTCCGCAACAACATCATCAAGTGGTTTTTCGATTTCAACAAACTTCATGTGATCTCCATCAAACTCCATTGCTTCACGCATTGTCATTCCCTGTCTGTTCTTCTCGATTTTTACACCCTTGGCTCCCTTGTCATTGTCTGACAGATTCCACAGCATAATTATGTTTGACGCGTCCTGTTCGATTGCTCCAGATTCCCTCAACTCTGCCATGGTAGGCTCTTTTGTATCTCTGCTTTCGGAAGCACGAGTTATCTGCGAAAGTGCTATTACGTGCGTATTCAAATCTCTTGCAACCGATTTTAAACCTCTTGAAATTGATGCTACTTCTTCATTTCTTCCGGAATATCTGTTATCCGGCATAAGCAATTGCAGATAGTCAACAACGATAACGTCAAAATTTTGGTGTCTGCATTCTGACTTTATTTCTCTCGGAGATACGGTCCCGGATGCAATCCATAATTGATAATCACTCATTTCTTCATTTGCTTGGTTGAATTTTTCCTGTTCATCACCAAGAAATGCTTTTGCCCTTCTGACTCTTGTTAAACCGATTTCCGCAAGTCTTGAAATAAATCGCTCATATACCTGTTTATCACTCATCTCCAAGTTGAAATATGCGACTTTAAGTCCCTTTTTTGCCATATTCCCGATAATCTGCGTTGTGAGTGCGGATTTTCCGACTGCCGGTCTTGCAGCAATTACTGTTACATCACCTCGTTCAAGGTCTCCAAGCGCATCGTCAAGTTGCGATAACCCGATTTTTATACCGCCCTCTCCAACACTTTCGTTGAAATATTTGTCTTTATTCTCAACTGAAATCTGCTTGATTGGTTTTAACTTTACTTCCTTTCCCTCTTGCAAATGTTCAAGTCTTGTAAGAAGATCGCTGATTGTATCATCAATGTCGCATGGTTTTAAACTAGATTTCTGATACATATCACGAACCGTTCTTACTTTGTATTCTTTCGCAACCGCATCGGCATAGCTTTTAACCATGGTTGAAGTGATTGTTCCGGTAATACAAGATTTCATCAATTCGCTAATCTGTTCCTGCGTGTATTTGTGGTTCTCAAGTGCCATTGATAAAGACATTGGGTCGATACTTTCATTCCGGTCATACATGGCAAGCATTTCCTTGTATGTGTCCTGCGCAAAATCCGAACTAAACATTTCCGGTTTCAGTGTTCGCCAGATGCTATTTAGAACATCATTGTCAATCAGTACGCACCCGATCACTCCGAACTCTGCTTCTGTCAACTGCAATCACCTCGTTTCTCTGCGATCTGCAACCAATAATCACAATCATTTTTCAGCCAATCGACATATTTTGGAATGTACCGAAAATCCGTATCGTCTGGATTCTTTTCTTGATAGTCACTCAAATATGCTTCTGTGGCTTTGTATAACAGCCGTGCAATGTCCGGTTGGTTATCTTCGATAACTTCTAACACTTTATCCATCCAAGCCGTTTTAGAGGTACTGTACGCTGTTTTCTTGGGGTATATATCAAAAGTCTTTTTCCAAGCATCGTCAAAATCAAACAAATCTCCGGAATCGGGCGACAACGAATTTTCTTTTATATTTTCTTTCTCTTTATCTTCTTCTTTTTCTTCTTCTTTATCTGAAACAGCGACGTCAGACGATTTATCGAGCGATTTTTGCTCAATTAGGTTCTTCTGCTTCTTTCTACGGTTCTGCTGATATAGCCTGTCACGTTCTTTTTTCTTCTCATAAGCGTCAAGTGTTTGATGCTTATTCCAATTAGGAATCGTTATCACGTTGTCAACAACTTCAATCATTCCAAATTCTTCAAAGGTTTTAAGTGCAAGTCTTACCGTGTTCAAATCTCTGCGAAAAATGGTGGCAAGCATTTCATCCGTGAACGGCAACTTGTTGCTCATCATAAACACACCGTTGTTATTCTGTTTCCCTGCAAGAATGAGAAGTTTGAACCAAATCGTAATGATGCTATCCGCACTCGGCATACTCTCAATCAGCAGAATCTTTTCATCATCAAAAACATCTGTCGTGATTTTAATCCACTTGACTTCTGCCATTTAATCACTCTCCTCATATGTATTTTCAGAAATCAAAGCCATAAACTTCTCATACTGTTTTTCAGAAACTTTGTTTCCCTGTTTCTCCGGCTTCAAGCGGATTTCAAGGTGCTTTTCAGCGATATGCGATAATTCCTTGGCAAGACTCTTTTTGCCTTGTTTAATGCCGTCATAATAGCCTTTTGCCGGTTTAAATTCGTTTATCTTTCCTTTTCCTGCGCCTTGACCGCCAGCCGTTTTGTTGTAACGGCATTGATAACCTTTCTTTGTATATTCCAAAATCCAATATTGTTCCATTTCATCAAGCTTCTCTCTCGGATAATGGATAAAATCCAATTTCCACCCATACGGATTTTCTTCACTATAAAATCCTCTTTTTTTAATCGAAAGATCTATGTGCTGAAAACCGGATAAATGTGAAATATTTCTCTCTAGGCAGTCAACGCTCTGACCGATATAAAAGTAAGATATACCGTTTTCATCAGTCCTTGTGTAGAAATAAATTCCGCTCTGATTTTTCATTTCCGGACAAATGCTTAATATCCGTTTCTCGTTGTTCTTTTTTATTGCATATAGCTGCTTATAATTTACATTCGGCATTTTCTTCTACCTCTCAATGGCGTTGTTAATATCTCTTCGATAGTCCAACCCATATCCTTTCTATGTAATAAGCAATGTGCATTTATACCTACTATTTCAGCCCACTCAACAACCCTATGGGTTTGTCCGTCGTGCTCCCAAACAGGCGAACCCGATAAATCTTTACATTTTTTACTGCAATAAACCGCGTCATTGTAATGACCACCTCTTTTGGCGTTAAATGATTTATTGCAAATAGGACATATTTTCATATAGTCTTTTGTGTTTGGATGCTCTCTGCAATAAAGAATCCTTCCGCAGCGATTGCTACATGTTTTTTGCCCATTTCTCTGCTTTTTCACAAATTGCTTTCCGCAAACAGGACATTTTAAAAATTTTTCCTCTAAAGGAATGCTATTTCTTTTGTTTTTAGCTTGTTCTGCATTTGTTACAAACCTGCAATTGCTAGGCTCGTAATTCCCATTAACATCAATTCTGTCAATGGTTAAAATGTTCAATCCCTTATCCGTCTTTTCCTCTTTATACCCGTTTGCGATTGCCCAATCGTGGAAACTTAGAAAATCATTCTTCCATTCATCACACATTGCAATCCCTCTTCCACCGTAATTTTTATAGTCGCGAGAAGTTTTGCAATAGCAACGATATTTAATACTTTTCCACAGAGGATATAATCTACCGCATTTATTTGATAATCCGTGTTTATATCCCATCCAATCACTTCCTCTCCAATGGCTTCATGCTCATTTGAGCCACAAACTTTCCGTAGCTCATTCCGGAGGCGCGTGCCATATGATTCACAGCCTTGATTGCATCATCCTTTTTCTTTGGTTTTTTCAATCGTTCTTTAACTTCATTGCTGATGCAGTCTTGGCAATCAACTTTGCGTTCATCTGTCGTCATAAACATCCTGCCACATTTCGGGCATATTCTTGTATACACAATTCTTCCAGCCTTTTTAAAATTCTTAAACTGTGCGTATCTTTTGGCACATTTTGGTCTACAGTATTTTTGATCTGTTCGCTTCGGCTCAAATTCAGCCATACAGTATTCACATATTTTCAATTTTTACCTCCAATCTTTTGTAAGGGCGGCGCGGTAAACGCACCGCCAAAACATGGCTTTCAATAAGCTTGTGATAACTATTATTCGCCAAACAAGATAGTTTCTTTTAGGCTTTCGCCAAGGTGTTTCAACCAATCAGAACGGACAAAGGTTCATATCAACCTCTAGCCCTTTTTCTGCAACATAAACATTTGCTCCATATTTAATTGTTTCTTTCGTTCGTTGTAGGAATAACGCGGGATCTCCGCTTGTGTCCGATAAGTGTATTAAAACGACATTTCGTAAAGCCGGGTTGTCGTTCGTCTGAATAAATTTAAGTGCCGTATCAAGGCTCATATGGCCTCGCAAACGGTGTTCATAATTTGGCTCATTCCGGTCTACCAAATCCATGCTATAATTGGCTTCAACCATGATATGCTCAACCTTTATGCCGGAAAAGTCATATCTGCAATATTCCAAGTCGGTCAAGAATAACAGCTTTCCCATTTCCTCATGCTCGATTAAATAGCCATAACACTCGATTTCCGTGTCATGCGGCACATTGAATGGGGTAACCGTAAAACTGCCGATTTGCCGTGGTCTGCGCGGTGGAATAGGTGCTGTACGTTCTCCGGTTATGGTTTCAAGTGCGGTCTGTGTCTCAAATGCCGTGTAAACCGGAATGCCGGATTTCATGAAATCTTTTATGTATCGTGCATGGTCTCCGTGTTCGTGGCTCACAATGCAACCGGAAACATTTGCTATTTTCCAATCAATCATTTTCTTAAAATCAAGAAATTTCACACCTGCTTCGATTGCAAGAATCTCGCCACTGCTGCTGATTAAAGCGTAACTGTTGCCTGCTGACGATGAACCGCAACAACGCATAAGCATTTAAACCACCTCACTTTCCGAAAAATTCTTCTCTTACATCAACAATGTCTCGTGTCTGCCCTAGCAACTTCCGGTTGTGCTTTGCCCTCTGCTCATTGTCACAAATAAATTGCTTGCAGATTTCCGGCCGCACCGGATAGATTCTGCATTTCTCACAACTCTTGTCTGTGTCAAGGAAAGGGCATGTCATATCATATGGTCGCTTCACAGTAGGAAGCAGGTGCCTACACTCTTTGATATGGTTCTTACAGATATATCTGTGAATGGCATCTACTTCCTTTCTACTCATAGGTAAGAGGTTGGAACAGCAGTTACCGCATTGGCTACATTTTCCATCTTTGCAGAAGTTGTAAATATTATCTTCCATGCCTTTCTGCACGGATTCTAAGACTGATATAACTTCCATAGGCTACTCCAATTCTTCCTCTGCCGGGAACTGAAAAATTTTTAAATAATTTGTACTTGTATATTCCATGTACTTGTTTCTAAGCATTTCCATAGCTTTCTTGGCTTTTTCTTTGGAACTGTATCCAGCCATTTTTGTTCCCATTGCTGTCGAAGAGTTGTGGCAAAAGATAGCTGCGTGTTCAACATTCTCATATTTCCCGACTGCCATGCTCAAAGAACTGATTTCATACGGCATATCCATTGTACCATCTTGTGATATAACCCTCATATACCCTCCTACTTAATCTCAACATCCGGAATAAGCCGCTCCGGATAAAACACTAATTCATAATGGTATTTATCGGTAGATTTCGGTTCCACTTGTTCCATAACGTAGCATGTCCAATCATTCAAATAGATGTAGTCCTTGCAATACTGGTCTTCTCCGGTCTTAAATGTAACCACAAGCTCGTTGGAAGAATTGTTGCTAAGAGACATATACCCCTCTGCCTGCATCATAATCGTGTCCGTTCTGGCATTGGTAACTGTGATTCTGCGATAAACATTGAATTCATTTGCTTCTTTATTGAGATTGTAATTTACTGTATCCGCCGTGCTGCATCCGCACGCACCCATTGCCATAACTACCATAAGCAGCGCAATTAAGATAACCTTTGAAATTCTTTTCATCGTCTTTTTCCTCCTAATCTTTCATGAAATCCGGCACATTCTCGTCATTCTCTGCCGGTTCAACAACTTCCGCTTCGACTGTTGCACCGACAGCTCTCTCAACACCATCTTTCACGGATTCCTTTGCTTCTGCATCTGCAACAATGAAGTCCTCTGAATTGGCATTTTCGGCAATCTCTTCCTGCGTCTGCTGATATGTTTCATCCATCTGTATAAGTGACTGTGTAGCCATAGCGTTAAGGTCTTTCGGGTGTTTCTTGATTGCATTATTACGCATCTTACGGACAATCATAGCTTCGGAAGTTTCTCTCCACGCCGCGCTCATATAAGGTCTTGCCACTTCACAAGCAAGCATTTCTTCCAATGTCTTGCATCCGAGAAGTGCACTGATAATCTCGTCCTTTTTAGCCTTAATTTCAGCCTTTTGCTTGTCGGTTGCCTTGCGCTTATTCTCGCAAATTCCAAACGTTTCATTCAAAAGATTGTTGCGCACATGAGCCAAAAGGTTTCCTTTTACACCTTCACGTTCCGCAATCATGTATTCAATCTTTCCACCGTCCATCTCGACCGGGTAAACGACACGGATTACTTTCTGTGACAATCCCTTTTCTTCCCATTCCGGTGGTGTAATCTCAACGCCTTTATGTTTCGGGTATGTAAATTCATCTCCTTCTTTCACAAGCCATACCGGATAGACTTTTTTAACGCCAACGCCGAAGTTGCGAAGAAGTGCATCGTTTCCGTCTCCCTCGATTCCCATCTCAACCTCTTTATACCAATTTCCATTGGCATCCTGCTTATTTCTTAACTGGAAATAACACTCTCTCGGTACTGCATTTGCATTAAGTTTAAGGCTGGAAACCTGCCCGATAACCTGCCGCAAATTAGAACCATTCAGATTTTCCATAGCTGCCTTATTTGATGTAACAAGGTTGTAAATCGCACTCATTGATGCCATAACGCACTGTTTTGAATAATCATCAAATACAAGACCATGTTCCTCGAAATCTCGCTCCATAAGTCCGGTGTACTGGTTTGCGTAGAACGAAAGCCTTGTATTCATTTCCTGCTTAACTGCTACTTCCTGTTTCTTTGCTTCTGCCATAATTATTTATTCCTCGCTTTCTCCGGCATCTACCGGCTCTTCATACTTTTTCACAACCGCCACCTTATCAGCACCGTAGGTTTCTACCCACTTCATATCAACTGATTCATCCGTAACAGTCAGCTTTGCACCCTTGTCATTTACAACCGTGTCACCGGCTTTCGCAGAATCCTCGGTGCGATACACATAGCTTCTGGTACTGTTTGGAAATTTTGCTTTGATATACTGCATAATTACCTCTCCTTTTTCACATATCCATTTGACAAATTTTCAAGAATACGCAAAAGTCTTTCGTTGGTTTCTGAGGCTTTTTCAAGTTCTCTTATAAGTTTATATTCATTACACTCAAAGTTATCTATCTTTGTTCGCAAATCTGAGTTTTCAGCCTTCAATTTTTCAATATCATCCATGTACACGACCTCTCTTTCCTTTATTCCTCGCGTCTTTTTCGCAATACGGAAGAGAACAATGTCCGGATTCTGCAAAATCAAAGAACCCTCTCTTGGTTGCACTCTTCCAACGCTTGCACGACATACACCGTGCATCCGGCTGTGTGATGTTGTTGCTTATTCCAACTCTCGACATCCTACACGCCCTCCACTTTCAACTGTTCATCATCAGTGACCGTCAGAAGAATTAACTGCGTATCAACAGCCGGTACATATTCGTCATTGATACTTTCTGCACCATCAAGGAAAATCGGAACATACATATTAAAGAACTTCTGAAAACTGTTGCAAATATCAATCTTCGCTTCAATTTCCCTGCCAGTGTTTGTTGTTTCCCCGAATACCTTATAAATGCCGGTTTCTTCATCAAGCACCGTAGGAATACAAACTTCCTTATATTCTCCGTTCTTCTGGAAATCGAACAACTTCCAACGTACAATACCGAAATTCTGATTGATTTCTTCAACAAGTAACTCATTCTTTCGTTTTGAAACTTCTTTGAGCTGATAAAGAATCCTCTCGGCATCTGCCTTTGCTTGTCCATACTCGCTCTGTTTATGTTGCATATCTGCAATCTGTTCATCAATGCGAACATTGTTTTCAGCCTGTGCAATAATCTTATTTACTTCATCAAGCTGACTCTTAAATTTTTCCTTATCATCTTTTGCGTAATCAGTCACCTTATCTTTGCCCTTGGATTCTAACTCTGCAATATCAGCAAGCAATTTATCCTGTTTAGCCTTTAACTTGGCATATTCCGTATTCTGCATATAATCAGCGCAAGACGGAATCTTAGAAATCTGTTCATCAAATCCCTTGATAATGTCAATTTCTTCCGCTTCATTAAGTTTCAAGGTGTTAATTTTGTTTTCCAATTCTTTGTTATTCTTGGTCAGATCCTTAATCATTTCAGCGAACGCATTTCCATCATCAACAATCATGGCAAGTGTTTTCGCGTGTTCTTCATTAAATATTTCGATTGCATCTGCCTTTCTCTGCGAAAAATCGGCTCTTAAAGACTCTATTTTATCTTCCGGCAATCTTTGTCCGCATAACGAACAAACCGTTGTGGATTCGTCAAATACCCACTTGGAATCATCAAACTTCTTTGCAATTTCATCGTTGTATTTTTTTGCAAGATCGGCTCTCTTAAGGCTCTGTTCGGAAATAGTTTTTCTATTTCTCTCAATAGAATCCTGTGCTTTTCTGATTGATGAACGAACATCCTCTAACTTCCGTTCATGGTCGTATTTTTGATTTTCAATCTCACGGCTCTTGCTTGAAAGTTCATTATTCATGGTCTGTGCGATAGCGGACATTTCAAACTGACAATGCATTTCTTCGCTGCGCATTTCATCAATCCGAACATCAGGTTTCCCGATTAAATCCTCAAGTGCTTCAATCTTTCTCTCTAAATCGGCTTTTAACAACTCCTGTTCTGCCACATCAACATCAACTTTTGCTTTTTCCAGACCGATAATCTGATTAGGAATCGCATCTAACTGCTCGACAGCTTTTTTCTTGGAAGCCTTGTTCATGGCTTCAATCTCTTCAAATTTGTAGGATTCAAGCAATTTGGCAACATCCGCAGTTTCTTTATTCATTTGCGCAATCTCTAAATCTGTTTTTTCGCTTGCCATAGCGAATAAGGATTTTCTCATTTCATCCTGTTTTTTCTTTAACGACAAATCCTTAGTGAACACATTCGGGTGCGAACAAATGAGGAATTTATCAAACTCAAACCCTAATTCTTCCAGATATGCCTTAAAATCACGTTCTGTCTTAGGAACAGAATTAATCTCATATGTATTTGTGATTGTAATTTTCGAAACTCCATTTTTATCCGGCTTTCCAACTTTTCGCTTCTGCATCTTTGAAAGAGTGATTTCTTTTCCACTTACATCAACATCTGCAGTAACGGTCGGAATGCAATCTTCTACATTGTCCGGTCTAATGTTTGGATTGCTGACAAGTTCATAGTTCTTATCAGACATCAGCCAGTACCATGCCGCCCCGATTGTGGTCTTTCCTCTACGGTTCATGCCGGAAACCCTTGTTGTCTTTCCGAATTCGTATGTCTTATCCTTTACACCTTTGAAATTTTCAATATGTAACGATTTTAAAATCATTCGCATTATTACACCCCCCCACGATTCCTTTTATTGACAACTCATATGTAACTTTTTCCATAACGTGACCATCTTTACACGTTTTCTTGTATCTCCGGCTCTGTAGTCTGCCGTAAACGCTAACCCTATCTCCTATCGAAAGAGTATTTGTGTATTCCGCATTATCACTCCACGCAATGCAGGTGATCAAATCCTCTTTTCCGTTTTCTCTTACGTTTTTGAGTTTCAAATCACAGATTTTACGACCAAGTGGCGTTTCTCTAAGTTGCTTTTCCTCGATAATTCCATCAAGGCTTACTTCATTCAAAGGGCTATCATCCTCTGGTTTTGTGATTGTATCAGCCATAACATATGTAAGAATGGCTTTTCCAGACCCTGTTTTTACGCGCCTGGTAATTATCTTCCCATTGACACATACCGTTCCGCTGATTCCTGTATCGCTGATTTCTTTGTCGAACAGTACCGGAAGTATATCTGCAACACCACTTCTTCTTTCAACTCCGATAAAAAATTTATAAAAATTCTTACCATTTGATTTATGGCTTTCTCTTGGTGCTGATACAACATCACCGATTAACGTTATCCTGTTCTCCATTGCTTCTCCTTTCCATTTCTCTGTCAAGAACCTTTTCAAAATTATCTTTATCATTCTGTTTCTTTCGTTTCCCTGCCAAAAGTTCAGCAAGCATACGCTTTTCTTTCGTGGAACATCTCGTACCACTTATATACACAACGTCTACCATTCATCCTCTCTCATTCTGCGTTTTCTCTTGATTCGCTTGTCAAGTTCGGCTCTCTTCCTGTCTACTTCCGACCAGTAATACATAATTGCCGCAATTACTGCCCCTACTACGAATTTAATAGCCGACATATCCCCGGACGCTCCCTCACTATCCATATAGCAAGCGGCAACCAAGGAATATTCCATTGCAACCGCACCTATAATGAATTGGATTACTTTTTTCATTCATGCTCCTTTCAGAAACTTGTTTACAAAGTAAACCTGTCCTTTTCCGGTAACTTTCGTTGTCTTTGTGATTCTTACTGAACCGTCCGGATTCTGAATGTTGCTTTCCTTAACCTCAAACAATCCCTGTTCCACATATCTCTGTTTTGGCATATTCCTAGAAGTACCGCTTTTAATAAGGAAGTTATTCTCTCGTAACCACTCAAACAACCGCTTCTGTCCTATCTGCACACCGTTCTGACAAATAAGCTTTGCTAAATCTCCTATAAGGATTGATGTATGGCTCGCTGATACCGCATCAGCGAAAATCGCTTTAGGTTTCATTTCCTTATTTTTGATTGCAAGCGTATTGTTTTCTGATTTCAGACTTTCAATCGTATTATTTGCAATCTTCAATGCTCTTGCCATGACCTGTTCCGGTGTATTCCATGCCTTTTCTAAATCGATAAGGTACTGTCGTACCGCTTTGCCCTCTGGTGTCCTCTGAATCATACAGATTTGCTTCGCCATGTCTACGGAAATGTTGTAATCTGTTGCCGGTCTGCCGCCTTTTGAGTTTTCGTCATTTTTGACGATAACCTCTGAATAGTCATTTCCTACTGAAAATCCGTACTCGCACATGCGCGAAAACCACTTTGCAAATTCAGTCCCAATATGTAACTGCTCATGCAGTTCTCTTGCCGACACTGTCTGTGTGTCAAAATTCACTTTTACAAGTTCGTTCATAACTCTCCTTTCTGTGGTATAATTCCCTTATCATCAAATAAGGGAGGTGAATTTTTGAACAATGAATATGTATCTGCCTACGCTATCGCTAAAATTTGTGGATGTAATGATTCTTTCAGCGATTTCAAAACCAAGTACGACCAATACTGCGAAGAAATCAAAAAATCTCTACCGAAAGAAGAAAATCGATCCTCTAGCGTGGAAGCGGCAGAAAACCCATTCCGTAACATAAAACATTTCTAATATGTTTTAATGACCGGAGAAATGGCGGTAAGGACTTTGACGGATAATTCAATGTTTGTATCTTCGATTTTCTTATCGCCGTCCAAAATACTTTGGTAATCATCAACGATATTCATTGCTATGTGCTGTGCCAATTCGTCAAGCCCGATATATCTATCCTTGTCTTTCTTTACTATCACAGCTTTTCCTTCTTCGTCTAAAAGCCGGTATCTTTTTACTTCCACCCATTCTCACCCCTTTCGTTTTCTTCGTCTGCAATCTGTAGATTGATTGCCCCGATTTTTTCCTGATATATCAAGCAAACGGCATCAACAGTCAAATTAAATGCCTGTAAATCAAGCACCAAATGTGGAAGACCGTTTGGTTCTACAGAAAAATCAAGTTTTCTAATTCCTTTGATTTCATGTTCATCTACAAAAAGATGAATACTTGACGGCGGCTCGCCCTCTTTTCTCGGCTTGATTTCAATTTTTTGTGGTTTGTGTTCCATATTCTAACCCCCTTCGTCACTCTTCTTCTTGTGGTAAAAGCAAATGAATATTTTCCAAACGGAGATTAGGGTATAATCTCTTTGTTTCTTCATATACGGTTTTGGTTTTCAGCCATTTCCGCATATGGAGAACCTGTTCCATGACGTCCATATCGTGAATATCCACTTTGTTTAGAATCTTCTGCAATTCCTTTTCCATTCCATTAAAATAAGAAACCGGAACAACAACCAAATCATTCACGGATTTAATTTCTTTCATTTCTTCCTCTCCTTTCTGCTCAAAATCTTTATTCTTTGCGATCAATTAACTCGGATACATCAATCCCCAGTATTTCGGAAACCCTTACAACTTTGTCAAACGAAGGGCTAATCTCTCCCCATTTGCAAATACTGCCCTGTGAAATATTAGCCATCATTTCTAGTTTTCTGATTGGAATTCCCTTTTCCTTACTGAACCGTTTGATTTTTTCGTACAAGTTAAAACCTCCCTTCCTTTTCTTTAAGTTCTGAAAAAATCGCACATATATGTTGACTATTCTCTGAAAATATTCTATAATTTGAGTTGCGAGCAAAAATCATAGAAATTAATTACGACATGCAAATGTCGCTATTTTGTTGCGATTTTTTCAGAACCTTTAAGTACATTATACGCGATATATTCAGAATGTCAATAATTATTTTTGCGATTTTTTCAGAATTTTATTTTGTGGGGAAAATCAAATGACATTAAAAGAAAGAGTTAAAGAATTGTGCGATGAAAACGGTGTAAAAAGCTACCAATTAGAGGAGTATTGCGGATTTGCAAAGGGATATTTGAGCAAGCTGGATCATCCAAATGTAGACAAAGTAAATGCAATAGCTGAATATTTTGGTGTTTCTCTTGACTATCTCGTAAATGGCAAAGAAGACGGATTGGAAAAATATGCAAATATGTCAGCAAAATTAATGAAGGACGAAGAACTGACCTGCTCATTAAAGAAATATTTCAACTTATCAGACGCTAAAAAGAAACACGTTATTGAATTGATAAACCTATTAAGCGAGGAATAATTATGTTTATAAAAGAATATGGATTTTGTGAATTGGTAAATAAAAATGTAACAATAGAAGTTGAACAAGTTCCATACAATAGCAACGAAGGAACTGTATACGCAAAAGGAAAGATACGTTGCGGTTATAGCGACACAACGTATCATTGCGAAAGAAACGATTGCCCTATATGGCGTGGTCTTGATTCTTAAATTTAATCTCAATCTCGCTATCTCCGTCATTTCCTTCTAATCTTGTAACAAACGGAGAGTCTATTGACATATTGATGCAATTAAAATCAAGATGAACAACCGGCATTTCCATAGCCTTCTTTTCAAATCGAACGCTACGAACACCATGAATCACATGACCGTCAATGAGAACTTCACAAAAAATACTGTCTTCATCAATTGACCTGATTTCAAGTTTTGAATTTTTCATTTGCAGAACTCCTTTACGATATTTGATACAATAATATAAATACAACGTAAGACCTTCCGGTCTTCAATCTTATCAATCAATTCTATTATCTTCTTTTTGTAATCCATTTGCAACCCCTCCTGTCGATATACCCTATTATAGAACGTATGTTCTATATAGTCAATAACAACTTGGGGACAAAGCCAATGCCAAGCCTTGCCCCCACCAGAACTTGAAGTGTCCTTTCGGACAAGTCCATAGTATCACTACAATATGCATGATTTCAACATTTTTCGGTCGCAAGTTTCGACAGAAAATGTCATTGCAGAGAAGCGGAAAGCTGTTTCTCGATCTCTTCTTGCACTTTCGCGCGCCAACGCATCGGCACTTCATCAATCGTCATTTTCTTGTCTACCAGAATACGTCTCACGTAGAATTTTACCATTATGCTTCACCTCCTGCTACCATATCTGCAAGATCCTGAATTGCTCCAGCGTTTACTTCATGTCCTGCTTTCAATTCGTCGATTGCTTTTTCCATTTCTGTCTTAGTCCTCAAGCTGACCGTTACGGTGTACGTACCATCTTCTTTCCCATCCTCTCCCACGTTTGGATTGTAAGAAAAGCCATCGGATTTAAGGTCTGTGTATTCCCCAGACACTTCCCCGTTGTGGGTGAATGTCACTTTTGCAAGATTGTCCACGGAAAACGCTTTCGTGATTGTTTCGATTCCGGCAAAATCTGCCGACTGAATCTGAATATTGCCAAGGCTTGCTCCATCGGAAACCTCGAACTCTGTTTTGTTTTTAAGGATAATTTTGTCCATAATTTTTTATTCCTTTCTATGATAAAAAATGGTTTATAAGTTACGTTCGAATATTTGTTCGATATATTTTCTTAAACGGCAGTTTAGAGAATTATATAACGGCTAGGCAAGGATATTTTGGAACGTCTGGTGTATCTAGTTCATGGATACAAGCATCTGATTACCCGCAGAAGTATCAATATGCATATAAATTTCCTGATGTTGATGGTTACAAATTTCTTATTGGATTTACCAATATTAGATGGACAAACAGTGATAAGTATTATGATTACATGCTTCGAAATTACATACTCAATACTCAGTCTGATAAGGTTGAAATGTACTCTGGGCAAGGAACACCAGATTGTATAATGTATTTTTTTGGATTATACATTAAATCATGATTCTTTAAAATGCAAAATTTTAGGCGAATCCACCAGCACTAATAATAGTTGGTGTTTTAGTATCTTAGGCGCAAATATACGCGAAACTTCCATCTATTCTCTTAGGAGATTCAACGGTCTGGTTTGGATAATATATTGATAATTCGCCATTAGAATTTAAAACTAGCGGAACGGCATGCCCATCAATAGTAATAAAACTTAAATAGAAACTTCTTACTGGCGTATAGATTCCTGTTGCTAAAATTAAACCATGTGTAATTTTAGATGGAGTAATCTCAATAGATATCATAGATAAGTTTCCGCATTTATAATTTAAAACTTCGCCAGCGCCGTTTACGATTGTTACATTGGGATTTCCTTCAATTTTTAAACTGCCGTTTAAATCGCTTATCTGCTTTGCAAGCGTACCATCCAGATTCGGATTAGCTTGTCTAGCGTCTAGCGCATACCCGGTTTCTGTTGTTACCTGGTTATTTACGATACTTTCCGGTTGCAGTGCGCTTCCGATTTTATCCTTTAGCGTATCCGCCAACTTTATGACGTTTTTCGCTTCGTCCAATGTAATTGTGGTGCCATCCAAGTTAATACTAAGCGTTCCACTTTCATCTACGCTCATGCTTTTTCCGTCCGGCTTTACAACTCCGGCATCCTCTGTTGTTGCAATCGCACTAGCTCCGCCCGCAATAGACTTAGACCAATATTCCGTATTGCTTGTTACCGTTCCTGCCGGAACATTCTTTTTTGCAAAATACAATGTGTTATTATGAGTTACCGCATCCAATCTCTTATATGTAGCATTTGCGCTCCACTCGCCTTTAGGCACGATTGCTACTCTACCTGCCACTGCCATATTAAGCCACCTCCCAATTCAAATTTCCGTTATTATCAACGGTAAAGTTATATGCCGCATTGTCCGTGTAAATCAACTCCCCATCCTCATTCACATCAAATTCTGTCATTGTGAGTTTCTTGTTAATCTCGTCTTCGATTCCCTGTACCCGGTCTGCGCTGTCCTTTGCGTCTGTGGCAGATTTTGCCGCGTTGGTTTCGGACACCCCTGCGCTTTTGGCAGATGCTACCGCCTTGGCAGATTCCACTTTAATATCTGCAAGATAATCCGGGCGCAGATGCTTTTCTTGGATACTTCCCTTTTTCACGATTGCGGACACCTTACCGTCACTGCCGATTGCAAATGCGATTGTATCAGATTCAAGAAACTCATACTCTGTAATCAGAGATGATAAGTCCACGTTCTGCGCCGTGCCATCGTCAAGTGTAATAATCAGCTGTTGTGTCTTCGGATTGTACTTGAAGTTGACCGCCAACTTTTCAAGTTTGGTATCAATAACAGCCTTAGAACCATTCATCTTAACGACCGTCAGCGTACCGTTGGATTCATCCCAAAGTATTTCCTTTACAAGTTCGTTAGCCTTTGTCAAGTCAACTTTCGTGGTGTCGAGTGCGCACACGCGGTTATCAAGCTCATCAATGCCGCCCTCTATGTTGTTCAGCCTATTTCGATTAATTGCGGTCTTTTCGCTTGGAAAATTCTCCCAATATTCGCGACTATAGATTTTCTGATATGCCATCTGATCACTTCCTTTCTAACGCGGATAATCGTTGTTCAAAATCGTTACATCTGCTCTGCAATTTCTGTATCATGGCAGTGTTAAGCGCAATAAACTCTTGATAGCACAGCGTATACATATCATTTGCGCCACCATTCTGCTCTAAGAATTTTTCCCATTCCTCGTTAGATTCAAAATCTTTTTCGGAGAATACCGCATGTTCCAGTCCGTAAAACTCATTTTCAGATATGTCGCAATCCGTCATTGCCTGTTCAACATCCTGTGCAACGAATCCAATGTGCATTTTTTCGTCATTTTCTATGAGCCGATATTCCATCGGTTGTAGCAACTCGAAAAATCTCACAAACCGATCATCCTCTAACAGCTTTCGGAAATCTTTTTTCTTCCTGCGATCAGACGTTGTTTTCCAACCGCCGGAAGAATACCCTCCGGCAAATGGATTGGGTGTAGTTCCACAATACACAGAACTAGAACTTGGGATTAAATTTCCGTTGCCGGAAATTTGTACATTATCATCTATTCCAATACCTTTTAAATAATATGCAGTTGATGCCATTATACACTGTTTTGCACTTTCTGCGGTTGTTGCAGAATCTGCGGTTGTCGCATGATCTGCCGTACTCGCATGATCCCCTATGGCTTCCCCATTCTGATCTGTTACAGTGCCTAGATCAATGAGTATGTTTTGCAGCATGGGTCTGCCTCTTCCGTCAAGACCAAGAATTGTAAGGTCATCTCCAAGCGCTGTTGAAAGAAAGTTCAGAGAATCAATGATTGTTACTTTTCCATTTCCATCAAGCCTGAAATTATTGCTTTCGATTATGATTCTGTTTCCACGAAGCATAATCTGGTCTGCGCTGGCATTGATCATAGAAATAACTTGATCGTTCTCATCTCTGCCTAACTTCAATTCCAATGATGCGTCTAATTGCCCTTCCGCCTTTTGCGCACGATTGACTTCTGCGGCAATGCTATTTGCGGTCTGCTCAAATTTAGAGCTTGTCTGTTGCTCTAAGTCCTCATACGTGGATTGAAGATGGTCTGCGTTCCTTTCTAACTTTCCAGTACGTCTTTCTACGCTTTCAATCGTGTCTCTGATAGAATTAACTTTTGCAGAGTGTGTCTGCGTACCCTGTGCCGAGATTGAATCTCTCTTGCTTTGTACTCCGGTTAGGGTACGTTGCAATAGATACGTTTCAACAATTTCTCTTGTGGTATTGAACCGGATAGGTTCCCCAAGTGTCAGACATGGATTGCCGACACAAGTGCAACTTTTAATCGGTGTGTATGCCGCCTGTTTCATAATCGGCAACAGGTTATTTGCAATCTGTTCCAACTCTGCTCCGGTCTTGTCTGATACAAGAAAGTTTCCTGTAATCGAATAGTTGTTCCCGGCAGTTCCAACAATAGCACCGGCATTATCTTCGCTTGTCTTGATTTCAAGCTGAGTGATCGCTTTGCTTTTGAAATCCTCATAATCAAACGTGATGTAGTGTCCGGTCATGGACTCTGTGTTTGCGTCAGACGGAAATAAATTGTCAGACGGAAACAAATCTTCTGCCGGATAAAGTGCGCTTACGATTTCTTTAAGAAAGACATACTCAAACTTGCCATTCCGGTTGATATTGCCAAAGCATCCGTTAATCTCACAGATTGCCGTTACAACGGTTTTTCCGCTGATAGAGGACTCTTCTGTGACCGCACTTGAATCGTCCGTCTGCGTGGCTACAATCGTCTTATTGACCGTCATAGAATCATTGACAAGGCTTGTTTCAACTTGTGCGATTCCAAGATGCGCAAAAAAGCTGTCCCGGAACTGTTTAAGGCTCATTGGGAAACTAAGTCCGGCATACCAAGACTTTACATCCGCATTAATAATGTCGTACATTGCGTCATATGCCGTAATCTGCCGTTTTGTGCGGTCAGCCGTAGGAACATCGGATGCCACCTTAAAAACTCCGTATGGCATCGGATTTTGGCTATCTCCGTCAATCGTTTCTTCAATAGAGATTGTCTTTCCAATAATGCTTCCTGCGGTGTTTCGTGCTGTGAATTTTACGCAATTCGCTTCGCACGCTCCAAACTTTAATTCAGACTCCGAACAAAGACTTTCTTCAAGTGCAAACGTACCGATTTCAAGCATCGAATTGTCTATTTTCTGATTCGTTCCAACAACAGATATGACCATCTGCTTATCTGTCGAGGAATCCCAATACTTTTCTTTCAAACTGCTATTTATCATATACACCACCTACAAACGAAAATTTGATTGCGTCATACTTAATCTTCCCATGTGCCACAGAATAGAACGTAGGCTGAATATCAGCGATATATCCGTACTGTGTCACATATCCACGTTTCTCCGGAACGTATGCCGTGATATAGCCACCACGTTCCTTTGCCTTGGTATAGTTCTTTTCAATGTTCTTCCAAAAATCATCAAACTGTTTTTCGGTCAGCATGGCTTTAGTTTCAAACTCGACCTTTAAGGCTTTCAGTTCCACGGCATCACGATGCTCATATCCGTTTTCATCCGTCCATGGGTCTAAGTCTTGCATATTTACATAGGAACTAAACGTATCCTGCTTTATTAAACTGTTCGGTATGGTATAATTCCCAAACTTTACCAAATATCCACCATATCCCATCGTTTACCTCCTAAAAATGGGTATAAAAATAGCACCTACCGTTTTGGTAGATGCTATCCATTTGATTAAATTTTAAGCTACTACTGATTCCCATTCAGATTTCAGCTTTTCTACATCGTTTTCAAAAAGTTTGCAAGCGATTTCGTACAACTGCGGAATCATTCCCATTTCCCTGTCGATATAATCCATCTTGTTTCTTACTTTTGGTTTGAGTGTGCACCCTTCCATCCTTGATTTAAGGTTGCAGTGATATTTCCTTTCAAATTCTCCATAAAGCAACGAATAGCGTTCTTGATACTTTCCATCGGCACCGAAACGGACAATCTGCGTTATACGCTGTCTCTTTGTCGCCAAGTCAATATCATCAACGAGTCCGATAATAACATCTTCCTTATGAATGATTTCTTTCTTCTGCCTTTTAATGGTTTCATTCTGCTCTCTAACAGTTTTTAATGTCTGTGAAAATATCAGCTTAGTATTTTCATCTGCGTATGGCAGGTAAGTGGAAATAAATAATTCATCATTATTGACATACCCGCCTGTTTTACGGATTGTGGGAAGAACCTCGGATGTTACCCAACGTTTGAACTTATGAAGTTTTTCTTTTCTTTCGTTTATAAGGGAGTCGTTTTGTGACACACCCTTTGCTTTCTGTGGTTGCATCTGAAAGAGCAAGGAATACAAACCACTTTCATTAACAACCGTCATTCTTTGTTTTCCACCGGGAGTATCAATTTGTGACACACCCTTATCAGAATCATCAATATTTGAAAGGCTTCTTCTGTAATTCGTATCTCCGAATACTTCGCATATATCCTTTCCAACAAACATCGGTTCATCATCGACCATTACCATTCTGATCTGTCCGAATATAGGATTTTCAAATACCTCAATGCCGTTTTGAATCTTAAGCATAAGTTGTGATTTTTTCATTCGTGTCTACCTCCATACATTTTTATCTGAATAAAAAAGAGGAAACCGCTTGTGAAATCACATTGGTTTCCTCTTTCGTACAGTATGGCGTTCGAGTAAGTAATCCGCATCTTCACGGATAAGATTGTTTCCTTAGTAATAAGGATAGACTATTTTTGATTTTGTGTCAATCAGATTTTGAATTAAAATAAGCCGTGTTTCCACGGCTTAAGTATCATTTATCTTTCAATTTTTACTGTAACCAAGTATATGTATATGCTTCATCAACATATATCTTATAACTGCTCGGATAGATCGTATCGTAATTTGAATCGTACGGAAAACTAAATGAAAAATAATCTGTATCTCCATTCTTTTCACATTCTGCATAATGATAATCATATCCGATCAAGTTTCCAGATGCATCATACATTACGCAAGAAATTTTTACAAATGAAAAATCTTTTCCGGAATCATTTGTTGCTTCAACCGTAACATTATCTGCTCCAATGTCCGATTGAACCATTATATTGCGAACATCACAAACAGCATTTGTTGCTTCATCAACACTCAACGACATTTTATAGTTATCATAAGAAACATCGTTATAATCAGAATCGCTCGGTGCGTCAAAATAAAGAACACATTCCTTACCGGATTCAAAAGCTCTGTTACAATCGCTTTTGCTATCCAGCATTTTACCGTTTTTGTAGTATACAAGTTTTGCGTCCAGATCAACAGTTACCTTGTTGTTGTTTTTCAAGATAGCAACAACTCCATGACCACTGTCTTGGTATTCAATTGAAATGTTTTTCTTTATCTGGTTTGCATTAAAGGAAGAAGTGACGGTAACTTTGCAAGAAAGCGTTTTCTTTGCAATTTTTGCTTTTACGTACGTTGTTCCTTCTCCAACCGCCAGAACCCTTCCAGACTTGTTTACAGAAGCAACATATTTATTGCCACTACTCCATTTAGCAGTTTTCCTCATTCCGCTTATCTTTAATGTTGCGGATTCTCCAATTTTTAAATTAAGAGTCTTTCTGCTTAATTTGATAGTTGCCGCCTGTGCAACAATCTGTTTCCCATCTGCATTTTGGATTGGCATAGCCGAAATCAAAACGGCGAATACCAATCCCATCGCTACTAATATTTTTTTTGCGTTTCTCATAATGACTCCTTTCTTGTGATATGATTTATTTAGAATTATATCACGTTCGATTATAAAAGTCACTAAAAAACATACACATTGTCTCCGGTTCGATTGTAATGTTCTCTCCCATAATCCCTTGCGGCTTTTCCTATGTCGTTTGTAGTAATTCCGAAATTTTTCTGTAAAATAGCTTGTAATAACTGATTTTGCTGTCGCAATAAGGAAACCTCTTGCGCAGATGTTGAATTGATAGCATCTTTGATTCCAGTAATTTCTTGGCTTCCTGCGACCGCCGGCTTACCTCCGACCGTTCCCATAAGTTCCGGAAGCCCGTTTTCTCCAACTGTTGCTATGCTATATTTATCCATAAAACCGCCCGTTGCATAAGCCTTTACTTTAGGTAGGCTCACTTTCGGCACAAGATCGACTCCGCTCCACTTTACCTTTGCTACTTTAGCCGCCGCAGAAACAACACTGTTAAACCCTCTCAAAACGGTATTCACTCCACCGATCAATGAATTTATTGCTGTTTCAATTCTTGAAATTACGGTGTTCATTGCCCCGGCAACGCCACTTTTCACGCTATTCCATAATTTGCTGAATATTTCAGCTACACTTTCTTTCATCTTCGAGAAAGCATTTTTTATCGGGGTGGTTACATGTTCTTTAAACCAACTAGAAACACTGTTCCACGCCCCGGTTACCGCTGTTTTTGCCGTGCTAAATGCTTTCTGAATAGATTCTTTTGCTGAACTAAAAGCATTCTTAATAGGTGTTGTAACATGCTCCTTAAACCAACCGGAAACCACCGCCCATACCGATTTCACAGTTGTCCATAGAACCTTAAATGCGGTTGATACTGCCGATTTCAATAATTCAAAATTCTTCTTTATTGGCTCTATTACCTTTGATTTAAACCAATCAGAAACAACAATCCATACCGCCTTGACAATGATCCACAATCCTTCAAAGATTTGACCAACTCTTTTCGAAAATCCTTGGAAAAATGAAACAATAGGAGTTATAACATTAGTATTGAACCATCCAGAAACTGTTTTCCACACACCGGATATATCTTTCCATAAAGAAGAGAAAAAACCGGAAACAGATTCCCATAATCCCTTAAAAAAACCGCTTATTGGCTTAATCACATTAGTATTAAACCAATCTCCTGCTTTTGAGAAAATTCCTTTTATTTCTTTCCAATGATCCTTGACTACTACAGCCGCCGTTGCAACACCGGCTACTATTCCTGCGGTAATCGCTGCAGGTGCTGCCGCTACCCCTAAAATAACCGCTCCGACTGCCGTAATCGTAACTCCGACAAGCATAAGCGCTTCATTAAGCCAACTGAATCCGTTCTTTAACATGGTCACAAAGTTTGATATTGCAGTAAATGCGCCAATCGCAACGGAGCCTATTCCGGTTATTGCTTTTGCAACAGGGCTTATAAATGCAAGCGCGCTCTCTGCGGCTCCACTGCCGAATAAGGCTTTTGCGCCAGCCGAAAAAGTTGCCCCAAGTGTAGCAAACGCCCCTCCTATTTTTTTTGACAGAGCGGTAGACAATACCGCTGAAATTCCCTCATTTGCCGCAATTTCAACGCCAAGCCTTGATGCAAGTGAACCGGCTATTGCTTTCGAAATGGAAGTTCCGATTATATCAAGTGCTGTTTTTGCAAGATGCAATCCAAGAATTTTTTTGATTGTCAGCGCGCCGACAATAATTGCAACCGTCTTTACATCTAAGTTACTTAAAAACTCCTTTGCTCCGTTCCAAACATCCTTCCAAGAAATTTTACTTAATGCCGTAGTGACCGCATCAAATGCCCCTTGCGCCCACGAATTAAGTGTTTGAGCCAATAATGCAAAATCAAAGTTTTGGAAAAACTTGTTGATTCCGTCTGCAATTGAATTTCCAAATTGTTTCCAATTAAACGTTGTGCCGAATGAATCCAATCCGTGAATCACCGTGTTTAATGAATTAGCTATCAGCTTTCCGGTTTCTCCGAAAAGCGTTGTTCCTTTTTGCCCTTTAAATAGTCCGTTAAGGAATTTTGCAAGTCCACTACCAAAGCCGGACGCTTTGGCGTATACCTCATCCCACTTGATGCCTCGCATTGCATTGATAAGAGCACCGGAAATCGCTTTTCCGAGCCCTTCAAGGTCTTTGATGTTGCTTTTGAATTTCTTAAAGATGGTGTCGGTCTGAACTAAACCACCATCAGCACCGGTGCCGCCACCAGCACCAGATCCAGATCCAGAACCAGAACCTTTATTCCCAGAACCGGAACCCTTGTCTTTACTCTGTTTTGAAATAACCTTCAATTCATCAAATGCACGAGTTGCCTGTTGGATTTCCTTTTTTGCTTTCTTGGCATTCTTTGCGATACCACCCGTGTTTTTCCCTGCGTTTCCTGCGGCATTACTTAAATCGTCCATGCCGTCAGATGCGCTTCCAATATCATCAGCAAGACCGCTGATTCCTGCCCCTTTGCTTGCTTCATATCTCCATCCAAATATTGAACCTAAAGCATTTGTTACCATCTCTGCAAAAGCAATAACCTTTTGCAGAACTGCGTTAAGTACCTTGATAAACGGCTTAAATGCATTGATTAAACCACTACCAACAACCGCTCCAAGTGCTTTGAAGTTCTCTTTAAGCATGGTTATCTGGTTATGCCATGTCAATATGTTATCGTAAAGGCTTTTTATCCTCTACTTCTTATGGTTTCCCATAAGTTCGGCGTACATTTTCAACCACAGCATTGTGGCTGTCGGATACTCTTGGGGATATTATATTCTACACTCTTTCCATAAGAAAAGAGCATAGGTTCAATCCCTACGCTCTACAATGTGCTATAACTTTTATTTTATAGCCTTATCTCGGTATTAGCTTATTGACTTATCCACTTATAGCCATAAGCAGTTCGCCCCTCTTGGTCAATTACATTATGTATTGCTTTGTAATTAACTCCAAGAGATTCCCCTGCTTCGGATATTCTATCGAACACTCTTATAATCTCTCTGGTTTTCGCATCCACTTGCGCAATTTTTCTTCCTTTTTTGCGCTTTTTATAGATGCTCAAATCTTTTATTGGAAAATCTTCTTCGTATACAAAAATATATCCATTTGCCGACTTATAGGTATTTGAAAGCACACCGGAAATAGTTGTTCTATTTGCTCCGGTAATCCTAGCCGCCTCCTGCAAACTTTTAAATTTCTGTATAAAATTTCCTTCCATATCACATTGAATAATGCTTCTCATTCCGTTAGGTTCCGGCTTTCTATAGGTTTTCGCTCCGTTTGATTCATACTCATCCTCAAACATGAACATATAGCCCTTTGTCTGCCGCCTTTTTCCTTTACAATTAAGCAGAACATCCGTATTATTAAATCCGTCAATTTCTGCATCCATTGCACTATCATAACGCTTAATGTACCGTCCGTCAAGCGTCAGCAAAACAACTGCCCTGGCGTTATGATACGGCGCGCCTTTCCCACCTTTGGTCATATTATAGCCATCTCGATAGGTGTTAAATTTTTCAATGTAATACTTTTCCAACTCACAGGCTCCATCTTCGCTTTCACACGTTTCGATGATTTCCCATGAGAAGTTGTCAAACCCGAATTCTTTAATTGCTCTATGAAAGTCGCAATCTTCTTTTTCGTAGCACCTTTGATGTTGCCACACTCTGCTATGAAAATCACAAGTTTGACCGACATAAGATTTTCCGTTTATTTTATTTGTTGCTTTGTAGATATAATATGTTCGCATTAAATCACCTCAAACATATTATACAAAAATGTTCGTGCTAAGTCAACTTAGCCTTCACCGATTTTACCCGATTTTTCATCGACATATTGCTATGCCGCGCGACACATGAAACAAAAGTTTCGTTTATCGGCTGTTCTGGCAAAGTCTCCGGTAATATTGGTTGTATGCGCAAGCACATACTGATAACGCAACATGGCTTTTTGAGCCTGTGTCATTGATGAAATGTTCGCATCAAGTCCTTGCTTTAATGCCCATTCCTTTAATGTTGCCTGTGTCAAGTCGATACCATAACGCCGCATAGGTGCCGTAGTACCGGAAAATACAGATTGCAGACTCTTGGCAATATCTTCTTGGCTCACATCATAAAATGAAGCCATATCTCCGGCTAATTCTGTCAACCGGATAGACATTTTTGCCATTTGCCCTTGTGGAATATCAAGGGCAGTTCCCATGGCTTGAAAACGGCTTGCGAACTGTTTTGCGGACAATTCAGACATACCAAATTTTTCAATTGATGTTTTTGCGAAATTGTTAATTAGGCTTTCATACTGCCCGAATGTCTGCCTTACAACGTTCTCAACCTCGGTTAATGAGGATGATATGTCAATGGCATCTCCAAGTAGCCTAAATCCACGGAATAAAGCCCAATATGTTGCATACACTTTCCCTATTGCAGACGCAAGGGAGAACGACTTCTTTGTTACAGCGGATGCACTTGAACTAAATCCACTAAATGAGCTTGTGATGCTTTTTGCCGCTGTTCCTGCCGCTCCACCGGTACGTGATAATTTTGCCAATGCATTTGTCATGTCAATAATATTCCGGCTTACACTAGGGGCTTTCGACAATTCGGACATAAGCTGTCGCATTGCAACCGCAAGTTTTGGTATATTCTCGATAGCCTTTGTTGAGCTTGTATAACCAAGTTGCTTGATTCCTCCGGCTAATTCCGATAACCCTTGCACCGATTTTGACATACCGGAAAACGAGCTTACCGACTTTGAAATCTGTCGCATTGCTCCGGCTGCTGCATTTATCTTTCCTGTGTCAATGTTGCTAAGCGTTTTAATGTTTCTTGCAAGAGTCGAGAATGACCTTGAATCAACACTGCGCATGGCACTCATTGAGTTTGACAATCGGTTTACTCCGGTTGATAACCGGTTAATTCCGCTAGAATCTATGCTTTGCAAGGATGAAGATAGTTTTCCTAACCTTGTTATCAGTGCGTCGATCTGACCATTAGCCTGTCTTGCCTGCGCTTGAATCTTGACCTCTAAGGTTTCTAATTCCAACAGTTACACCTCCTTTATTTAGTTTTAGAAAAGGGCGGTAAGATTTGACCCCTACCGCCCTTGAATTACTTTTTCAGTTTTCCCTTTTTCAGAAGAGAAAGCATCTTTGAATTTTCCTCTGACGTAAACTTAAAATTGGAAAATCCGTTCTTTTTTGCGATTTCCTCACGATGTTCTTTCGATACATCATCTTCCCCAACCGCTTTTAACGCTTCAACGATTGAACCGGAATTTCCGGTATACTTCGGATAATACTTTGTTTTGCATTTTCTTGCGCCTTTTACAACAATAACTGTGTGACCTTTTATGCGTGTCACAAGAATATCTCCGTTGCGAAGAATAAACCCGGCATGATAAGAACCCATATCATCAAACAAACCGGATTTCAAAATTACCGGTCGTTCATTTGATGTATTGAAATCTCCCACATCCTTGCCGGATGCATAGATAATACAAGCGCGTACAAGGGAAGAACAATCGCATTCCGTCTTGACCTTTGTGTTGATGCCATGCTTAATAATTCCGTAGCGTTCCGATTGGTCATAGCCGATATTTTTGTTATCAGATGCAATCTTCATAGCTTCGGCTAACTTCTCCGCAACCCTATCGTCCTTCGCTCTTAGCACGTACCATCCCTTAGAATGGTTATAGAACTTCTGCATCGAAACTTCTTGTCCGGTCTGGTCTCCGGCTTTCCCACCAGAATAACAGTTGCCGTGTTCATCATGCCTAGCACTTCCAATAATTACTGCCATAGCAATACCTCTTTTCTTAAACTATCTTTGGTTTTGGTAAATGTGATTTCCTTGATTCAGCCGCCCATGCTTCTTCTGCCTTAAGCATTTCTCGTATCTCTGCATCGGGATCGTCTGTATTCTGCTTTTCGATAGAATCATAGCAAGTCTCTTTGACAAACTTGCCTTTACCCTCGCCGAATGTAGCGTCTATTGCGGTCACAAGTGCTGACGTTGCATATCTGCCGAACCACATATACATTTCCATATCACGTTGCCGCCATTCTGCCTTATATGCATCCAAATAAGGCTTAAGCAGCGCACGGTTCATCATATCTATATCATCAACGGAAAATCCGTAGCCTTTCGTTACCATAAGGTAAAACGGACGGATTTCCGCAACGTAATATTCCCATGTTAATTCTTGTTGGCTGTCTTGGATGGAGTTTTCTTCGCCGGCGTTCGATTCTTCTTCTCCGTCTCCATCATTTGCGCTAAAAAACTGTTTGACTCCAACTCGGACTCTAACTCATTAAACAAGTCAAGGCAGTTGATTTCGCCATTGTCAATCTTTTCGGAAAGCATATCAAGCACCTTCTGGAACTGCTCGTCATATCCTTCCCCTGTTTCGTAGTCATATCCAAACTCGTCCTTATGGCTTACTTGCAGTCCTACAAGAAGCATCTTAGGAAGTGTTTCAAGTAACAGTTTCTCTACAGACTCTAAGCTTCCGTCCTGCTCACTTACCGACTCTGATACATCTTTGATAAGATGTGACTTTAATGTTGGTTTAAAACCAAATTTGATTGAATATTCGCTATTTCCTAACTTTACTTTCATGTTTTACCTTGCCTTTCTGCCCTATATTGGCAAGGGGCGGTGTTGCCACCGCCCCATTGTTTATCTTATTGCTTCAAGTTCTGCTATCGACCGTTCATCCTCGCCTACCGGTGCGGTCGATTGCTCGTCCGATAGGCTTTTTACCCCACCACTGTTACAGTGAATGTTCCATCGTTGTTATCAACGACTTTCAGCTTGTCGGTAACAAGTTCTGATACTGTACTTGGAATAACCGTTACCGTCATTTCAAGAATTTCATCGTTTCCACCTACATCGTTAGGTGTGGCTGTTGCAGTTCCTACATATGCGTACTTCGCTACACCGCCAATACCGTCCGTTCCGTACAGATGAATAATATCAAGTTTTTTATCTCCAAACCCATCCACCTTTGAAAGATATTCTTTATCAAGGTTTCCTGTGATTTCTCTTGAATCAGAAGTCTTAATTCCTTTTTCAAAAGTCTGCTGGTCATCTTCCATTGTGGTTGACTCAACCGTGTTTGGCGGTGATGCAGGGCTTGGAACTGACTTAGCCGCAACCAAAAGATTATATGTTCCTGCAAAGTCAGCCTGTTTTTCCGTGTGCTCTTTTACAATGACACGTGTTCTATAGCTTGTTGATGCCATATTTTCTACTTCCTTTCTGCTTATAGCTGATCTAAATGTTCAACATTTCCAATTACGCGAGTTGCGCGGAATGTAACCGTTCGCACTTGCTTGGAAATTGTTGTGGCTTCATTTGATACCTCAAACATTTGTTGTTTAAAAAAAGACACCGCATATGCTGCGATGTCCTTAATTGCTTTTCTTGAACCTTTGTTTGTAATTGTAATCTGAAATGTTGGGCGAATTGCATTGATTGTCTTTGCTTCATTCGTTCGTCCGGCTTCTGTACCACCGATTTGTCTGACTAAAAGCGTCGGAAATGTTGCGGTACCGCCCGATTCTTCATCTTGCGTCACCTTAATTCCTCTTACCTTGCTTTCCATGTATGATTTCAAAAGGGAACATAAGGTATCTTCAAAATCAAGCGCCCAACTGTTTAACTCATTTTCCACCAAATACCTCCCTTGCAATCTTTACATACTGTTGAATAATCTGTTGTTCCGCATTGTACATAGGCATTGTGGCTTTGATACCGTGGGTATAACGCCATGTTTCGGTCTTATCGTCCCAATAGTACCAACCATCTTCAAAAGCGTGTATTTGCCCCGGATATGTGCCGACACCGAATCCAAGTTCCGGTGCTTTTGGGTTCTCTTCGGAGTTATAAAAAATACCGGCTCCAAACTCTACCGCCAATAAAGTGTAGAACGGTTCTCTATCTTCTGACGTTACCGTTTTTCCGGTTGCAATCAGAATTGCATTCGAGGTCATTAGCTGCGGTGCTTTATCTACCTTTACCGTTATCGTGTTTCCCAATGGGGATTCCGATACGTGTTTTATTGCCGCCGTCTGACCTATCTGTGCAAGCCTAGAAACAAGTAAATCGCATTTAGCCTGTAAACTATCGCGGTACTTTTCTAATTCCTTTATGGCGTCTTGTATGGATTTAGAGGATAATGTCATTGAAATAGTTTTCTTTGCCATGCGACCACCTACTTAATATTCTTCCGAAGAAGAAATAAATCCGTGGTCAGTCCTTCATCGGCAACGCCTTTTACGATGTAATCTGCGGTTTCTGAATCCACAAGTCCATCATCAGTGCGTTTGACTTCCGAACGTTTCCACACAACGTCACCGGCTTTCAGTGGCAAATATCCTTTATCCGTGACAAGCTGACAGTATGATGTACTATCATCAATTCCAAATTCTTTCACAAGGGCTTCTGACAACTTATTGCTGATATTTGCTTGGAATGTAGTAGGTTCTGAAAACCCTTCAACTTCCTCGCCTTTTGGAATCTTGTTGCCTTCGGAATCTAAATAAGGTACAAAGTTCCCATCGGAATCCTTGTACCCTTCATAGACAATATCTCCATTTTCGTCAGTTTGTGGGATGAATACCCTCTGACCGGATTGTGAATACTTCATTTCCTGCTTGTTAATGTCAAGCATTGGTGTTTTCCTCCGGGATTCCGGCAACACTTGTCAGAAGCGATAACACTCCGGCAAGGACTGATGCAGAAAGAACATATTTCCAATCCACCGCGCCCATAAATGCCGCCGTTCCAATTCCGGCAATCGCCGCTTGCGCAACAGTCTTGATTGCTCGGATGCCGGCTTTCTTAGTCCAATCCTTCCAATTCCTCATGGCTTTTATCTCCTTTCCCTATATGAATCTCTTCAATCTCATGTTTCATTTTTGTAACCATTCCATTTCCACCTAACGCATGGTACGCATCATACATCTCACAGAAGTTCTGATAGGCATATGACGGTATTTCTCCGATTCTGGTGTACTTTGCATGGTATTCAATGAGCTGGACGCGCAAAAGAAGCATTGTTCCTTTACTGTTCGCGTCCCTGCTTTTCTTTTGCTGTTTAAGAAGCCAAACTATATACCCAAGCACTATCGGAAGTGCCACAAGATAAGTTTGAATCAAAATACTTTTCATTTGAATCTCCTTTTGACGCACTGCCCACCACCGCTTAATGTGCGCCGTCTGCAACCATTTTACCGACACCGGAAATATGGTCACGCTCAATCTTCTTTAATTACATTGCTTTTACAAACGGAAACACTCCAACAAAAAGGCTTTCACGGTCTTTCCATGTCCGGCTCACACCGTTTTCGGAGAAACTTGCCATGTATGCTTCTCCTGCCTGCGACCGGTCGTACACTGCCAAATTGACCATAATGTTTTCATAGTTCTTAACATCACTGTCAATCTGGTCTTGCGTGTATGTGTCCGGATAGTTCCGTCTGCCGATAATCTCTTTTCTTGCCTGCTCTAAAAGCTGTTCAATCAAAGGGTCATCTTCCTTTTTATCAAACACAACTTTATCGGACTTTTCCCCGGTCGCTTCATCCTCTGCCTCTTCTATATGAAATTGTTTTAAGCGAATCTTTACCTGTTCGACAAGCGTGTATGACATAAGCGATCTCCTACAGATTAAATTTTGCAATCAGAATTTCTTTCAGTTCCGCACCGCTTGTTGTTTGTGCATTTTCGATTCCATGCTCCGTGGCAAGTTTCTGCAAGTCTGCGGTACTCATTCTGTTGATTTCGGTCTTTGTATACCCAACGGAAGATACCGGAGAATTACTCTCCGGTACCTCTTCTCCTGCGTTATACCATTTACCATTATGAATCACTATATATGGATATTTCATAGTTGCACCCCCTACTCTTCGCTATGAACCTCATATACAAATGTGCTATCCATATTTTCATACGATGGAAGTACAACCTCGGATGCAAATGTTGACATCTTCATAGGTGGTCCATACTCTGTCTTTGTAGCGACTGTAATACCTACGCCATATGTTGTCACATCAACATTAGGTACCTGTCTTGCAGTTCTTTCTTCCGGTGTAGTGCCGAACCAAGTGCTTCCAAGGCTTCCTTCTGGAAGAAGTGTAACCTTGTTATCCGGGTAGAAGTACTGCTCTTTGCCATCATCATCAATGTACATCTTATCGTAAAGTACGGTAGTGAGCTTTGCTCTCTTCTTCACTACTGAAATAACAGTATCATCGTCAACCTCAATAGTTGCTGTAAGGTTCTGTGCAAGGATCGAGTTTCTTATCTGTGCATTATCAAGCAGATATTGGAATGTATTGCTGTTCATAAGCGCATATCTAGCAATCTTACCCCGCTTCTGTAACTTCTTTCTTGCATTGTTAAGGTCTGTAAGTGGCTTTGAATTAGCTGTATCGCTCCACATGCTTGTGCCGGATAACTTTGCGTAATGGTCTTTTGCGTATGAACCATCCTTGTCATAATCGTAAGCGTACTGAACGCCATCACTTACAATAGCAATTACCGGATGACCTGCATTTGTGGAAAGAAGCGACATTCTCATACGCTCCGGTACAACTTCTGCGCCGCTTACAAGGTTGTTAGTATCGTCATATACGCTTGACAAAGCACTTGCAAGGTAAGGGTCGTCTTCTGATTGAATACGCTCGATTTCAAGCATTTCCTCTTCACCAACTGTCATTCCCTCACGGAAAAATGCCATCTGCGTTTTTTCCTTACTTAATCCACCTCTAGCTCTAAGAGTTGGAATTGTGTCAAAGTTAGATGGCGCAAGCGAAACCGGTAAACCCTTGTGTGTCTTAATCCAACTTAAATCAAGCCCCTGCTTCTTTCTTTCTGGAAACCACTGTAAACCAAGATAAGGTATCTGATTACTAGCGTTTTCTGTTGCCGATAATGCGATAGACTTACTGTCTAATACTTCATTAATTAACATCTATTTACCTCCTGTTATTATTCAAATACAATCATTGGAAGAGCTGTTTTAACCGCTTCGTCATATGTAACGCCGGAATGTGCTTCTGCTACCTTTGTGTTAAGATATGCTTTCTTGAGCAGTACTCCCTGTGGTCTGTCCTCTGTTACATCAAACCTTAAAATACCTACTACTGTGGCTGTATTGTCAGCCTTACCGTTTGCTCCGATTGGAGTACCTGCTTTGACAATTTTCTTGCTCTGTGCGTTTTTAGTTGTTACACCATCAAAATCAAGTGTTAATGGAATTGCTTCATTAGGATCTCTCTTTAAAATCTGAACATCTCCTGCGTATGAAGTTTTTTCGTACTGCATATTCATTTCCTTTGCCATTTTTTACCTCCTGTTATTGTTGAATGTAATGTGATAAAACGTCATTGTTCTTAGGTGCATTAGATATAAGGCTTTCTGCTATCTTTTCAGCATTTGTCTTATTATCTGCACCGGCCTTATTACCGCCAGCTGTGCCACCACCCGGATTCGTACTGCCATTTGCAATCTCCTGTTCCTTGGCTTGCGCTGCGGCGGTCTCTTTTTCAGAGATAATCTTTCCAAGAACGTCATAATCAAAGCTGCCGTCGTCTTTTACGATCTGTGCCGCCTGCTCTGCGGTAACATTAAATTTAGATGCGGCATTGGCTCTCTGCGTGGCTATTGCCTGCGCTTTTTCAAGTTCCGCGATTCTTGCATTGGCTTTTTCGAGGTTCTTATTTGCCTGCTCGACTTCCGTGAGCTTTCCCTGTTCGATATCATCAAGCTGCTTCTGCAACTCTTCAACTTTGTCAGCCTTTGTCTTGTACTCATCAACCTTTGCTTTGGCTTTCTGTACGGAACTTCCGTAATCTGCCATGATCTTGTCCGCGTTTTCCTCGCTTAATCCCATAGCAATCAGATCTTCTCTTTTCATCCATTACCTCCGATATGTCATACGAATTTTTATACGGTGCAACGACACCGAACGACATTGTTGATTTTTACGCTCACAACTTTGCGAATTTTTATAAAATAAAAACAGCCGACGATTACTCGGTGACTGTCTTATCTTTGTTTATCTGGCTCTGTGTGCCATCTGTATTCATTTTATTTATCAAGTCTTGTGCTTTCTGTTCCTGTGCTTCTACATCATCAATGGTTTTCCACAGATTATCCAAGTATGGCTTTGACAACAGGAATGTCTTTTCCGCATCTCCCCATAACCCAACCGACTTGATTGCGACAAAAGGATGAATGCCGGCTTGCAACAACTGATATAGTGTCTGCGACTTGGTGTACATATTGTCTTGTGGGCTGTGATTGATCTGCACATCAAAGTCGCGCGTTGACAATCCCAAATCGTGATCCTGTATGCGAATCACATTCAAAACAACTTTCGCAAGTCTTTTTTCAGCCGACTTTACAATCGGGTCTTTCAGTTTTGCTCTCGACTTTGAGAAGTCCCATCCGTTTCTAAGTTCAACCGCTCCCTGTGTATCTCCACCGGAATTATTGTTGTTCTTATTTGGTATGGCAAGAATGGACTGTGCATTATCCCACAGATCATCCTTTGCAACTTGGCACTCTGTCTGATTCAGCTCTTGTGTCATAATGTCAACATCTGATTTATTCTGCTCATTATTGGATTTTACGACCAGCGCGTGTGACATACGCATCTTTTGGAATTGTTCATCATCAACCTCGCAATTTACGAATTTTACCCAAAATTGAACAAATTGCTCAACTCCGTCCATTCGGTTTGACTGCATTGTATTGATTGCATCCAATAGTCCGATCACAAGCTCAATATCAGAAATGCGCTCATGGTTGTTCGGAAACTCGACAATCGGGATTCCACCAAAACCATGTAGTTTCCAATCTCGAACCTCTCCGTTCACAATCTTGCATTCGTAAGAGTCCGTGTAGCATAGTTTATACATCTGTCCATCGGCATCTTTAAGCTCTTGGATTGCTAAAAGTGGCTCTTCTGTGGAACGACTGTAGATAACAAAAGTATTCATTGGTGTCGGTGCAACAATTCTAAATGGTATATCTCCATTTTTTGTAATCTGCACCGCCTTAAATGACGTTCCGGTTGCTGATTGCCACTCTCCTGCCTTAATATCCTTTTCCTGCTTATTAGCATCGGTCAGATAATCGTTAAATTCATCGACCGCATTGTTTATCCGGTCATCATCTTTCCTGCTGATAAGCTGAATTGGCTCACCGTAAGTCTGACCGACCTTGAATTGAACAATCTCATAGGCATGGTTTTCAGATACCTTATTGGTTATATCCGCATTCTGTATCTTTGTTCGGTACAATACAGGCTGATCGCCCTTGTAGTAGTTCCACAGATAACGAATGATCGTCTTGTTGAAATAAAATGCACCAATGCAGTTTCCGACAACATTTACGATATTGTCTGCCGTAATCTGTTCTACGTTAGAATATGCAATTTTTCTTCCGTATCTGCCTTTTACAAGGTCATGGAAATACTGTGTATTCTTCATATAAATAAAACTCCACTACTGCAAGCGCGTTTCGGTATTGGCTTTGTTTCAACTTTGCCTGTTGCCACGCGATAAATCACAATATGATTGCATTTTTTACATTTGCACGGATGATCTATCGTAGATCTTCCATCGTAATGTCCGGCAATTCTTCCGCAATCCGGGCAATATATAGTTACTTTTTTCATAGCAACCTCTTTCTTGTAAATAAAAAACACCGCCATTTCTGACAGTGCCTTTTACGGGTTATATACTTTGGGGGTTGTAGAAATTTGTTTTTCTACTCTTTTAGTATATCATGCAAGTTTTAGGAAATGTTGTGAAAGAGTGTGAACTATTGTGTACTTTTATGCACTCTTTTCAGAATAAAGTTGTCCATAACGTCTTTCAAACTCCTGCAATGCTCTTTTCCTAAGTTTCATAATGTTTCTGTAGGAATATTTCATCTCAACGGAAATCAGGTTCCAATCTTTTCCATTGACATAGTGTGATGAAAGCACGATATATACATCTGTATTATCCATGCTGTCAATTTGCGATATGATAATCCGTCTTTTATCAACCAATTCATCTACAAGTGTCTGAACCTCATTCTGCAAATCAACAATCTTCGATACCGCGCTCCCCATTTTGTCGGGATTGCCAGATGATTGCACATCCACCTCTTTCGGAGATATAGATATAGAAGTTGCCATATCAGATAGCCTTTTAATTTCTTCCAGCTTATTTGCAATCGCATGGTCAATTCTGCTTATCTGTGAAAGATATTTGTCTGTTGTCATATCCTAATACCTCCTAAATGGGTTTACTGCCGCTTCTACCTTTGCGGTATTGTTTGGGTTCTCTATAAACATTTCAAGCTGGGTTAAACCGTCTGCCGCATCGTCATGTTCATTACCGCCAATACTTACAAACATAGAGAGTTCATCCATAGCCGCTTGATATTCGTCATTTCTGTAATACCTTGTTACTCCAAGATCTGAATCTTTTTTCATTTGATCCTGTGTCGGGCGGTGCGTATCAAGAAATATGAATTTTCTCTTAACATCCCCGGAATATGCTATTATCTTTGATAATTTTTCAACCTTGTTTGGTGCTTTTCTGCTTGTGCATGAGCATTTATAGTCCTGTGCCTGCAACTTTTCATCTACATATTGGCAATACAGATCTCCTCCGGTATTTCCCTCAAATCTTGTCTGCCGAATCTCATTCCCGATAATTCGTCCAACAACAAGAGGGATTGTTACCTCTTTCGGGCCTTTGTTGAATACCCAATCGTAAATATAAACATCACCGTTTTCATATTCTGCCCCTATCGGCATTGACAAGCTATCGCCGCCGCCCCAGGCAACATCCACAACTCCAATACGCCGGAAATCTCCATCCGGCAGGATTCCGTTAAATAGTCTCAAATCCGTATAAAGCAATCCCTCGCGGACATATGGTTGTTGCATAAACTTAGCCATCCATTCGGCATTGTCAAGCTTATCTCGCATATCCCGATAGTATTCCGTGGAAAATCCGTTGATTTCATACGCAAAATTGCTTTCGTCATTTTCATTAAGTGCCGGAATCTTACGGAATCGGTATTGCGGATCATGCTCATATTGCTTTCTCATACGCTCCAATGGATCTAAAACATTCCAAAGAGTACCGACCATCAATTCCCTTGCACCGTCATTTTTACGGTCAACCATCTTGTTTAGGTACTCTTGGTATGTGTTTTCCATTCGAGTAGGACTTAATGAATGCTCTCGATCACGAACCAAGTCATCGACATATAAATATCCGTCTTTCGAAACATCGACCGCTCCTGTCCATGTTCCGTCAATACCACGGCACGTTACGGTTGCGAATCTGTCCGGATCTCCAAGTGTAATCGTAAATTCATCAGCACTCTTGTCTGTCGGAATTGATGCGTTTGCGTATTCCGGATGCCAATAAGCAAAAAGTTCCGCAAACGTATATTCTTCCGTGGTAAAAAGATTCATCAGTTCTTTGTAAAATCCTTTTGCCAAAATACCGGAGTGACCACCCATAGCACTATGACTGTTCGGTCTGCGCAATGCCACCCACGCAAGGAAGAAAATACAGATAGTCGATTTACCTACACGCGATGGCATTGATAATCCGTAAAATTTAATCTTCCGGTTTTCCAAATCTTCAAGATCTTTGGCGACTATATTCAGTGTCTTGCGGCGTGGATAATAAAACCGTTTACTCCAATTTCTTTTGCGCTCCATGAAGTAGATAAAGCTCTCGAAACGATAAAAGCTTTCTAACCGCAAGACTTCATAGAACTGATCCACAAGTTTGTATCCGCCTTTAATGTCGTGATCCTGTGCATATCGTTCAAGTTCCCATATGCTACCGCCCGCGTTTTTCTGCGTAAATTCGTTGATTAAAGCCTTTGTTCTTTCGGTTATAGTCAATCCGTAGTCAACGTCTTTTTCCGTCCGAATCGCCACATTGCACGCTTTCAAAAGGGCATCTATTACCTGTTCATCAACGCCTTTTTTCTTTATGTAGTTTTCATATCCATTTACTGCATTTATTAACTGTTTTGAAGCCAAATAAAAAGCACCTCCGCAAAAGCAGAAGTGCCTTGGCTTCTGCCTATAATTTTTCTAGGTTAGCGACTAACTCCATTTGTTAGCCGGGAATATGCGTAGTCAGTAGTAAAAGCTATTCTTAGCACACCAATATCGTACGCACCTCTTAGTGTTTCGGAAATTATTTAAAGACTATTTTCTTGGTCTGAATTGTTATCTATTTTATATCCGCAATGCTTTCTACAAAGCAGTTATAGTAGATATATCTCTTGCCGTTAAAATCAAACTTAACATATCCACCATCGTTTGTGCTAAGGTCAATCTTACCTTTGTATGTTGCAAGTTCTTTACCATCTGCCGTGTATACAGTAATGGTTCTCTGCATACCTCCATTTACATCGCTTTTCATATTTACCACAAATCTGTCCCACGATGCGCATCCGGTCATTCCTAAGCACAATGCCATCCCTAATGCGACTGCTAAAATTTTCTTCTTCATATGATTTATTCTCCTTTAAATTTGACGCTATTTCTTTTCATTGTACTTAATAATTCTTCTAATGTTCTTCTTCCAATATCTTTCCAACGAATGATGTCATCAGGTGTGTAATTACTCATATCTTCAATGGTTTCAATTCCGTGTTTGTGTAAAATTGCGTATAATCTAACCGAAATATTCATCTCTGATATTTTCATAATCTCGCTCCTAAATTCTTGCAACTACGTGTTCTTTTACAATTTCTTCTTTTCCCGAATCGTAAATAACCGAACCATTTTTATCAGTTTTCAGTTTATCAAATTCGCAAGTAACCTTTATGCCATCTTTGTTACTGCATTCTGCGTGATAGTCAATAACACATACTTTCTTCTGCCATTTTCCATTGGAATAAATCTTTGTGTAACCGCCTTTTCTGGTTTTGATTATGATTTTTGAACGTGTTTTCTTCATTTATTCCCCCAATAATAAGTTTTAAGTCAATATCTAATTCCCTTACAAGCATCATGAGTCGCCCGAACTTCAAGCCATAACTCGCAATGTCCTTTAGCAATTCCTCTCGCCTGTTTTATAATGTCAAAATATGACATATTAAACTCTTTTTTGTGTTTAAGAAAATGCTTGATGTAAAAAATCATCTCTTTTTCGTACAATTTTCTGGTATTATGTTTTACCCTGTTGTCAAAAATAAGGCAATGTATTCTCTCCCTCATTTCCAATGCACCTTGAACCCTTTCTTCTTATACTCCTCTACGGCTTTTTTAAGGCTAATATCGTCCTCATACTTTTCATTCAGCATAATCACCACATTGCCTTTTTCAATTCCGTATATATTGCAATTTGCAAGTTTCTTAGCCGTTCCAAGAATAGCTTTTGCCTGCTTTCTGCTCATTTCATAGTTTTTGGTTCCCATATTAACAGTCATTTCTCATAAACTCCTCAAAATCTTTCCTGCACTTAGGGCATAGGTCATATTTGCGATTGAATAATTTGAATTTATAGATACTTTCAACCTCTGCTACTATGTCGCAATCTTCAAATGTCGGTTCAATATCTGAGCACCGACCAATTAATGTAAATTTTATCCCTCTCTTTGGTTTTGCTTTTATTTCAGCACCGCACCTGTCGCAAGTGCGCCATTCTTTTTGATGTTTCATAAAATCCCTCGCTTACAAATCAAGTTTATTCAAATAATCTGTTCCACTATTTTCAAGAGCCTTGCTAATGCCGTTAATCATATTAGCCATTGCCTGTTCGACTTCCTTTATCTTTTCAACACTTCCACTGCATTGTAATGATAAATATCTTTTCTGCCAAGCGTTTGCATTTACAACTATACTATTGTGGACATCTTTCTGTGTAACCATCATTCCACCGCCTTTTAAACTAATCCTAGCATATACAAAATATCAAGTTCCGATATTTCTTTTGCGCCCTCTCTTGTGTGCGCAAGAATTTCTTCCATCGAGTATTTTTTCATATCATTGCACTTACTCTTATCAAAATTGCTCGAAAAACAGTAATGCAGGCAATACCCATATCCGATTCCAAGTTGAGTACCGTAGATGCTCTTGCAGACAACATTGTAATTTTCTGTTTTTAAAATATCATGTTCTCCATCTAATAAACATTCTTTTCCGTTGTTGTCCATTTTCTCTTTGAGATATTCAAGAAAAATTCTCATTTCTTTTTCTGAATCTGAAATGTACAAAATAGAATCCTTCTCTCTATCATCAATTATTTGTTTCGATTCATTACCGCAGTGATTATACATATTCCACCAACTTTCTACCGCAGATAGGGCAAAAATTAACTTTTATATATCCAAGACAACCGCTATCTCCTGTGTCGATCAACAAGCCAAATCCATTTTCGTCTTTGAAAATAAAATCTCCACCAGCGTATCTTTTTTCGTAATATTCATCATTATTCATTGCTATGTTTTTGCAAAAATCACACATATTACACCTCAATCAAAGTAAATTTTCTTATTGTTTTTGGAATCTCACGATGCAAAATGCCATCTGTATCAAAATATGGTTCGCTGTTTAATAACTGCTTGCGTTCTACATTTTCTAGATATACTCTGCTTGTTTTCCCACAAATCGTGATTTCTCCGAACATTTCCCCTATTTCAGCCTTGAATCCGCTTACATCATATTGAGTTTTGCAATAAGGGCACACCTTTTTATCTGTTTCGATTGGTGCGCCACAATTCACGCAGTTTGTCATATTTTGTACCCCAATCATAGCAAAAATCGGAATCCTCGCGAGATTCCGTATCTTTCGTTTGATATAAACATTCCGCAATGTTTTTATCATCAAATAGCGACACAGGGAATCGAACCCTGTCAGTTCAAACCATGCCAACCGCTTTCAAATCTGCAATTTCTAATCACGGAAGGGTTTTCTGTTTCCAATAATACCGCTACCATCCATAAGTCTCCCACCGACCGGAACTATTGCAGTAGCACCCGACTAAGTGGAGATAAAGACGAGCACGCCCGGAAAGCATCGAACTTTCTTTAGAGGTTTTGGAGACCTCTTTCTGACCAACAGACAGACGTATATAACGCAGCCAAACCATAGACCGTCTGCAAGCAAACAGCATAATTTCAACCGCGTTAAGCGCAGTGTGTAGGACTCGAACCCACAAGGCGAACAAACGCCCGACCGGATAGCAACCGGCTCCAATTCCATTATGGGAACACTGCAAAATAAACATGATTAAGGTTTCCCTTTATTCATCACAGATACAGTCATATTCAGCCACCGTGGAGATAAGTCTGAGCTTCCGGGCGCGACCCTTTGCTTCTTACCCCTGTCAAGCACGAATGGGATTGATACCCACAAATTTCACGGTTCGTTCAGAATGTTTTGGTTAAGCAAACCTTACTTATTTGTTTCTGCCATACCGCTACTTTAACGAATTTCTTGTGTTATACTCCGGCTTCCCGGATTCAAGGCAAACTGACTTAATGAGTTTTCCGCATATAGTCCGTGGTCTCTCACACCACACACATCAACGGATTATTCTTGCACAGCAAGCGTCTATTATTCGTCAGCCACAAGGATTCTGCCTTTGACTTCTCTATGACGATACACCACACAGAATTGTTGATAGTTTCTATCTTCTTGCTTAAAATCACTTTCAAGCAAAAGCTGTCAGCCAATCCAATATCTCGAATTGGAACAACTCATTGCCATGTGTCTCGGCAGGATTGAAAAATCCATCTGCACCGAGGTAATCATGTTTAAATGGGGAAGATAGGAATTGAACCTACAATGTTTACCACTTGGGAACTGATTTACAGTCAGCCGCAACGCCGCCAATCGTTGCCGCTTCCCCAGAACCGCCACAAGACGGTTAGCAATATGTTTTACGTGCTATGCGTTACACGATCATGTGCCTTTGGTAGATGCATGATAGAATACCACCGGACGGTCTCGCACCGTCCTTAACAGAATCGTCCTAGTGGCGAAAGGAGGAACCCAAATGCTTGAATCACTCAACCAAGGGTTCAAGTACGTATGGAAAACATACGTGGCTACATGAAACATCAACATGCAACCGATTAGGTTACCTGGATTCGAACCCGGAATGCAGGAATCAAAATCCTGTGCCTTACCGTTTGGCGATAGCCCATCATTTCCAAATGACCATAATATTCATTGCAAAGATCGCGTATGAAAGCAAATAACCAATTGCGTTTGAATTGTCTTTTTGTTTTACCTGTCCTCCCATAAGTCCAAGTATTACAAGGGCATCTATCGCCGTAGCGATTATATTTAAAATCATATCAATATCTCCCATCCTCAAAGCTGTGTTCCTGTTTGAATCGTTCCATTTCATTTACGCTCATACCGAAGATCCCGGCAGATGAATCAGAGTCCGTATGTTCGAAATACTCGCCCTGCTGTGGAAACATAAACCGGAACATAGCGTAATTTGCAACATCACACAGATATTCAAGGTTTCCGGTCTCTTCAAACTTGGCAAGGCACATTTTCAAACTTTCGATTGCATCAACATTTCCGGTAGAAAAGTTCATTCTTGCCGGTCCGTATTTGTAATACGACTGTTCAATCAAACCTTTGCGCTTTTCATCAAAAGCTGTGGAATACTCGGTTTTCATCAATGCTTCATTCATTTCTGTTTCCCCTGTTTCTGTTCCCAGAAATCACATGAATGGCTGTATTCAACGAAGTCAGCGGCATAATCGCTTTCGGCGTTTGAACAAACATAACCGTTTGTCTTGACACATAAGCCATATTTACATGTGCCGCAACATTCTTTGCACTCTACCATTACACATCGCCCTCCGCTCTGTGGTTTGCTTTTTCGATGTCAAAGCCTTCCGGGTAACGCGCCTTAAGCTTGTCTACATTCATTTGCATTATTTCATCAAGGCTCCAGCCGAAGGATTCGCAAAGCATTGCAAGATACCAACAAATATCGCCAGCTTCTTTCTTTGCGTGGTCAATATCAAGCTGTTTCTCGTGGAAAATCCACTTTTTAATCATGTCGTTGAACTCTCCAACCTCGCCGGATAACCCCAAACAAGAATTGAAGATGCCGCCAAGGTCATAATCTTGCAACGCAGATGCGATATTGTTCTTTTTGCAAAATTTAAGCAAATCAAGTTTATCCGAAATTCTTTCTGTCGCTTTGCGATCATTTGTCCGCATTGCTAAAGCCTGATACTCATTCCCGGTCATATATCATTCTCCTGTCCGAAACACTTTTTTGTTTTTAAAAAATTTTTGGAAATTTAGTTGCGATTCGCAACGTGAAAGTGAATTGTTATAAATTTATTATAGCCTATTTACGGTGAAAGTCAATGGGTGTTGTTGTAAGTGGCTTTTTATTTTTTGAGGTATTTAAGGGACTTAGTAGCCGCCCGGTGGCCTTTCTGTCAGACCCCCTCCCCATCCTTTTCTTGCAAACATGGAAATCTAAAATATTTTCCGTTTCGTTTTGTTGTCATTGCGTGAAAATCAAATTGTTTTAATACAATTCATGTCATACCCTTGTAACTATTCGCAAAACCTAACTTTTCCGAATAGTTTACGAATAGTTAAAACTCTACAACCCTTGGTATTACTGCATTTGTGAATTGTAGAATAATTGCGCACAATTTAGACCGTATTATTTACCGCCGCATCTGTAAATTGTGTGTCAATTGCGTGCAATTCTTGGCTCTTTTTCCCGTCCAGCCTTGGCAGCTCCTGCGCTGTGATTGCCTTGCGTTGCGTGGCATTATCGCCAATTCCGGGCTGATTCATTCCGAATTCGTTGTTTCCCACGAACATGGTGCCCACCGGGCTATTGGAGTCATACGCACGATCAAGGATGCAATCCTTGCGGGATCGCTGCAATTTTTGCCACATCTTGAAAGTCAGCGAACTTGGTTCATCGCTAGCCCATATATCCATTGTGTTCGTTGGTATATTACAAAAATAACTAAATGCCACTGTACTTACCAACTTGCTATACACATTGGAGATATATATATAATAATCACAAAGTTTATATAATACCTCTCTATCATACCTGTTACAATTAGTTGGTATAGTTGCATTACCAAGAGGTTTTAAGCTCTTGTCTTTAAGTACCGATGTATCCGGGAATAAATGCATACCAACATACTGCATTACAGCTTTCCATTGTCTCTGTCCAGCTTTCAGCAGATCTTCGATGTGAAATTCTATACAAGCGTTGTCTATTAAGTCTTGTACAGTTGATGTATATATCTGTACTGTTTTTTTAATGATTCGGCGACCACCGAGATCTACACTCTCTATATCCTGCATATATTTCACACCTCCGATCTGTTAATCTCTCTGCTTTTGGTATACACTATTTCCGGGTTTAAAGTCAAGCCTTAATTTTTTAAGGTGGTATTATATACTTACGCCGCGCGCATATGCGGATATACACTTACAATAAACCTATAGGCTTTATATACAGTGTATTATTATTAATTTAAAAGATTAAGAAAAAGAGAGAGAAAGAGAAACATAGTTCTGAAAAAGCGACGTCAGACGATTGTGTCGCCTTATGTCAGACGATTGTCAGACGATTTTTTGTAAAAACTGATACTATTCTATCATTTTTGGACTTGTCAAAGACCTAATACAACTAGCCTTGTTTATAAAAATTTAAGAAAATTATTATAGATAATTTATGAACTATTTTTGAACTTTTGGGAAATCGAAAGATGCACCCGGAAACGTTGTTAGAAATACGCTCTTGACATTTGATCTTGGCAGGCGTACTATATAGACAAGTCGCACGGCATGGATGCTTGCCGATGTGGTGCCGCCAGCGATCCCGGCGACCACGGATTGAAACAATAGTATTTTTAGTAAAAGCAAAACATTTAATTTATGTTTTGTGTCGCGTGCAGTGGATGCTCTGCGCGTGGTATCTGTAGCAATTCCCCAGATACAAGGATTGAAATAATTATATTCTCAGTGATGAAAATGAGTGGGTCAGATTCTTAATCTTTCCCACTCGATTTCTTTTAATGTTTGCCAATCGTCTGTATGATACAACCAAAATCTCCAGCGCGATATATATTTATCTCCTGTGCATTAACCCGGTATGTCAATTCGTCATCATCATAAATCTTGAGCCAGTGCTTAAAATCAGCAACTTTTTTATAATGTGCACCTATCTCCGCGTCCTCGTCAACGACGTATGCCATGTAGCTTCCATCTTCGCCAAAATCAAGAGTGCTTGTTTTCAATCCGTTTTCATCGCATCCGACAAGTATTAATGCCGCAATATCGCTTGACCCTATAAACCTTTTCTCGTATTCTTTGTAGTTCTTCATTTTGTTTCCCTCTCTTTCTTGACTTTTGAGTTATTATATGCTATCCTTAATCACGTAAGTTGTGGAAGATTAGGTTTAGTACCTATTCAAATTTACGTGACTGTTGCCGGTGGATAATCCACCGGCATTTTTAATATTTGTATTTGCCGGTTTTATCAAAATCTGATTCCCCGATTTCAACGATGCCGTTTTCGGTTTCTCTCATAAATTTTTGATAATACGCTTCTCCGTTCCTAGAGAGTATTAACTCATGTAGTTCTCTGTCAGACAATTTCTTTCCATCCAGAAAATCATCCACTTTTTCATAATCAAGTTCGCCGCTCTCATCTTTGAAATCGGCATCATCAAATGATTTCCCATATTTTTCCAATAGTGCCGTATCATAAAGGGGAAAATCTGGATCGCTAATTATTCCCCTTTCGTCCAATGCATCGAAAAGCTCCTTGAAACTTTCCGCTTCCTGCTCATATTCCACGAGCCTATTCACGCTTGTAGACTTCCATTTAATCATATTCCCGCCCCCCCTTTTATGCGTTCTTTCCTGCCAAATAGCAGTTGCAAAATTGATCTACGAGCTTTCCAAGCTGTTCCGGTGCAAGCTCTTCTTTCAGATCGTCCGGAATCCACTTATACGATTCCCGGAACGTATCGCTGTTCTGTCCGATCTTGGATGATCTCTTGACCATTTCAAGCTTGTACATATCGCCAAGCTCTTCCAGTGTAATGTCCCCACTCTTTACTGCTTCTCTTCCCTCTCTGGTTAAGATGCTCATTGCATCCTGTTTCTTTACTACCCCTATTCCTTTGATCTTCATATTGTTCCCCTTTCTAATCTTCTTCCCCGAATAATTCCGGGTAATCTTTTCTTAAATTTTCAACACGGAGTTCGTAATTCTCTCCGTTTCCCGGATATCCTTCAGCCTCGCACTGCTCCGCGATATCCTCGCACTCCTGTTTATACTGGCTGTATACATCAGATAGCCCATTCTCCTCTGCCCACTCTTTTAAACTCATATTCCATTCTCCTTTCGGTGCTGTGCTGTTTTCTTGATCTGACTATAATATAGCACATACATGTTATGTTGTCAACACTATTATTAGTGTTTAAAAATATTTTATTTTTTCTTCATTGCTTGGCGTTATCTCTACCACATCCGACGGCTGACATCTTAATATGATGCAGATCGTGTTGAGCGTGTCCAATGTAATGCTTTTCCCCTGTCTGATGTTCTGCAACGTTGCTTGACTGATTATCTTTTCTTTTCTTATCCTTGTAGCGTTAAATCCACGGCTTGAAAGTTCTTTTATAATGTCAATCTTATATGTAAACACTGTTTGCACCTCCTTTTGTTTTACTTCATTATATAATGTATGGCACTAAAAAGCAATATATAAATATTTTAAATTTCACTAATTATAGTGTTGACATACACTAATATTAGTGCTATTATAATTACAACAAATAAAGCAAACGAAACGGAGGAAACAACATGGAAAAGAAATACAGACTTGTAACGGAAACCGGGCGCGTTCTTCTTGGCGGCGAGACATACAACCACAACGGAGCCGAAAGATGGTTTGATGATTTCAATGGAATTTATGAGGATGAAGAAACCGAATCAGAAGAAAGAATATATATTGAGGAGGTATAGAACATGGCAGAATACTATATCACTTACAACGATTATTTTGGTTTTTGCGTTGTCGAAAAAATCAACGGAAACGGCAAAATCGTATTTACCGGATCAATCGAGGATTGTAATAGAAAATGCATTGAATTAAATAGCCTTAATTAGCCGAAACGCTCCGATCTGGAGCGTCAGCCGCGGGACGGTCTCCCGGCTCTGATGATGGCAGACCAGAAAGGGAAAACATGGACGACAAAATACAAATACTGTTTGAGTTAAAACTTGCAGGGTTTGACATTTCCGCGAACCTTGAAAAGATGTATCAAA
>ENA-UEQB01000174-UEQB01000174.1-human-gut-metagenome-genome-assembly--contig:-NODE-174-length-59697-cov-8.076770_pt1 | contig 59697 bp, 33 predicted proteins | sample MGYA00242901_ERZ507918 | MGnify/ENA primary metagenome ERZ507918 (study PRJEB26167, sample SAMN06115405) | human gut metagenome | host: Homo sapiens | place: China:Sichuan | collected 2016-04-06... | reverse complement strand
ATATATCTTTTTCATAATTTTCTAAATATTAATTGGTTAAAAGGTATTATCTCCACAATTCAGTTTGTACCATAGCATTGTTATTATTCAATTCACCGGAAGGAATCGGATAATATTTGTATTTCTCTTGGAAGTTATCTGCTCCCTGCTTTTCATTAGCATTGAAGATTGCTTTGATCTCTTGAGTCGTATACCAACGTTTCAAATCGTCAAAACGATGTCCTTCACCGAAGAATTCGAGCAAGCATTGATGTTCGATCTCAGCCATTAGATCTGCTTGGGCAAATGTCTTTTCTGCCAAGCCGGCTCTTTGGCGAACGATTTTCAATGCAGTATTTGCACCATTTGCGTCGTTTGTCATGGCACAGGCTTCGGCATACATCAGCAGCACTTCTGAGAAGCGCATGGCACGTAGGTTATTTGCTTTGCCTTCTTTATGTCCCATGTTGTCGGCATTAGTCGCATTTACGAAATATGCAGTGTACTTTTTCAGCAGGAACTTGCCGTCTCCCTGACTAAATGTGGGAGCACCACCGGTCATTTTACCACTGTTGCCATCCCAGAGGTCTTCCATCGAACGGTTGCCACCATACCATTTTTCGTTCTTTACTACGTCTCCCATAGCTTCCGGATTGAAGAATAAGCTTGCATATATACGCTTGTCAAACTTCGTATCCGATCCGGCGGGACGTTCTTCTTTCACAAACTGTCCAACGGCAAAACTGGAAGGCATCAGCTTGGCCCAACCACCGCCGGCTACCGGACCCACAAACTGGGGAAGGGAGTTGCCGAGGCTGATACCACTTTCATTACCCCATGTCAATTCGCCGTCGCTGCTATATTGCAATTCGAATACTGACTCTTTGTTATTTTCATTTGCTGTCGTAAAATTCTCGGCAAAGTTCTCTATCAGGTCGTAACGTCCCGGATAGTAAGGAGCATTCATTAATAATTGCAGTTGTGCTTTTGCTTCGGGATACTTGTGCTGGTACAGATATACTTTGCCAAGCATAGCGATAGCGGCTCCTTTCTCAATGCGACCTTTTTCATCGCCGGAACGGGTTACAGGAAGGTTACAGTCGATAGCATCTTTTAAATCATCTTCTACCTGTTTCCAAAGTTGCTCTTCTTTAGCAGCGGGCTTATTGCTTTCATCTTCATTGGATGGAACTACCCGTAAGGGAACCTCTTTATAATTGTGTACCAGCAAGAAATATTGGAGTCCTCTCAGGAAGAGCGCTTCTCCTCTGATCATGGAACGGTCTTCTTCACTAATACCTGTTGCCGGAACCAGATCAATATTCTTCAATACCAGATTGGCACGCTGAATACCTGCATAGAGTGCTCCGTATGGGTCATTTCCTGTGGTACTGGAGTTCTGGAATGTAGCGATGGCCCACATAGAAGCCTCTTCATTCAGGATCGTAAAGATATCGTCGCCGCGGCTATTCAAGTTCAACCATCCGTCGAATGCGCCGTAATAACCATTCATTTGATATTTAATAGGCGAGTAGGCGGCAGCGAGACCGCTCTCTGCATCAGCTTTATTCCTCCAGAAGTTATTTTCTGTGAAGTGATTGGGGTCTGACAAATCCAGAAAGTTGGATTCGTTGCACGAGGTTAGCACTCCGGAAAGGAGAGTTGCCACGCATATATATGATAACCAGTTCTTTTTCATATTATAAATTCAATTAGTGTGTATAATCTTCGTATTATAAGCTAACCTGAATACCGAAAGAGATAGTACGTGGTATTGGGTAGCGTCCTTGGTCAATTCCTCTTGAGAATACGCTGTAAGATGCGCCGATATCTACGCTGCCACTTTCACCGAGGTCAGGGGAATAGCCCGAATATTTACTCAATGTGAAAAGGTTCTCCATTGATGTGTAAATTCTTACATTTTCCAGTTTTATTTTCTTCAACAGGTTTTTCGGGAGTGAATAACCGATATCTAGTGTTTTCAGGCGAAAGTAAGACCCGTTTTCTAACCATCTGTCAGTATATGCCAGTCCATTATCTGCACCGTCTGTTTTAGAGAAACGAGGAATGTCGGTGTTCTGATTATCCGGCCTCCATGAGTTAGCCAACTTAGTGCTGTAATTGCCGTTGAACTTACCCGATTCGAGGCAATAACGTTGATAGTTATATATTTTGTTGCCTGTCATGCCATCAAAGAACAGACCGAAGTCGAATCCTTTCCATTCACCGCCTAAGCGTAGGCCGAATGTAAAATCAGGGAACGGATTGCCTACGTCATGTTGGTCATTCTCATCAATGATACCGTCGCCATTCCAGTCTTTGTAGCGTACATCACCCGGCTGGGCTCCCGGCTGAATTTGTTTGCCATCCTTATTTTTGTAGTTGTCAATCTCTTCCTGAGTGCGGAAAATACCGTCAGTTTCAATCAGGTTGAAATATGACATAGGGTGTCCTTCTTCAAATCTGTTAATACCGCGTCCGCCGGCACCGTGAGCTGAGTAACCGGAAATAGCCATGTTGTTACCACCGGCAGTAATCTTCGTTACTTCATTCTTTTCTGTGGTAGCATTTGCACCGATATAGTAGCTGAAATCATCGCCGATAGTACTGCGCCAGTTTACAGATAATTCAAATCCTTTGTTACGTACCTGTCCGGCGTTCTGGATAGAAAGGCCGCTGATACCGGTAGAAGCAGCATACGGAATGGGAAGTAATACGTCATTGGTGTTTTTTACATAAGCGTCGGCTGTCAATGTTAATTTACCGTTCAACAGGCTTAAGTCCAGACCTGCATTGAAAGTTTCTGTACTTTCCCAAGTCAGATCGGCAGGAGATACTGCTGTTACATTCGGCAACTGGCCGAACCAGATGTTATTACCTTGCAGATAATTCATACCATCGGATACTACGCTGATGGTAGGATAGTATTTATCCATTTGCTGATTACCCAGTTTACCGTAGCTGAAGCGAAGCTTGAATTGGTCAAATACATTTTCCAATGGTTTGAAGAATTTTTCGCGGCTGATATTCCATCCGATAGATGCTGAAGGGAAACTGCCGAACTGGTGTCCTTTCTTGAAGCGTGAAGAACCATCACGGCGGATCGATGCGGAAACCAGATAACGGTCATCGTAAGAATACATAATACGTCCGAAGAGAGAAACTAAGGCCAATTCGTTTAATGAACTGGAGGCTGTCATTGATTTAACGTTGCCTGTCATTGTTTCAATGAATTCGGGAATATCCGCATTGCTTCCGTTCAAGCCATAGCTCTTGTCTTTTTGTGCAGAATAACCAACCATTGCAGCAAGGTTATGCTTGCCAAATACTTTATCATAGTTCAATGTATTCTCCAATACCCATGATTCGTAGTCTGAAGAACCTTCACTTAGGTCTGGAGCGTCGTTTTTACCATAGGTTCCTAAATCATAGGCACCTGTATATGTACGGCTTTTGGTATGATCCTTCCTAAGTCCCAAATTCAATTTGTATTTTAATCCTTTAATAACTTCAGCCTGTAAATAAGCGTTTAAGAAGATTTGAGTCTTTTCATTGTTTTTGTTCACCGTATTATAATATGCATACGGATTCGGAAGATTGATGTCTGCAGAAGTTCCCCATCCGGTCGGGTTGGTTGGGTCGAACACCGGAACTACTGAAGGGAAACGTAAAATTTCCCCCATGGTATCCTGATTAATGTTACCTTCTCCTTTGGAGAGACGTACAATCATCGATTCACCGATTATCAGCCGATTATCCAAGAAAGAGTAATCGCTTTTCAAACGGATATTATATGATTCATGGCTTGTATTGCGAAGAATACCTTCCCTGTTCAAATAGCTTGCAGACGCACTGTATGAAGCAGTCTTAGAACCACCGCTGATATTGGCATTTGCTTTATAAGTCATTGCGGTGCGGAGCATGATATCTTGCCAGTCAGTACCGGCACCGATAAAAGGAACAGAACCAATTTCTGTACCATAGCCGTCGGCTGCCAGATTATAGTAGCGTGCAAAACGGCTATATTCTTCACCATTGAAAACGTTTAATGTTTTCGGAGTTTGGCTGAAACCTGTGAAGAAGTTGATATCAAGTTTAGTAGGCATATCTTTGCGGCCACTTTTTGTAGTTACCAATACTACACCACCGGCAGCACGCGAACCATAGATAGCCGCTGCAGCAGCGTCTTTCAATACTTCGATAGAAGCGATATCCGACGGGTCTACCATACTGAGGTCTCCGAAGGAGCCATCGATAACATAGAGCGGATCATTGTTTGAAAGAGAACTGATACCACGTACATTGATGGTCATTCCTTCATTCGGGTCACCACTTGTACTTGCCACAGACACACCGGCTATTTTACCTTGAAGGGCTGTACCCGCATTTGTTGCGACAGCGCCATTCAGTTCTTTTGTGCCTACTGAACTGACAGCTCCGGAGAGGTGGCTTTTCTTTACTGTACCGTAACCGATGACAACTACTTGCTCAAGGGCTACATTATCTTCTTCCATGCTGACATTGATCGGAGCGTTTGAAGATATGGTACGCTCTATACTTTTCATACCTATTGTTGAGAATACAAGAATATCACCTTTATTGACTTTAACAGTGAATTTCCCATCCATGCTTGTAACTGTACCAGCGTCTTTCCCTTTTACTCTTACTGTTACTCCTGGTAAAGGTTCGTTTGTCGCTGCTTCTGTAACCATTCCTTTTACTTCAATATTCTGTGCTGCTAGTGGAATGCTGGTCAGGCAGAGAAAAAGGAATAGTAAAAATTGAACTTTTCTTCTCATGATTTATTGTATTAGATTATAAACTCTATTCAATTATTGGTTGCTCCATGGAAATCTCAATCAATAATTGTATGATGCAAAAGTAGATGATAATGTAATGGCAGACAAGTATTATTTTATCCCATTCTAATACTTTTCTATAATGTAGTATTACAAATACATTATTGTTCTTTCTTGAATGGAGAAATATAGTTTAATAATTGCCGGGATAATAGTTGGTGTTAATAGAATGATTGATTTCATTTTGTGGTTTTTAGCTGCATTCTATCGTAACATCGAGGGCAAAGGTATAAGGAACTGTATTTTGATACAAATATTATTCTGTAATTAACAGATGCGAAGGTACGTTTTTTGTTACTTATAAGAAATAAAATCATAACGATGGCGAAATCTGTTATTTATAAGAAATAAAATAGTTATATTTGTCTTTATCTGAAATCACAGCGTGTAGATATGCTGCCCAAAACTATATTAGAGTATCTCACTTACTTGAATAATGCTTTTTTGTAAGGATAATTCGTCCGATGGATATGCTGGGAAAGAAACAGTTTCAGATCGGAGAGAAATACTACTTTGAGGATTTGGGAATACGCAATGCAATCCGACCTTTCCGGGTAACTGATATTGGACAGGTGTTGGAGAATGTGGTATGTCATCATTTGCTGGTGTGCGGGTATACGCTATATATAGGTAGAGACAGGGACAAAGAAGTTGATTTTGTAGCCGAACGTAACGGAGAGAAATTATATGTCCAGGTTGCCTATTCAGTGATGGATTCCCAAATACATGAACGGGAATTTGGTAATTTATTGGCTATATCAGATAATTATCCAAAGACAGTTGTTACTATGGATGAATTGGAAGGGGTTTCCTATCAGGGTATTAAGTAAATTCCTATTCGTCAATTCTTACTTTACTGGAAGTAGGCCGGTGTAGTATTTCTTGTCCGCTATCATGAGTATAAGAGATAAATTAAAAAGGAGAGACTAAAAATGACTAGTCTCTCCTTTTCTCTTCCTGATTAATCATCTTGAATGATTATTTGAAAACAATCTCCATGGGTCTACCTATCCAAACTTGTGGTTGTTCTAAATTAAAGATGCGGGCAATTGTGGAGGCCACATCGTATTGCATCATACTTACATCGTCGAATCGGAGGCCTTTTTTAATATTCTTACCGGATATAATGAAAGCGGTTTCCATCTCTTGCATTGTTTTGCCTCCGTGTCCTTTATCAATGCCTCCGTGGTCGGAAGTTAATATAAAAATAGTATCATCCAGCATTCCTGCATCTTTGACTGCCTGAACGATCTGTCCGACATAACTATCCAGTTCTTTAAGTTTTTCATAATATGCCGGAGTATCATGTCCTTCTGTATGTCCCGTATGGTCGGGACCGTCGAAACAGATGGCTACCAATGCTGGATGTTTTTCCTTTATGTAAGAAGAGGACATATTACCTAATTCTTTGGGTGTTTTATTGCAGTCGGCCACATGGTAGTGGTAATTTAGAGAGAGTGTATCTACCAGATATTTAATACCTTCCCATTCGTACAGACAGCCGATTTCTGCTTCCGGGCGAGCATCGCGCAGCAACTGGAAAACAGTCGGGAAGATACCGTTCTTGTTTAATACGCGTGATGGAAGTTCCGGAGTTTTAGATCCCCATTCGGTATATCCGTGTAGTTCCGGTCCGGCTCCCATAAACATGGATGCCCAGTTGATGGCACTGGAAGAGGGGAGGGCGGAACGCTTTTTCAACGTATAAGAACCGTCTTCCATCAGTTTCTTCACATTGGGCATATCTGCCTTAGGAAGGCTGTAGGCTCCCCAGCCGTCTAAACCGATGAAGACAACGTGTTTGGCTTTATCTTTTCCTTTGGCACTGCAGGAGAAGGTGAAACTGAAGAGAAGGGCGAATGTAGCAAGTAGGGTTAAAAAGGTTTGTTTATTCATGATATTGTTATTTATATGGTTAATGTTTTATTCATTATTTAATGGGAGGACCCTAACTAATGATAGGCAAAGGTAGGACTATTTTAGGGGGAAGACAAATATAATATTAGCAGATACTAATACTTTTTATACTATTTCTTTGGATGCTCTATATTTTGATTTTGCTTTTCGATATCCTGATTGTAAATTTATGCGCATACGTTTTTTGTATGTAATATTAACTGTCAACATAGTCTTCTTCTCCAAAGATGAATAGACTCTCTTTTTGTTAGAGATAATATCTTTACAGTTTTAGAATAAACGGTCACAATGTTTTTAATAAATAGTTGAAGGGTTTATTATAAACGGTCTCCAAGTTTATTAGACACTATTTGGGAAGAATTTTCGGATTATTGGGGAATTATATAAACAAAATGGGGGTGTGCCAGCATTTTGGCACAACCCCATGAATAATAGTTTTCAGTACGAATGGAAACTATAGTATAATATTGATTATCAATTGTTTCAATGATAAGAGTGGTCTTTCGGGAAAACTTCTCCCTCCCATGCTTTTTTCGACGTCCAAGGCAGTGGAGCATCTGTCCAGAATGGAGCATCGGCAGGGAGACCTAACGGCAGGAAGGCGAGAGATGCCATATATAGGCTGCCATTGTTGGTATAATAGTCGGATATATCAGGCTGAGAACCATTGAATCCTAATGTAAGGAAGCCTTTTTCATTGAAATTATGGTTGTCTCCAAACATACGTTTGATGACTGCCGTCATAGCAGAACGCACTTGACCGTTTGGTAATTCTTCGGGTAGCCAATGGCGCCAGGCGAGCAGGGCCAAGGTCTGTAAGGAGCCTGTGCGGTAAGTGATAGACCGTCCGACGACAGGCAGTGTACCTTCCGGAGAGATGAGGCGTTCGAGAATGATTCCGAATCGTTGCGCGCGTTTGATCGCTTCATGATAGTTACAGCCGGGCATATTTCCAATCTTTTTATGTTTGCCGGCTTCGGTAATGACCTCCAGTGTTTCTATATACATAGGATGTATGACAAAACTGTTGTAATAGTCGAAAGCGAAATTAGGACCGTCCGAGTACCAGCCGTCTCCTATATACCATTCTTCTATTTTACGCAGAGAAGAACTGATGCGATAGGTATCGCTGGATGCACCTGCTTTTCGGAGAAATGATTCGACAGTGGCGCTGAACAACAGCCAGTTGCTATAAGAAGGGTCTACTCTCCTGAGATCAGTAAATTCAGCGATATATCGTTGTTTGGTGATGCTGTCTAATGGCATCCATAAAGCGTCATAGCTTCTTAAAAAACTCTCTGCAATAAAAGCGGCGTCTACCAATGTCTGATTCTCCTGACGCCATAGCAAATAATCGTTGGAATCCGGATCTACGGCATTGGCATAGCTTTTCAATGCCCATTCATGAAGTTGCCTGCGTCGGACTCCTTCCGGTGTGTCGTCATCCGGTAGTGACAGCCAGGGTGCCAGCCCTGCCATTAAACGTCCGAAGCATTCCATGTAGGTGACGTTCTTATTGCGTCCGTCCCATGTCGGACTTAATTCAACCAGCATATTCTGTTTCAGAAGTCCTTCGCTCATATTACTCAATACAGGGGCTGCCATTCGGTACATTATATCGCACCAGATTTCTCTATCACTCTTTTCCGCTTTCTTTTTGGCACTGATACTTTTTATCGGAATCAGCAGAATAATGAATAGTAATAACCAATTGAGATTTTTCATGTATTGCCTTATTTTTAAGATTAATCTTACGATTATGAATTGTCATAACGAATGATACGGCAAAGGTAGGATTATTCCGATAGTGGGACAAATACAATTTTAGCATTCACTAATACTTTTGCGTTATTTATCAGATACTGATACTTTCTTGTGCAAAATGACTGTAGGGTGATGCTTGTCTCCGGATTTGTTATACATTTGTCCGGTAAACAAAAATAAGACTATGAAAAGGAATTGGATATGTAGCAGTATGGTCGTTGCCATGTTTGCTTTGTTGGCAGGCGGGTGCGGTAATTCACAGCGGACTCTGGAGTTTCGTGGAATTTGTGTAGATGATGTGCAGGGAGAACATGGATTGTACAATCCCGGAAGAGGATTCCGGCTGGAAACAGCCGTGGATGTACTGCACGAAAAAGATAGCCCTACCAAAGAACTGGATGAATTGTCCGCGAAATATATGTCCGATAGTGTGTCACTGGCACAGAGTTACTTTTATCTTACCTATTTAATAGGCGAGAAGCTATCTGAAGAAAACTTCCGGACCATGCAGGCTTATTTTGATGAACTGCAAAATCAAGGGAAAAAGGCTGTACTGCGTTTTGCCTATGAACGGGACTTTATGGGGAGATCACCCATCGGTCCTACCGGCGAACAGATACTGGATCATCTGGACCAGTTGAAACCTTTTCTGGAGAAAAATAAAGATCTGATTTTAGTGGTGCAAGCCGGAATGATCGGTGCATGGGGAGAATGGCATAGTTCAGTTCAAGGATTGGAAAACTCGGAAGAAACAAAGGCTGCCGTATTGGAGAAACTGCTTTCTGTAGTACCTGCGGAGAGAAATGTACAAGTAAGACTTCCTGAATTCAAGAATCTGTTAAAGGATAAACCGGAGCTTTATAAGAGACTTTCTTTCCATGATGATTTTATTGTCATACGTCCTGACAGATGGGATGCCGACATGCACGAAGGAACTCCCAAGTTTGATCAGATAGTGGCGGAATCTCCTTATTTAGTGGTTGACGGCGAACTGCCCTGGGGATTCTGGAGTGTAGGAGCCGATCCGGACAGTCCTTCTGCCGGATGGATTATTGACGGTGTGCAGGCGGCAAGACGGTTGTTCCTCCAGCACTATACTTCCTTGAGCGTTATACATAACTATAAAGAACAGCATCCCAACAATCGGTTTGACGAAAATACCCCGCCCGAATACTCTATGGTCGTCTGGAAAAAAACGATGATAACGGAAGACTCTCTTCTCCAGCATCACATGCCTGTGTCCGACAGCTATTTCCGGAAGAAAGACGGAACGAAGGTAAAGCGTAATGTGTTTGATTATATACGAGATCATCTGGGTTATCGGATTGAACTGCAGTCACTTCAGCTTCCCTCTAAATTCGTGGGTGGAGAAGAGAACATGCTGAAGTTAAGTTTGAAGAACAGAGGCTTTGCCACTGTATTTGGTGAACATCCTGTTTATTTCGTGCTGATAGATAAGGAAGGAGAAGTTACGGAATTTCCAACGGATGCCAATCCTTTGAACTGGCAACCGTTTGAACCGAATGATTCGACCTATACCTCACTGACGCACACGGTGAATTTATCTCTTAAACTCCCGGCTTCGATCCCTGCCGGAACTTATCAGTTAGGGTTATGGATACCGGACGGATCGGACAGGCTCAGATATAATCCTCGTTATGCTATCCATTGCGCTAATGGAGATACGGACTGGTGGATTTCCAGAGATGGAAAGTATGGCGTGAATGTTTTGACTATAGCTGAGGTGGAATAGATTCTTCTTTTTGGATCTAAATATGAAAGGCTTCCGGACATAATTGCCGGAAGCCTTTTGTTTTTTTAATGTGGTTTGTCGGATTATGTATTGTAAATCAGTACCACTGTATATGTCACATAGCAAAGTATCATAATACCTCCTTCTATACGTGTAATCGTTCGCTTGGCAAAGAACAGTCCGAACAGCCAGAGCAGAATGCTGGAACCTACCAGTGTGAACAAATCGAAGTTGGTAATTCCGCTGAGATGAAGGGGAGTGATGCTGGCACTGCATCCTAATACAAAGAAAATATTGAAAAGATTGCTGCCGATTACGTTTCCGATAGCCATTTCCGGGTTCTTTTTCAGGGCGGCTACAATAGAAGTAGCAAGTTCCGGCAGAGAAGTTCCTCCGGCCACCAGTGTCAGTCCGATGATAGATTCGCTGACGCCCATACTGCGGGCAATGCCCGTAGCTCCGTTAACGAACAGTTGGCCTCCATAGATCAGGGCTGCCAATCCGCCAATGATATAGAGGATTGATTTCCACCACGAAAGCAATTTGATTTCTTCTTCCTGGACTGCCGCATGCTCTGCCGGTTCCGGTGTAGCGGAAGACTTGGGAAAAGCGATGGCAAATGTATATCCCATGAAGATAGCGAAAAAGCAGAGTAAAAGCAAACCGTCTACTCTGTTCAATATATTTTCTGTGGCATTATCCAAAAATATATCATTGGCACATATCAGCAATACGACAGACGAAAGGATACAGAGCGGAATCTCTTTTCGTAAAGTATTCCGGGTGATGACAATCGGAGCAAAGAGTGCGGTACATCCTACAATCATCAATGTATTGAATATGTTGCTGCCTACTACATTGCCGATGGCGATATCCGCGCTTCCTTTCAGAGCAGATGCGACACTCACCGTCAGTTCCGGGGCGGAAGTACCGAAAGCAACAATCGTGAGTCCGATTACGATAGAAGGTATGCGGAAACGTTTGGCTACGGAAGCAGCACCATCTGTCAGTCCGTTAGCTCCTAGTAAAATGAGAATCAATCCTCCGATAAGTAACAGTATATTCATGATCTATATTATTTTCGGCACAGTCATCCTCTGCCGGGTATTCGGTGCAAAGATATATTTTTCTTCTTACTCTTTGAATAGGATAGATTGAACTTTACCGGAGGAACCGTATTTTTAGCTGTGTTTTTTATTTGCCCCCTCTTGTGAAATAAAAGAGGAGGGGACGGGCAAATAATTGATTAAGGAAGTTGCATTCTTTTTATTCAGGCAAGTGAATCCGGATCATTATCCGGATTGATGCTCCAGCGGTTCTTCGCCTGTATGTCAGAGAGGTTCAGGCAGAAAAAACATAAGAGAACGATATACAAATTCTTTTTCATAAACATCATCTATATAATTGATCTTTTCTTAGTGCTTGAAACCGGACAGTATTTTTTTATACTCTTTCTCACTGATGCGGACCATTGCTCCGTGGCGTGAATCTGGAATAGTCAGATCCGTACAGTCCCATTTTTCGGCATCCATACTGCCTGCCTGGAAACGGACATACTCATGCGGATACTTCTCAGAGAAGATCATCCACCCGTCATTGTCCGGTTTGGGCATCAGGATAGGAGCTTCATAGTAAGTATAAGGAGTAGTCACCGGCTGGCCGGGATCAGTATATGGACCGGTTAAATTCCGGGAATGGGAGATTCTGACAGTTTTGCCTGTCGGCACTCCGTCTTCAGGCCATCTTTCATCTTTAATAACGGCATAATAACTGCCATTGATTTTTCGGATGATGGCATCAATCGTAGCCATTTCCCGGTCTGCCTCATTCTGGAAGTCAAACAAACGTTCAGGTGTTGTGAAATACTCAAAATCCTTGGTCAATATATAAAAAGTTCTCATGGTTTTCCACTCTTCGTTGCCGGTGGCTCCTGCCTTGCAGGCATGCCAGGTAATCAGATATTGATCTGAATCCTTATCATAAAAAAGTTTGGGAGCGCCAAACCAGGCACGTTCTGTAAAGTAGCCTTCGATATGGATAAATGGTTCGGCAGATAACTCTTTTTCCTGTTTCCATTTTACTAAATCTTTGGAAGTCCAAAGGATGGGATTCTGCGTCTTTTCAGATACGCCGATCATATAGTAGCGTCCATCCCTGCCTTTCATGATGTCGGGATGCCCCCTGTATTCCGGAACTACCCGTTCGTTGCTATTCAACTTAGTCCAGTTTTTAGCATCCCTGCTGATATAGTAATATAGGCGTCCATAGTCTTCATGCCTCATATGTGCGAAAAGATACCCTCCGTTTCCGGCTTTAAGGTAAGAGCTGGTTAGTACAAAACACACAAATAAGAGTTTCAAAAGTAAATGTTTTCTCATGATAATAAAAAGTTGATTAGTTAGTAGCTTTCGATAAATCTTCACTCCATCCGGAACGTGAATAGGTTTGCTGCAAGTCTTTTCCATATGATTTTGCCTGTTCTACAAAATAGTTAGGCAGCGGTACATACTGGTGTGTAGGTAATACGCCCTTTGTTTTGCGGCATAGCTGGGCATACTTGTTGAACCGGATCAGATCGATTTTCCTCTGTCCCTCATACAGAAACTCTTTCGCTCTTTCTTCCAGAATTGCATCGAGAAATGTTTCTTTGGAGTTTGTCTGTTGTGTGGACAGGTTGTTCAGTCCTGCTCTGTTTCTTACTTCATTGACTGCACTGACAGCCTCTGCAGAAGGTGCTGCATTGGATTTACGCACTTCCGCTTCCGCCATCATTAATAATACGTCTGCCCAACGGGCCAGCGGGAAATCGTTTCCCTGAAAGACTGTGTTTGTCTCTATCGGGAATTTATTGATAATGTATCCATCCCATCTGATTCCCAGATCTTCTTTGGTTCTTTTGGTAGTCACTTCTCCTGTTCCGTTATCTACCCAATACTCATTTAAAATGACGGCTCTTCGTTTATCTTTGGAGTCGTAACTGTCATACAACTTGGGAGATACATTGTAGAATTGTGCCCATCCTTTTCCCTGGTAATAGAATGGAGTAGGATTGCCGTTTATATCTACTTTGGAGGCGTCATTGGGAGTCGTAAGCATGGATAACGGGAAAAAGTTTCCGCTATTGTCTCCTCCGTCAGCGGACGGATCGCAGCTTAAAGCCATGATAATCTCACAATTAAAGTCATTTTTGGCTTTGTACATATCCACATACGGATTATCCCCTTCTTTAAAGAGTTTGTAGCGATGAGTTGCTTCCAGTTCCTGATACATTTCTAAGGCTTTCTGATAGTACTGCGGCATGTACTCTCCTTCGTTGAGGCAGTGTTTCATCATACAGAATTTGGCATAATCTGAAGTGTAACGTCCTCTTTCTTCCACTGTTTCCGGAAGATTTTCTATTGCGAATTCAAAATCGCTGTAGATCCATGAAGTCATCTCTTCCAAAGAGGGCCTGACCAGATTATTTAAGACTTCATCGTTTGTAACATCCTCTCCTCTGGTGACGGCGGGCAGCGGACCGTAAATATGCATCAGATAATAAATCATCAGCCCCCTGCATAAATGTACTTCGCCCAACAGCTGTTTTTTACTGATGGTGTGGAAAATGTTTTCATCAGCTTTCTCCAGTGTGGAGATGATTTCGGTGAATCTTGTGATTTGGGCCAGTTTGGGTATGTGGTTGATGTTATCTTCACTTACCCAGGAGCGCTCATAGTAAATGCAGTTATTGAAATTGGCTTGCGAGAACTTCAGCCATTCTCCCCATCCTGTGCCCCAGACAGCCACATTGTCCGAGGGAGATTCAAACATTCTGAGAATGCCGCCTTCCGGTATGTAGAAACCATGCTGTCTCAACTCAGTACCGATGTAATAGGTCCATGTCGTAGTGAACGGTATATAGCATGCCAGGGCATAGTCTTTATATTCCGTTTCTGTGGAAGGAAAGTTGTCGGGGTTCAAAGTACCGAATATTTTGGGATCGAAGTTATCTTCACAACTACTTAATACAAGCAGGCTTGTTGCAATAAACAGTCTTATCAATCTTATCTTTTTCATTTCTGCAGATTTTCTTAGGTTCATTTAAAAAGTAATATTAGCTCCGAGAGAGAAAGTGCGGGTTTGAGGATATTCACCTCTGGAACCTCCACTGGCTCCGCCGCCTCCGGTATATATTTCCGGATCAAATCCTTGAAATTTAGTCAGTATGAAAGGATTCTGGGCATCTACATATATCTTAATGTTTCGTACATATCTTTGTAGAGAGCCGAGTATGTTCCCAGCCAAATTATAAGCCAGTGTGATATTTCTCATTCTCATGAATGAGGCATTTTCCCTGTCTGCATTTACCCAGGCATTACCCGGTAATGCCCCCATTTTTCCAATGGCCAGGCCGGGCCGGCTTCCATTGGGATTTGTTTGCGAGTTCCAGAGACGGTATGCAAACTTATTTGAATTCTCCGGATAGTCAACTGCCAATGGACCGGCCTGTGCTGCGCTGTAGGCAATATTATATTTCTGTATGCCGAACTGCCCGTACATGAAGAAACTAAATTCAAATCTTTTGTAAGTAAAAGTGTTTCCGATACCGACATAAATGGCAGGAGAGTTATCTTTCATGTAGACATCGTTCTCATCGATTTTGCCGTCTTTGTTTTTGTCTTCAATAATCGGACATCCGGGCAATTGGGCTTCTGCCTGCAATGTCTTTTGTGATTCCGGCATATTGGACCGGTCGGTGTTGATGATTCCGGTGACGTTGTAATAATAATAGGCACTCATCGGCTCATTTTCTCTTTGCTGGTAAATCTGGTAGTCGTAGTTGGGCAGTCTTTCTTTCCAGAACGAATTTGTTTTTGAGAAGGTAAGCGAGGTGTCCCATGTGAATTCTCCGACTAGATTCTTGGTATCCACCATCAGTTCCCAGCCTCTTCTGTAGTAGTGTCCGCCGTTGATCGGTCTGGTTTCGTAGATTGCTAGAGGTGAAGTGGAAGCATATCCCAATAAGCGGGTGATGTCATTCCTGAAGAAATCGAAGCTGCCGGAAATACGGTCGCTTAGCAAATAGAAATCCAGGCCGATATTTTTCATGGTTGTTTTTTGCCAGCTTACATCCGGGTAATTGGCTCCCATCGATACATAGGGAATGTTGATAATGCCGTTATCGCTGAAATTGACTTTGAAATTGTTAGGTGCATACGATCCGTAAAGAGAACTGCCCAAGTTGTCCTGCCCTGTTTTTCCCCAGCTTGCTCTGAGCTTTAGCAGGTTGATCCATGAAATGTTTTTCAGGAAATTTTCATTTGAAATCTTCCAGGCACCCGATACGGATGGAAACAAGGCGTACTTGTTTCCCGGGAAAAACTTGTCTGTTCCGTCCCGTCGCAGAGTGGCAGTAATCACATACTTGTCCAGTATGTCAAAACTTGCTTTAAAAAACTGTGATCTCTTCTCATTTTTTCCAGTGTGCGATGTCGGATAAAACTTTCCTTTTGCCGAACTGATATCATGCTCGTTGATGGCATCGTGCACATCTTCATAGGAGATACCGTATCCTTCGTAACTTTCCAGATACTTGCCGATACCTGCCAAGGCATCTACCTGTACGGTATTGAACATATACTTTGAGAACGTCAGCATGGCTTCCAGTGTTTGTGTCAGCCGTCTTTCAGATTGTATGTTTCCTCTTGATTTGTACATTCTGGAGAAGTAAACATCTGAAGGTATAAAAATGGAACGTCTCATGTTTTCCTGATTCATCCCATATATCCCTTTGACTGAAAGAATGTCCTTGTACAGTTTCAGATTGGCGGTGAAGTTCAGGTTGTATCCGTTTTCTTTCGTTTTGTCGGCGATGTCTTCCATTGCTTTGGGATTAGGGATACTTCGGAAGATCGTATAACTGCCGTCATCTTGCGTCAGGGGCAGATAAGGGGGATATAAGAGTGCTGAAGTCAGTGCACTTCCCGCTACATCTCCCCGGTTGCCTGTATCGGTACCTACCATGCAATTGCTGTAGATGTTTTGATTGGCATTGAAAGCGGAAGTGAGGTTCAGAAAAGGGAAGAGTTCGACGCCGATATTTCCGCGAAATGTATATTTGGTCATACCAGAATTAAGTACGGTTCCTTCCTGGTCCAGGTAGCTGCCTCCCAGATAATACCGGACTTTTGATGTGCCTCCGCTAATTGTCAGATTATGCTTGGTGATGTATCCGCTTTTCAGCACATAGTCTTTCCAGTTTGTGTTGCGCGGGTTCAGACGGTCTGTTTCAGAGAATAGCGGACTCCATTTTCCGTCATATTCATCAGGACCATAAGGATACTGTTTCTTATTATACAAGTAATTCTCTTTGTTGAATACATTGGCGAGTTCCATGTATTCCTGTGAGGTGAGTGCGTCTAGATACGGATAGTTTCTCACAAAAGAGTAACTGCCCTCATAGCTGATACTGGGAGCGCCTTCTTTCCCTTTCTTGGTGGTGATTAAGATAACTCCGTTAGCTGCGCCGATACCATAGATGGCTGCTGAAGCATCTTTCAGTATTTCTACGGACTCGATATCAGAAGGATTCAGTCCGGCAAGTCCGCCACGGTTTACATTGCTCGGCAGCCCTGTTTCTCCACCATTTGTGCTGATGGCTTCGCTTGGCATTACGATGCCGTCCACTACATAGATCGGATTCTCTCCTCCACGGATGGATATATTTACTTTACCGTCCGGTTGGGTGCTATTGACAATTGCCTGTAAGCCGGCGGCACGACCCATTAATAACTGGTTGATATTGCTTGCTGCCGCTTGTGGAATCTTTTCCGGCTTCACCTGGGCAATGGCAGTCGTGAGGTTTTTTTTGGATACCGCTCCATATCCTACTACCACTACTTCGTCGATCACTTTCGTGTCTTCAGACATCCATACTTCCAGCAGGCTGTTCGCCTTTACCGGAACAAGCTGTGTGACATAGCCCATATAAGAAACGCAAAGTCTCGAATACTCCGGAGCTTCAATCTCGAAACGACCGTCAATATCACTGATAGAACCGGTTTTCTCCCCTTCTACCGTAATGCTTGCTCCGATAATCGGTTCACGGGTTTTACTGTCCATGACGATGCCTTTAGATTTAGCCGGCGTTTTCTTCGTTTCCTTCTTTCCGGCATTCAAGATGATTTGCTTTCCTTTGATATGATACTGGATGTCTGTACCCTTCAGAAGAATATTTAATACTGCTTCTATCGGTTGGTTCTTTACATGGATCGTACGTTTCTGTTTTACGTCGATAACTTGTGTGCTATACTGAAAAGAATAGCTTGTTTTCTTTTCTATTTTATTCAGGATCTCATTCAGAGGAGTATCAGACATGCTGAGTGTCAATGTACTGTTCTGTGCTGACATGAGATTGGGAGATAAAATAGCTATCAGAAAAATTAATAATAAGAATTTAATTCTCTTCATAATCAGAATTGTTTTTTAGTATTGATACAGGAATGCACTTAAGTGATTTGTATATAAGACTGCTCAAAAAGAAAATACCACATGGAAAAATGAAAAAAAACAGCTGGCAGAGAAAATAAAGAGAATGCGGAGAGGACAAAGATCGTATATGCTTTGCCCTCCCCGCAGCGCTTTATATCAGAAAACGTCTAATTCTTATATACTTCTATCGTGCGGACGTTTATGCTGTCATTTCCTTCTTTCTCCGTTTCTGTTGTCCGGAAAGTAATGGGGATGCTCATTCCCATATAATCCAGTATTTCATCCAACGTCTCGCCTTTGAAAGTTGCTCTGTAAGTAAATTGGTTTATTGATGTATCCTTCAGGATGAAGCGTACCTGATAGACTTGCTCCAGCCTGTTGAATATTGATTTGAGCGGATCATCCCTGAAAGCGAGAATGCCGTCTTTCCAGGATATGTATTTATACGTATCAATATCTGTGATTTCCATACTCTTCGATGCTCTCTGATAATTCAGCTGTTGTCCCGGCAATAAATGCTTGATGTTATTCTCTTGAGACACAGCTACTTTTCCGGTCACCAGAGTGATTACCTCTTCTTGCGCTTTGGCGAAGCTGCAAATATTGAAAGCTGTTCCGGTAGCCGTTACTTTCAGATCTCCCGTATTTACAATGAAAGGATGTTCTTTGTCAGCATGTACTTCAAAGTAGGCTTCTCCGGACATCTCTACTTCCCGGACATTGCTGGTGAAGGCGGTCGGATATTTCAGCGTACTTCCTGCATTCAACCAGACCTTTGAACTGTCCGGCAATGTCAGGCTGGATACCATTCCGTATGGGGCCGTAACTTCGTTGTAGGCTATAAGAGGTTCCTGATGGTCTTTTTTCATCATTAGCGCTACTATGGCAATGATTGCCGGCAAAAGAAGAATGGCAGCGATTCTTTGGCAATAAGTGATGAACCGTGTTTTTTTCGCCGGGACTTGTGACGTTGCATGGATTCTGCTTTTTACTTGTGCCAAAGCTTTGCCTGTATCTATCTTTTCAGGATCGACAGCAGGAGTGGCAACTTCCCAGATGTTTCTGATTTCCTGAAAATAGTCAGCATTCTCTTCCGAGAGGGCTATCCACTCACGGAGTTGCCGGATTTCTTCAGGTGAAGCGGTCTTTTCTAAATATTTTAGAATGACGTCTGTATCTATATTTATATTTTTGTCAGGCATAGTGCAATTTATCTGTATTATAATGACTGTTCAACTGTAATTTACCTCATTAAATTTATGATAAAAAGTAATATCAGATCATAAAAACCACTCAAATGTTTTCTTAGAAATTCCAGAGACTTACTGATTTTACTTTCCACGGTACGGACTGATACATTCAGTTCTTCTGCTATTTCCCGGTATTTCAGGTTCTTGAACCGGTTCATTTCGAAGATGGTCCTCATGTCTTCAGGAAGTTTTTTGATGGCTTCCTGCAGGTGATCGTTCAAGTCAGAATATAATAGATAATGTTCCGTATTATAGTCTATCAGGTTTGAGCTTCCCATTACATAGTTTTGATGGGTACGAACGACTTCCTGATGTCTGAGTTCTTCGAAGCAGCTGTTTCTGACGGCAGTCAGCAGATAAGCTTTCAGAGAACTTTCAATGGTCAGGTTTTCGCGGTTTTCCCACAAACGGAAGAAGAGATCCTGCACAATATCCTCGCTGCTTTCCCGTTCTTTAAGGAAAACACAGCTAAAGAGTACAAGGTCTTTATAATACTTGTTGAAAAGAAAATCAAAAGACCGGGAATCTCCTTCTTTCAATCTTTTCAGGTGGATAATATCCTCTGGCATGGATTCGTGTTTGTTTGAGGCTTTATTTTCCATAATGATTCGGTAACATTAATAATGTGTTTGCAGTTCTCCAATCCAAAGAGTCATAATATCAAATTAATAGGCGTTGCAAAGATAAATATTAATTTGAATTTCTTCATCTCTTTATTTTTTTTGTTTTTCTCATGTGGCATTTCCGTCCTGAACAGTCTTATTAGCGTTGTTGAGATTTCTAATTTAAATTGATAAATATGATGAGTGAGTGCAGGAAGCTTAAGATTCTTTTTTTGTTATTAGTGGCTTTGTACTGTATACCTTTGGCGGTATCAGGTCAGGGTACAAACATTGCTTACCAGGATAGTCGGGTTCGTTTTACCGTGGTGACAGACGGTACGCTCCGGCTGGAATATGCACCTGATGGCCAGTTTATTGACGACTTTTCGTTCGTGGCTGTCAACAGGCATTATCCGGCAGTAGATTATAAGTTGAAGAAGGATGGAAATTGGATAGAACTATCCACTTCAAGGTTCCGGATGAAGTATAAGAAAGGCAGCGGGCAGTTTACCTCCCGCAATCTTTCCATTACCTCAGCCAAGGGCATGTACCCTTTTCGGTGGATGCCCGGTATGAAACAGAAGTGTAATCTGAAGGGAACCTATCGTACATTAGATGGTTATGATGGAGACAAGCATATACATACGAATGAGCTCATGCCGCTCGAAGACGGGTTGCTGGCTACCGACGGCTGGACTTTAATTGATGATTCGGATAACTTCCTGTTTGATGATGCCGACTGGACTTGGGTTAAACCACGGGAGAAGAAAGGAAGTCAGGATTGGTATTTCATGGCGTACGGGCACGATTATAAATCCGCGTTAAAGGACTATACGATGTTTGCCGGCAAGATACCTTTGCCTCCCCGTTATGCTTTCGGCTATTGGTGGTCGCGTTATTGGAGCTACTCGGACAATGAGCTGAGGGAACTGTTGCGTAAATTCCGGATGTATGATATTCCTCTCGACGTATTGGTGATTGATATGGACTGGCACTATACAGAACTCGGCAAAGGAGGATGGAGCGGATGGACTTGGAACAAACGTCTGTTTCCCAACCCCGGACGTTTGCTTGCCGACCTGAAAAAGGAAGGGGTTAAGTTGACTCTTAATTTGCATCCGGCTGACGGCTTTGCCTTTTATGAGGAGCCATACCGGGCGATAGCTACCGATATAGGTATGAATCCGGAAGGAAAGGATACGATTCCTTGGATAACTTCGGATAAGAAATTGATGGAAGCAGTGTTCAGAAATGCCCTTCATCCGATGGAGAAGGAGGGAGTAGACTTCTGGTGGCTCGACTGGCAGCAGTTTCCGTTTGATAAGAAGATAGACAGCCTGAATAATGTATGGTGGATTAATTATGTCTTTTTCACTGAAATGGAAAGAAACCGTACTACCCGTCCGATGCTCTATCATCGCTGGGGTGGACTGGGGAATCACCGTTATCAGATTGGTTTCTCGGGCGATGCTGTTATTTCCTGGAAATCACTTGATTTCCAGCCCTACTTTAACTCTACAGCTTCCAATGTGCTGTACGGTTATTGGAGCCATGATTTAGGAGGACATTTTGAGGCAGACCGGATTGACCCGGAGATGTTTACACGCTGGATGCAGTTTGGTGCGGTCAGTCCTGTGATGCGTACTCATTCTTCTAAGAGCGGCGTGTTGAACAAAGAGCCCTGGGTGTTTAGCCCTGTCTATTTTAATACGATTCGCAACGCTATTTTGCAACGTTATGAGATGGCGCCTTATGTTTACACAATGGCCCGTAAGACGTATGACGAGGGATTGTCCGTCTGCCGTCCACTGTACTACGATTATCCTGAAAGCAAGGAGGCATACGATTACCGGAACCAGTATATGTTTGGCGACCAGATGTTGATTGCACCCGTCACCGCTCCCATGAAAGGCGATTATTCCACATTGAATGTATGGTTGCCTGCCGGAACCGACTGGTATGAGTGGCATACTGGAACGATGCTTAAGGGTGGACAGACGGTAATACGTACTTTTGCCATCGACGAATATCCTATTTATATCAAAGCCGGTTCGGTTCTTCCTTTCTGCGATCGTGTGAAGTCACTGGCAGGCGATGATCATTCTTATGTGGTCACTGTTTTTCCCGGCGGAGACGGGATATTCGATTTATACGAAGATAATGGTAATGATAAAGAGTACGACAGGAAGTATGCCCGTACATCTTTGCAGTCCAAGCATGCTGGTAACCGTCTGGAAGTGACGATTGGCAGTCGGAAGGGAGATTATCCGGGCATGCCTGCCGAGCGTGCTTTCAAGGTGAAGGTGGTAGGTTCTGCCATTCCTCAGTCGGTAACGGTGAATGGAAAGACGGTAAATTATGTATATGACGGAAACTCTTTATCCCTTTTGATAGATATACCCATAGCGGATGCGAAGTGTGAGAAGCAGGTGCTGATCACCTATCCCGAACAGACAGCAGACCTGAACGGACTTCCTGGAAAGTTCAGGAGACTTCAGAAGGGCATCGTTGCACTGAAGTATAGAGATGCTGATATTGTACTGAATGAGGAATTGGGTACGATGGAGTCAACCGGAAGGAGCATTGAGTATACTCCGGAGCAGATGGACCGGCTTGTTGCCGACTTTATCCGCAACTATGATAAACTGCCGGAGATACTGACACAACATAAGCTGAGTGAAGAAAATGCTCAATGGTTCTTGAAGGCCGTACATTGGGAGGACTAACCCGGAGATTTTTTAGGGCTGATTAAGGGCGAATGGTATATCTTGCAGGAGCATAGTATCAAAGAACAAACGGTGAGCATTTTGACAATTTGTATTTTTAATCCTTCTGGATTCTTGTTTTTCCACCTTAAGTTGGAAAGAAATGGAAATAAACGATTGAAAATTTATATTTTCTTGATTGATAGTGGAATATAAGAATCTATACAACTCTAATATATCGGAACTGTCACCTTTTTGTTGAGTATGAACGCTTCATTTCTTGGTTATTGCTATCTGATCTGTTGGCTATAGTTATTCTATCTGTTGGTTATAGCTACCCAATCTGTTGGCTATAGTTATCTGACCTGATGGATGTAGTGATCCAACAGGTCAGATAGCCTGAATGACAAGACATTTATGAGTCTAAAATGCATATTCTATGCATAAACTGAAGGTTCTGCATGAAATTATTGTATATTAATACATCACTTTTGGGGACTGATATCTGTTTTTGTTCTTTTTGCTTATGCTGGTGTCAGTGATTTCTCGATTATACTTTCTTTTTGGTCACAGAACTGCCTCATTAATAGAATGATATTCGTTACGTCCCTGTATAGCTGTTTGTTCTCTTATTGGCCGTAAGTTAACGTGTGTTAATGCAATGTGGGGTTTTGTTTCAGGCTAGTCTATTATACAAATGAGCATAAAATAAAATGAGAAAAACTATGAAGCGAACTTTCGATACAACTCTACTTCTTTTTTGCCCTTTTTCAAACTTTTGAAATGATAAAAAGACTTTGTGCTTTATATAATTAACTCTTAAAAGTAATAAACTATGAATGTGAAAAAAGCATTATTTGCGAGTTCACTTTTTTTATGTGGTGTAGGTGTGCTGCCGGTAACAGCCGGTCTGCCGGTTGCTCATGACGAAAGTGAAATTTCTTCTCCTATGCCGGAGCAGCAAAAGAAAAAACGGACCATTACCGGTAATGTAACGGATGGCTCTACCGGAGAACCGCTTATCGGAGTGTCCATTATGCTGAAAGGTTCCTCGGATGGAACTACAACCGACTTGGATGGTAACTTTAGCCTTTCTATTCCCGTCAAGGCACAGTTGGAATTTTCTTATATCGGCTATAAAAAACAAGTGTTAGATGTAACGGATTTAGTGGTAGCTCATGTAAAACTGGAGTCGGACAATGAAATGCTAGCGGAAGTGGTTGTAGTCGGTGCAGGTACACAGAAAAAGGTATCCGTGACCGGTGCCATTACCTCTGTGAAGGGAACGGAACTGCATGCGCCCAGCTCTTCTCTGACCAGCAATTTCGCCGGAAAGCTGGCCGGTGTAATTGCAGTGACCACCGGTGGTGAACCAGGGACTTCGTCCAACTTCTATATTCGTGGTATCGGAACCTTCGGAGGGCGTGCCACTCCGTTAATCCTGTTGGATGGGGTAGAAATATCTTCGGGTGACCTGAACCGTATCCCGCCCGAATCTATCGAAAGTTTCTCTATTCTGAAAGATGCATCGGCTACGGCTATCTACGGTGCCCGTGGTGCGAATGGTGTGATGTTGGTCACGACTAAGATTGGTACTGAAAACACCAAAGCATCGATCAACGTGACGGTAGAAAACTCATTTCTGAAACCTGTCAATGAGGTAGGCTATGTGGATGGTGCCAGATGGATGGAAATCTATAACGAAGCTCAGTTGGCAAGAACACCTAATGCGACTCCCAAGTACAGCCAGGAGAGGATCGATTATACCCGTAGCGGCATCAATCCGTATGTCTATCCGGATGTAGACTGGTACGATCTTGTCTTTAAAGAGAGTACCATGAATCAGCGCGCGAATGTCAATATTATGGGTGGCGGACCGAAGGTTAGTTATTACATGAGTCTGCAAGCCAACCACGATACGGGTTTGCTGGATATTCCCAAGGCTTACTCGTTCGACAATAACATCAATAAATGGGGATATACTTTCCAGAATAATATCGCCTATAAGGTGACGCCCACTACACGTATCGACCTGAGAATGAATGCACAGATCGGAAACAATAAAGGCCCGAATGCTTCTGTGTCGGACATCTTCTATCAGGTATACAACAATAACCCGATTACTTTCCCGGCTTACTTTCCGGCAGAACCCGGCGACAAGCACATTAAGTATGGTAATGCCATATTGAGTGGTACTTCCTTGTATACGAACCCCTACCAGTATATGTTGGGAAGTTATAAAGAAGTGAACTACAGCATGTTGAATACCTCCATTTACATTAATCAGAATCTTGATTTCGTGACGAAAGGACTGAAGATTATCGCATTGGTGAACTGGAAGTCCTGGTCAGAAACGTCGTATACCCGTTGGCTCGACCCGTATTGGTATCGGGTAGACTCCAAAAGCTGGTCGCCCGATAATCCGGGAGAATATACATTAGAACGTCTGAACAGTAGCGGTAGTGAATATATCTCGCAATCGGGCATTGGTCGCGGAGCTGATAACACGTTCTATTTTCATGGGCAGCTGAACTATGAAAACACGTTTAGTGAAGATCACGGAGTGACTGCCATGTTGATGTATATGCAGCGTGAATATCGGAATGATGTACTGCCCAACCGTAATCAAGGGCTTTCCGGACGTCTCACCTATGCTTTCCAACAGAAATATCTGGCAGAGTTTAACTTTGGATACAATGGTACGGAACGTCTCGACAAAGGAAAACGTTTTGAGTTTTTCCCTGCCATGTCTTTGGGATGGGTGGTCAGCAGTGAGAAGTTCTGGCAACCAATCGAAAAGTATGTCGATTACTTCAAGCTCAGAGGTTCATACGGTCTGGTAGGTAGTGATGAAACCGGTTCATACGACGGCGCCGCCCACTTTTTATATGTCAATAATGTAAACCTGGGCGGTGGCGGAAGCTATTCGACCGGCCCTACCTATAGCAGCATATATAAAAAAGGACCGAGTATTAATTCGTATGCTGTTCAGAATGCGCACTGGGAACGAGTGAAAAAGATGGATATCGGTGTGGATATGAAGCTGTTCAATCAGGTGGACGTCACATTCGATTATTTCTGCGATAAGCGCGACCGTATTTTGATGCGGCGTGCGTCATGGCCTGCTCTGCTGGGTTATGTCTCAGCTACTCCGTGGAGTAATATCGGTAAGGTAGAGAATAAGGGTATCGAGCTGGGGGTCAATTGGAAGAAAGAAGTATTCAAAGGTTTCCATGTCGACTTCCGCGGCAATTTCACTTATACGGAAAATAAATATATCGACAAGGATGAACCGGCCTATCCGTATGTATGGCAGACGGAGACAGGAAAACCGCTGAGCAGGACAACCGGCTACATTGCCGAAGGACTGTTCAGAAGTCAGGAAGAGATTGACGACAGTCCTGCACAGGATGGCATCGGCAGCGCGAAACTGATGCCGGGTGATATCAAATACCGGGATGTAAACGGCGACGGTAAGATTACGGAAGATGACCAGGTAATGATCTCTCCTTATGGGACAATGCCCCGTATCCAGTATGGTCTGGGACTGAACCTCTCTTACAAAGGCTTCGATTTTGGTATATTCTTTAACGGATCTGCCAAACGTACTCTGATGCTGAATGGGGTAGATCCTTTCGGTTCGGACGAAGGACATGGCGACCGTAACCTGATGAATTTTATTGCAGACAACTATTGGAGTGAAAGCGGCCAGAACTGGGATGCCGAGTATCCGCGTTTAGGATTGACTAAAGTTCAGATAGCTAATAATATGGTTCCTAGTACATACTGGAAGCGTAATGGTAACTTCATTCGTTTTAAAACGTTGGAAATCGGTTATTCATTTCCGCATTGCCGTGTTTTCGTCAGTGGTGACAACTTAGCGGTGTGGAGCCCGTTCAAGTTCTGGGACCCGGAACTCTCTTATAATTCTTACCCGTTGCAGCGTACCGTTAATATCGGCGCTAAATTTAGTTTTTAACCTTTAAAGAACTCAACTATTATGAAACGAATATCGAAAATAGCTCGCTATGCAAAGACGATACTGCCTCTTTGCTGTCTGGCATCTTGCAGTTACCTCGACGTAGTGCCGCCCGAAACAGAAGACATCAAAGATATGATGAAGAACGAAGACGCTACCTTGTCTTTTGTATATTCTTGCTATAACTCCCTGCAATGGGGATATACCGACCCGATAGATTATCGTACTTACGAGTCTTCTACGGATGAATTTGTGGTTCCTGCCCTTTGGAATCGTGCCGGTCAGATTGCTTCATGGAATCAGTTATCGTCGCAATATAAACCTAACTGGGATACAAAATACGCCTGGCAGATACTTTATGACGCGATAGGTCATTGCAATCTGTTTCTAGACTTGCTGGTGAAACTCAATCCTGACATCGCACCGGAAAAGAAACTGCGGTTTGTCGCTGAAGTGAAGTGTGTAAAAGCATACTATTATTCACGCCTGCTGGAACGTTTCGGTCCTGTACCTATTATAGATACTTATCCGGATATGAATATGCCGGCATCTGGTTTCCCGGGACGCTCGCATTATGACTATTGCGTAGATTATATAGTCCGCCTGCTGGAAGAAGCTGAGACAGACCTGCCGGCTGTTGTGGCGGACGATGATTTGGGACGTGCTACTTCCACCATTTGCAAGGCATTGAAAGCACGTGTGCTTCTTACTGCCGCTTCTCCTCTGTGGAATGGTTCTTTCCCCTACAAGAACTGGAAAAATACGAATTATGAAACTCCGGAATATGGAAAAGAACTGGTAAGCAACCAATATAGTGTGCAGAAGTGGGAGAGAGCATTGACAGCTTGTGAAGAAGCTCTGACTCTTGCTTTGGGTGATGGTAAGCGTGAATTGCTGGACATTGCACAGTCGGAGAATATTCGTATGGGTGAAAGTGTGCCTTTGCCTGTTATTCCGGGACTGGATACAAATACGCCTGAAGGGCAGGAGTTTCAAAAACGTGTGGTACTGATGCGTTATGCACTGACTGCTATTGAAACAGTAGGAAATAAGGAACGTGTCTGGGGAGCCGGATTTGCACAGGAAAACCTGGATGCCTCTATGCCTCACAACCTCGTGTATGCCAATGGCAACTGGACCAGTATGTATGGTGGTATTGCACCGACGCTCAATACTATGGAGAGCTTCTATACCGCCAACGGAGTATTGCCGGATAACGACAAGAATTTCCCAGCCAAAGACGACCGGCTGAACTCAGCCGGACTGTCTTCTAACAGCAATATCATTAAGTTGAACGTCAATCGTGAACCGCGTTATTATGCCTGGCTGTCTTTTGACGGTGATGAATACAGTTCTTTGATCACCGACGGCAATCCGATGTTTCTCGATATGCGTAGCAGCGATAAGCAGGGATATAATCCGGATAAGTTTAACCGTGACAATAGTACGACAGGCTTTTTGTCGAAGAAGTTTATATTTCCTTCTGTCCGCTTTCGTTCCAACGATGGCTGGTATGATAAGAAGCAATTCCCGTTCCCTATCATCCGTTTGTCCGAACTTTATCTGAACTTGGCGGAATGTTACGCTTATTTGGCAGAGAAAGAGGGACATGCTGACTATGTGGAAAAAGCATTGGGCAAGTTGAACGACATTCGCCGCAGAGCCGGAATACGTGAACTGGTGAAGGCTGATATCTCAGGCAATATGACTTTGCAGAAATGGGTGGAAAGCGAACGTTTCATTGAACTATGGGGAGAAGGGCACCGCTATCGCGATGCACGCCGATGGATGACTGCCCCTGATTACTTTAAGGCCGGTGTACGTGAAGGGCTGAATGCTATCCAGAAGAAGGACCCCAGTTTCAAAGAGTTCAACCAGCGTGTGAAGATTGACCAGCCTTTTCAATGGGCGAACCGTATGTATCTTATGCCTGTCCCTGCGAGTGAAGTGTATGCTAATCCGCAGTTGGAGCAGTCCCCCGAGTATTAATCTGATTAAAAACAAGCATATATGAAACAATTTATATATAAATCGCTGATACTGGGAAGTGTGCTGACAGCTGCTTCCTGTAGTAACTCAGAGTATGAATTTGATAAATTATTTCCGCAGGAGTACCATAAGATTCTTTACGTGAAAAACAATGGCAAGCAGGAAATGAATATGAATACGGTGGAAACGACCCCTGTATATAGTATCAATGTGATCAAAGCAGGAAGTGACCCTTCTCTGACGGCTCATGTGAAACTGTCAGTGATGAGCCAGCAGGAAGTAGATGACTCATACGGGCTGCTCGACAATATTGACTACCGGGTGATTCCTTCCAATATGTATTCGATGGCTACGACGGAACTCGAGTTTCAATCGCAGGAGGTGACGAAAAAGCTGGATATCGTTTTTCATTCCGACCTGATCTATGAGCAGATGCAGAAGGATAAAGAGGCGAAGTATGTACTTCCCGTCCGGTTCTCGAGTGAGCAGGATTCTGTTAATAATATGAAGAATGATGTAATGCTTTTGCTGGATGTGAAGAAGCCGGTGATTACGTTCAAAACGGGCGAAGTGAATACTGCCATGGTGTACAAGCAGTTGGAAGTGAACATTGGCGCCAATCTGAAAAACATTCAGGCCAGCAGGTGGAACTTCACCTGTGATATGACGGATGCACAGAAAGATGCTTTGGTCGAAGCTTATAACGCTGAACATGGAACAAACTATCTTTCGATGCCTTCTGCAGCTTACCAACTAGAGAAGATGACATTTGAAGAAGGAGCGAGTACCGGTAACCTGAAGATGAATATTGCCAGAACCCCGTTGACGAATGACAAGTCTTATTTGTTGCCGTTGAAAATGTCCGATACCTCGCAGGAAGGTTTTGATCTGGACGAGAATGTCTGCTTCCTGAAAGTGGAGAACCCTAAATACGGGACTCTTGATTGTGACCGCAGCAAATGGGAAGTCGTTTTCTGTAACAGTGATGAGAAGAACGCCGTGTCGGAACCTAACGGAGACAAAGGTGGTGTGGGCTGCCTTTTTGATGATGACGTTAATTCGTATTGGCATGCCAACTGGAGTGGGGGAACAAACAATGATGATCAGTTGCCCCAGCTTTTCCAGGGAGGGAGAGAGATGCCGATCACGATTGTGGTGGATATGAAAGAACCGGTCATCGTTCATAGTATTGGCTGGACCCAGCGCCAGAATTCAGACTATCAGGATACGAAGAAGGTTGAATATTATGTGTCCAATGACGAACAGTTCAGACTTGGCGGTAAAGAAGACTATTCACCTGTGGCACTGAATAACTGGACGTATGTGATGGAACGCTCGTACCAGAAAGGTTACAATGCGCCCCAATGGCAGACACAATCTGAGGAAATACTACAGAAGAAGGTAAAAGGACATCTGCTGAAAGTGAAAATTGTAGAAGGCTATCGGGACCGGTTGGCTAGCGGAGCCGAATTGTATGTAAAGCAACTGCTTGCGATTGATGGTGAGCCAATCAAATAATCCGAGGGGACAAACAAGAGGTTGGATGAGGTAAAAAGAGAATGTTCAAAGGATGAGATGGCGGATAATGGGACTTCTGTCAGTAGTCGGGTACTTCTGTTCTATTGATTGGAAGTTCCGGTCTGCCACTAATAAGAAAATCAGTTTATTCAAAATATGAATGATATAATTATGAGAAAATTTATTGGTTTGTTTATAATTTGTTTTCTGTCGATAACGACAACACTGCAAGCATGGGAGGGGAATGTATTGATTTCCACCCCGAATACTTCCATTATTTTAAGTGCCGCAGAAGGACAGCAGCTTCGTTTCTCCTACTTCGGGGAGCGGGTGGAAGAAAATCAGATTCATCAGGTTTTTGATGCGTGGACTGGTTTTCATCGTCCGGCTTATCCGGTGTTCGGTACTTCTACTTATGAAATTTCAGCTCTTCACGCTGTTCATGCTGATGGCAATCAGACGTTAGACTTAATAGTCGACCGGGTAGAACAGAATCCGATGAAGGATGCCGTGTTGACCACCATTACCATGAAAGACCGGATATATCCTTTCACTGTCAAAATGTACTATAAAGCCTGTCAGCAGATAGACATGATAGAGACATGGGTGGAAGTTTCACACAAGGAGAAGAAAGCGGTGGTGCTGAAACGGTTTGACTCCGGCCATTTTCTGATTCGTCGGGGGGATGTCTGGATCTCTTCCTTACACGGGCACTGGGGAGCCGAGACGCAGCTGGAAAGCGAACCGTTGGTGTCAGGAATGAAAGTGATGAAAAATATGGATGGTATTCGTAATGGGCTCGGTGACCATTCGGAAGTCATGTTTTCGTTGGATGGCAAGCCGCAGGAGAATAGTGGACGGGTCATCGGTGCGGCACTTTGCTGGAGCGGACGTACTAAGATCAGAGTGGATATGGATGATACGTTCGGCAGATCTGTACACAGTATTTTTGCCGGAATGAATGAAGAAGCTTCGGAGTATAGACTGGAGCCGGGAAAAGTATTCACTACTCCGATACTGGCGCTGACTTATTCACAGGAAGGTATCGGCGGTGCTAGCCGTAATTTCCATCGGTGGGCACGTGCAGGTATGGTTCATAACTGCGACAAGCCACGGGATATCCTGCTCAATAGTTGGGAAGGTGTATATCTGAATATCAAAGAACCTGAGATGGACCAGATGATGAACGACATTGCTTCTATGGGAGGTGAGCTTTTTGTGATGGACGATGGCTGGTTTGGCAGAAAATATCGTCGTATTAATGACAACTCTTCGTTGGGTGATTGGGTGGTAGATACGGAAAAGCTGCCTAATGGTATTCAAGGGCTGACCGATACGGCTAAGAAATATGGAATCAAATTCGGTATATGGATCGAACCGGAGTTTACGAATACAAAGAGTGAGCTGATTGACAATCATCCCGACTGGGTATTGCGTGCCGGAAGCCGTGAACTGTCATGTGGTCGTGGCGGTACGCAGGTGGCACTGGACTTATGTAACCCGAAAGTGCAGGATTTTGTCTTTCAGGTAGTCGATACATTGTTGGCGAAATATCCGGATATTGCTTATATCAAATGGGATGCAAACGGTGAATTGCTGAATTATGGTTCTGCTTATCTGGCGAAGGACAAGCAATCGCATATTTATATAGACTATCATCGTGGGCTGGTCAAAGTGATGGAACGGATTCGCGCTAAATATCCCGATGTCGTGATTCAGGCATGCGGAAGTGGTGGCGGACGTGTCAGCTATGGAGTAATGCCCTATTTTGATGAGTTTTGGGTCAGCGACAATACCGATGCCCTGCAACGTTTATTCATCCAGTGGGGTACTTCTTATTTTTATCCTTCTATTGCGATGGCACAACATGTCAGTGCTTCTCCGAATCATCAGACGGGGCGTGTAGTGCCGCTTAAATTCCGTTTTGATGTAGCGATGACCGGTCGTTTGGGAATGGAGATTCAGCCAAAGAATATGACCGATGAAGAAAAAGACTTCTCAAAGAAGGCGATTGCCACCTATAAGTCTATCCGTCCTGTGATACAGTATGGTGACCTTTATCGTTTGATATCTCCTTACGACCGCAAGGGGGTGACTTCGATGATGTATGCCACGGAGGATAAGAGCCGTGCCGTATTCTTTGTCTATAAGATGGAGCAATTTGTCAACCAGCTTCTGCCGCGTATTCGTATGGCAGGGCTCGACCCGAAAAAGAACTATAAGATTCGTGAGCTGAACGTGGCTCCGGGGGCCAATCCCTGCTTCTTGAATGATCGCGTATTCTCGGGGGCATTGCTTATGAATACCGGTATCGAGCTGCAACTGGAACGTGAATATGCAAGTTGGGTACTTGAGCTGACCGAGATTTAGAAACATGGCAAAATAGTACTTTGGGATAATTTTTCAGAGAAACGGTATGAATCCAAACTCAACGGTATGGATTTATACCGTTTTTTGAATGGATATGTCAAAAACAATCCGTATGTTTGCCATGTTTATTAAAAAGTGAAATTATATTTCATTTACTAACTTGGAATCTTTCTATATGGATATGAAAAAAATAAAACGGTTTGTATTGCTGCTGATAATGGCCTTTCTTGCAGTGAATGTACAGGCGCAACTGGAACAGGCTGTGAAGAATATCTTCGCTGGAGATACAATAGCAACCCATCCGGTACCTTTGCACCGGGATTCGGATTCTGTCCGTGTGGCAAATCTGCAGAAATCGTTGGAAGAGGCACGTCTCAATGAAGCAAACATGCGTCTGGAGATGGAAGAAATGAAACTTCAGATGTTTGCCGCCGATTCGGTGAAGGTATCCCAGCAACGGCAACGGATTGATTCTTTGCGCCAATTCACTAAAGGAGTGCCTGTCATTGCCGAAGGAGATACTTTATTCTATCTTTTTACAAAACGTGGAGGATATACCCCTCAACAGCGTGCCCAAATGACCGGTGCCGCCATAGAGGAACTGGGAAAACGCTTTAATCTCCGCCCCGATTCCGTATCCATAGACCATTCGGATATTGTGTCCGACTTGATGTACGGCAATAAGGTATTGCTGTCCCTTACCGATCAGGACGCTTTGTGGGAAGGAATTTCCCGTGATTCCCTTGCTAAAGAGAGACAACAGAATGTGATCACCAAACTGCATGAAATGAAGGCTGAGCATAGCGTCTGGCGTATGGTGAAACGTATTCTTTATTTTCTGTTGGTGATAGTAGGGCAGTATTTTCTGTTCCGTCTGACGAACTGGTTGTTCCGTAAATTGAAGGTACGCATCCTGCGGCTGAAAGATACAAAAATAAAACCTGTATCCATTCAGGGATACGAATTATTGGATGCGCAGAAACAAGCTAATCTTTTAGTCTTTTTGGCAGGTATCGGGCGCTATATTCTCATGGGATTGCAGTTGCTGTTTTCCGTACCGTTGGTTTTTATCATTTTCCCGCAGACGGAGGGGCTTGCTTATCGTTTACTCGGTTACATCTGGAATCCGATTAAGGGCATCTTTGTTGGTATTATCGATTATATTCCCAACTTATTTACGATTATTGTTATTTGGTATGCGGTAAAATACCTGGTACGCCTTGTCCTTTATCTGGCACGTGAAATAGAGGCGGGACGTCTGAAGATTAACGGCTTTTATTCGGATTGGGCAATGCCGACTTTTCATATTATCCGTTTTTTGCTTTACGCTTTTATGATCGCGATGATTTACCCTTATTTGCCGAAGTCCAACTCAGGCGTATTTCAGGGAATCTCGGTTTTTGTCGGGTTGATTGTTTCACTTGGTTCAAGCACGGTGATTGGTAACATTATTGCAGGACTGGTGATCACCTATATGCGCCCGTTCAAGATGGGCGACCGGATTAAATTGAATGATACTGTCGGGAATATTATAGAAAAGACTCCTTTGGTGACCCGTATCCGTACACCGAAGAATGAAGTGGTGACGGTTCCCAATTCGTTTGTGATGTCATCGCATACGGTGAACTATAGCACTTCAGCGCGTGAATATGGTCTGATCATTCATGCTGAAGTGTCAATCGGGTATGATGTACCTTGGCGAAAGGTTAATCCGTTATTGATTGATGCGGCATTGAACACTCCCGGAGTGGTGGACGATCCGCGTCCGTTTGTGCTGGAGACTTCGCTGGAAGACTGGTATCCAGTTTATCAGATTAATGCTTATATCAAGGATGCTAATCAGATGTCACAGATATATTCGGATTTATATCAGAATATTCAGGATAGGTTTAATGAGGCGGGAATTGAGATCATGTCTCCGCATTATATGGCTGTTCGTGACGGAAATGCTACGACAACCCCTAAGGATGATTTAAGTAAGAGTAATCCTGCGGAGACAGCTAATCAGAGTAACAAACCTGAGTAACATAAGCTTGATCGTGTGATTTTCTTTTCATCTGCCGGAATAAAGGGTTACTATTAATAAGCAGAGCGCCCCCTTCCTCACGAAGGAGACGCTCTTTGTTGTGTGTTTTTTCAGTGAGAGTAGAATTTTCTTTATAAGAGAACTTATTTTTTACGGGTAATTGTATAAAGTACATTTCCCTTTTTATCTATCATACGCAGATTAAGCTCTTTCTTGTCGATAGAGCAGACGGAGAAACCCGGTTCGGGGCTACAGAATCTGGTACCTTCGATGGGTTCTACTTGGCGTGCGAGGGAAGCGGCGGAATTGACTACATAATCGATATCGCTTCCCGGCACACGGATATGCTGAAAGTTGTGGATATGTCCACAGATATACATATCTACTTTGTGCTTGCGCAGAATACTGTCTACCCGTTTCTGCATATCAAGACGTTCACTTTCCTCTTTCGGAGTGTAGGCATAGATAGGGTGATGTCCGGCTACGATGATCCAGTCCTCTTTGGCATTTGCCAGTACGGATTCCAACCAGGATAGTTGTTGGCTGATATCTTGCTTGCAGGCATCCGGATATTTATCACTTTCTTCGCGGTATTTATCAATCAGCGGGGTGGTATCTATCCAGACAATGCGGATGGTAGCACCTTTTTCTTCGAATACTTTGGTGTAGTAACGATCGGGCATCGACCAGCGGCGGCTGATGTTCGTGTAGTCCAGTACCGCCTGAGTGCTTCCACGATATTCGTGGTTGCCTAAGAGGGGAAACCAGTCGATCATCAGTTCCGGATGAGCGTAAATGAGCTCGTAGTTAGTCATCCACAAAGGGTCGTTTACACTGCGTACTCCGTCGAAGTGGTGAACATCTCCGGTAGCTAATACAAATTCGGGACCGATCTCTTCACCCATCGTGCCCATTAGTTCTGCGATTGGCTTTTGGTCATAGTAGCCGTTGCGGCCTAAATCATTGGCTATGTAAAAGTTAAACTTCTTGTCAAAGATGGAGTAATCCGTTATCTGTGCATGGATGAATGTAAAGGCGGAAAGGAATAGAAGAATGAATAAGCTTTTTATTTTCATATTGGTTTGATTATTAGTGATTTATAACTATGTTTCTTATCGTTGTGAGATTCTCTGTTTTTTTGGTTTAAAAGGAAGGTGCCGTTGGTTTTAAACCAACGCCCCGTTCCTTTTAAACCAACGGGGTGTTCCTTTTAAAGGAACGGATGCTGTCTCCTTTCCAGTCATTAGAAGTTGACTTTCACACCGGCGTTAATCTTTACACCATAGTGCTCCGACTGCATGGTACGGTCTTTGGTACCTTGATAATAACGGAGCGGTTGGTTCAACAGATTGGTAGCGTCTGCATAGAACGTTGTTTTTATCTTCTTTCCGAATGTGTAGCTGGCATTCAGGTCCATGTAGCTTACTGCGTCATAGTAGCGGTCGAGGGCTGCTACTTCTCCCATTTCGTCGATAAAGCTTGAAGCATAGTTGTAGGAGAGGCGTACGTTGAGGCCTTTCTTTTCGAAGTAGAGGGAAGCATTAGCTGTATGTTCGGGTGATCCCGGCAGAGACAGGTCTTTTTCGTTCTCGCGACCTTCGAAGTTGAAGTTGTTCACTCGGGTGTGAGTGTAGGTGTACGTACCGTAGAAACCGATGCATTTCAGTGCGGGAGCGATGAATCCAAAGTCACGCTGATAGGCCAGTTCTACTCCCAGCAGATCGGCATCGCCGGCGTTTTTGGGTTGGGTGAACTTCTTGTATTCGTTGTTTTGGTAGGTGTAGTCACCGATTACCTGATCGACGATAAAGTCATTGATCTTCTTATAAAATACACCTGCACTCACCAGACCGACACTTTTGAAATAGTAATCGGCACTAAGGTCGAAGTTGTAGGAGATGGTCGGAGTCAGGTCGGAGTTACCCATAACCAGTTCATTGTCACTGCGGTTGATGTTGACACATGGGATCAGCGCGGAGTATTTCGGTCGGCTCAGTGTCTCGGTAAAGGAAGCTCGGAGCTTTAAGTCATCGTTCACATCGTATTTGAATAAGAGGCTGGGAAGCCAGTTGATGTAGCTGTTTTTATGATTTCCGGTAGGTTCGAGGGTTTCTGTCTCCTCTTTGTCGTCGGCTACATTCCAGTTCCAGCCGTTGTATTTGATGTGAGTGGCTTCCATACGCAGGCCTGCCATCATTTTTATTTTCTTTCCTAAGTTTTGGTCGAAGCGGAAGAAGGCGGAAGTTACGTTTTCTCTGGCGTGGTAGTTGCCGGAGGATTCTTCGAGTACTTGTTGCCCTTCCAGACTGCTGAGGTCGAGTGATCCCAGATATTCTTTGGATACGAAGTCGGTTGCTTTATATTGGTCTCCCGGCATGTATCCGTCGCGAATCTGGCTGGTGAGGTTATTCATATAATCTTTGTCGAAAGCATCCTTGTACGCATCTGCGTAATCATAGCAGAGGGTATTCCGGTCTTTGGTCTTGGAAGCGTATTTGGCTCCGAATCTAAGGCTGTTGCCATAAATGCCGTTTGTCAGCGGAAGTTCGAAGTCAACTTTGAATTTCAGGTCTTTTTCATAGATTTCCTGATTGCTTTCGGTCAGTTCTTTCACTTTCCATTTGCCTCTTTCACCGTCTATTTCTCCATTGTGGAGGTTGACATCCGTTGTTACGTAAGGGAAACGGTCACCGGCATCTACGACAGTAAAGCCGAGGAAGTCTTGTTTCAGGCTGAAATATCTTTCGTTCGGGCGGTCTTCGCTGGCACGGGCATAAGAGGCTCCCCAGTTGACGGACAGCTTTCCAAACTGATGTTCACCGCTCAGACTGAGATCCATTGTTTGCTGTAATTCCAGACGTGCGTTTCTGTTGTTGGGTGTTCCTCCTTTCGTCTCGATCTGGGCGGATTGCTGCATATCTCCTTCATCGTCCAGTCCCGTTTTATCCAAGTCTTTATAGGTGACACGATAGCGGTTTTCCCTGTCGTGGCGACGGTTGTAGATACCTTGCAGGGTCAGTCTGTGATTCGGGTTGATGTCGTAGTCGAAAGCCAGGGAGTAGCTTTGGCGCTCACGGGTCACGTAGTACTGGCGTTTCTGCGCTTCCACCATGACTACTTCACCTTTTTTATTGACGTCATATTCAAACTCCACATCGTCCGATCCTACTGGTGCGTTCTGATAGGAGACAGCGGCCATCATTCCTAATTTATCATTGAAAAACCGGTCACCGTAAGTGAATCCTAGGTTCAGCTGCGCTTTCTGGCTGATCCAGTTGTAGCCGGTTCCCGCTGTAGCACTGAACATCCGTTTGTAAGGCGTACTTTTCGTCACCAGATTGATGGAGCCGCCGATAGCGTCTCCGTCCATGTCCGAGGTAACGACTTTGTTCACTTCGATTGTCTGCACCATGTCGGCGGGGATGAGGTCGAGCTGGACGTTACGGGTGTCGCCTTCCGCAGAAGGGAGGCGGTTACCATTGATGGTCACGGAACTAAGATCGGCGGAGGTACCGCGAACTTGTCCGAAGCGGGCTTCACCCTGGTCGTATTGTACATTAATGCCATTGATACGTTTGAGTGCGTCGCCGATATTGGAATCGGGAAACTTGCCGACCTGATCGGCTGAAACGACATTGGTGATTCCCATGTTATTCTTTTGTGAGTTGATGGCGCGGCGTTGCCCCTGAAAAGCACCGCCTACCACTACTTCCTGTAGCTCGAGCCCTTCGTTGAGTACTACGTCTTTTTCGAGTGTTCTTCCTGCCGGAATGGTGATTTTCATTTCGACGGGAGAGTAGCCTACATAGCTGACTTTTACTGTGTATGTGCCCGGCGTAAGGTTGGCGAATGTATAATAACCGTTGACGTCGCTTGTCACTCCGGTATGTAATTTTTCGATGTAGATGGAGGCTCCCGGAAGGATTTGTTTGGAAGTGTCTACTATGCGTCCGCGGATCGTGCCTTGTTTGGCTGCGTTTACTTTTTCCTCTGCAAAAGTGTTTCCGCTTGTACTCATGATTAAAAGAGTCAAAGAGACTAATCTGAGAAATCGTTTCATAAATGTTGGCGTGCGTTAATTATTTGCTGCAAAAGTAGAGGCTTGACGTTTCTTGCTCTTTACAGTTAATTGAAGAACGCGTAACAAATGTGCTACGATTGTATTACGTATGATTATGATGCACGGAAGGGTGCCCGCTTGCGGACACCCTTCGATACCTAACCCGATAAATAGTTATATTGAATGTATCTGAGATACGATCAATTCATTGGAATCTCTATACGTTCGCCTGTAACAGAAACGGCACTTAGTTTGAATCCCTCTTTCCAGCGAACCGGAATCGTGAATGTGTCTACTGACGAAGGAGTGTTTTCACCGCTACAGATGAGGACGAATTTACCCGTTTCATCTTTCACTTCGTAAGTTACTACATTGGTCCAGTTCTTTATGGTGATCGTCTCACCGTTATAAGTGACGGCATTATCGCCGGAACCTACCGTAAATGTTTTGGGAGAATGAGTAGCATTCTCTCCTTTTATAATGGCGGGTTTCGTTTTATACAGTTCGTACGTATTATCCGAAATGTATTCTAAAGCGACATCCGGCTGGGTACCTCCCAGTGCGTTTACTTTCTGTTTGAGGGCGTCTATCATGTCTTGTGTTACGGTGAGTTGCTTTTTCCCGTAATCATCCAGTTCTTTATCAACCGGAGTGAGGAATCCCCATTTGGTAAAGAAATCAAGTAAGTTCATGCCGGAAATCTTAGAGCAGGCATATACAAAGTCCAGTTGAATCTCTCCGTGACTCATTCCGGTGTAGTCTTTATTCCGGGCGTATTCATATACTTCCGGATAAAAACCTCCTTTGTCTGCTTGTTGTAACGGAGTCCTGCCCAGTACTTTTCCAAAATAGAGTTCTAATTGCCAGAAAGGAACGAGTTTGCAGAATACATCGTTGGCATTATTCCCTACATTCTGGAAATCGGCATGCGGGCTCCCGGCAGCGATAATTCCACTCCAGGCTTTGGAGTATCTGTTTCTGTAGACAAGTCCCATGTCTTCGACCTGTATTCTGGATGGCTGGCCGAAAATGGTCGTTTGTATATACTCGGACATGATGTTGTTCGTTACTTCCGTATTACCGCCCCACAACACTCCCGGACGTGTCTGGTTGCAATGTCCTATCTCATGGGCAGGTCCCCAGCAACCGCTTGTCTTTAGCTTTTCCGGATTGCAGATTTCGTTCATTGTTGTCCGGTTGTAACCTGTGTGATAGGCTGTTGCATACATGTAGGAGTGATACATAACATTCAGGTACATCCGGTTCCTGAACATCTTGTCGTATTTCTCCAATCCCAGTAACTGCTGTTCACTGTATACAATCTTATCATAGAGGTCTATCAGTTCATCTCCTTTGGAGCCTGCGTACGTTTTGAGGTCGCTCGTTTCGAAAGTGAGGTGGGCATATTTCCCCAGTACATCGAAATACCGGTTGGTTGCTTTGTTGAGCAATTCCGACCAACGTCCGGTATGTTCCGGATTTTGTGAGTCGAAGTAGCCGTTTACTTTTCCCGAAGCAAAATGAATCTTGACAGGAGTTGCCCCCGGATCGTCCAGAGTATTCGTGACGTACATCACGTATGCCAGCCCTTGCTCGCTGATAGTAAGCTTGTTGATTCCCTGATTCAGTAAGTAGGTCACTCCACCAAAACCGTCATTCCCGGGCGCATCCAGATTCTGTACCCGCAGTCCGATGTCATAGCCGTGTGTGTCTCCTACCAGAACAATCAGGCTTTCACCTGCCCTGACTGATATTCCGGTTGGATTGTCCAGCTGACTATAAGGGTTTGTCTTATGGGTTGCCGACTGGATATCTGGATTAGGATATGCCTTGAACTCGTTAATACGGAATTCTGCGGGATACTTACCTTTAATCATATAATAAGCTATATTCTTAAAGAATGGGTATTCGCACTTCGCAATGTCGTCTTCCGTAATACCGTTTTTTAGCTCACTGCAACTTGCGTCTGTGAATAGAGTCGAATAATCAAAGTTTACGGGATTCTTTGCGTAGAATTCCATTTCGGCGCATGAAGCAAATCCTTGTCCGTCGCCGGCACCGCTTTTCACGATGAAGCGGAAAGACTTCGCCTGTATCGTTTGGTCGAATGTTACTTTGCTTGCTGTAGCCGAACCTTGAAAATCCTTTTCTAAGAGTTTGGTAAATGTATGACCATCTACTGAATATTGTATTTCTGTTTCTTTGAATCTGCCATTGTTTCCGCTGCTGCGTGGATGGTAGATCAAATAATCGATATCTGTGACTGTTTCAAAATTATAGGTTAGTGTGATGGGGAAATAGTTGCCTGTACCATTACTCCAGCTGGAATGATAAAGTGTCGAGTAATCTCCATCAAAAGATTTCTCGATGTCACTGCCGGGTTGAAAAGAAGAAGCCGTTCCGCTTACTACTTTAATCTTGATGTCGCCCTTTACGTCTTCTCCGTTGCCTTCGGCAAATTCGTTGAGTCCTTTTTGGGTAACAGATACGAATGCGTTCACAGGCTCTGCCTGTTCGGTATCGGTATCAATGGCCGGTAGTACTTCTGTTATTTCGATGTTGCCGTGACGCTGATTATCAAGTACGGTCGCTTTCACCACATAAGTGTGTGTAGTGGTAACTGTGGCTGGTGCGCGGTTGGCAGGTCTCTCAGTAATCCATTCAGGCAAAGTGAATTTTACTTCTACATTTGTCGTCACGTCAAACTGGATTTCTCCACCGATCACCCCTACCTCAAAGCTGGGCTGGTCAACGAGAATGGCAGGTTCGTATCCCAACTGGCGTACGGTGATTGTCTTCGTCTGGTCGGCAGCTATGACGGTAACAGTTGCTTTGCGCACATACCGTTCCTCGCTTTCATCTACAGATATTTTTAGTGCCTTCCCGTCTGCTGACGGGTGGCACCAATTTTTATCTGATTTGACTGTCCAGGTATCCACATTGGTAGTGATAACTACACTTTGGCTACCGGACTCACAATTGAAGTCAACTGTCTCTTTTCCAACGGTTAAATTGGGGGTTGAAGAGCCGTCATCGTCAGAGCATGCCGTAGACAGGCATGGCAGAAACGATAGTAGAAAGAAAAGCAGTGTATATTTCTTCATTTGTGTTTTTATTCCGGTACGACCATTGAACATTTGTAGATTTCCAATTCTCCCAGTGCAAAATAGGAGGTGCCTTTAGTAGTCTCTGTCACTTCAAACCAAAGATATCGGGAAGGTTTTGACAAAGGGATTATTTCGGAATTATATACTTCACTTGTTCCGTCGGGAAGTTCCGTCAAAGTGGTTTCCTTATGAGTGCCTGCCTGTGAGATATCAACACTGTCTCCATTTATAAATTTCACACCATCAAACCATTGGGCCGGATTGTAATCATCGCTCGTATATAAATTAATCGTTTTCCACGAGCTGTCTGCCGGACGGTTCGTATTGGTTGAACGGAACTTGATAGCACTGACTTCTTCTCCTAAGTCTATCACGAGGTAATGAGGCATTGCCACTGTCGTTTGCCACTGAGAATGGAAGAAGTTTGTAATATCTCCATCTACCAAAGCCGTTACCGGACGGGTAGGGAAGGGGGCATTGGTCCATATCTTCTTACCATCCAGTGTCAGTTTCACAGGAGTGCCGAAAGTGGGGCTGGCTTTTTCAGCCTGAGCCGTTATTTGGTGGCTGGGTCCTGCCGTATTGCCACGATTGAAGACTTGTACGGTGAAGTCGATTTCACCGTATTTTTGTAACAGGTTATCTATCACCAGTTCGCTAGCATATTGGCTGACTTGTTTTCTATACGATTTACCGGTTGCTTCGATGCTATATTCTACTTGTACATAATAGAGGTTTTCATCGGCAGGCGTCGTCCAGCTCAAAGTAATCTGTCCGGGACCGGGAGTCGCTTTCAGATTGTCGATGTCGCTGGGTGTCGGATACGATGAACTGTCATCGTTACAGGAGAAAAGCATGGCCAACCCTCCGATAAGGTACATCGCCATAAGTATCTTTTTCATAATCAGATTGTTTTTTTATAGTTGTTATTCATCATTGATTAGTAACCAGGGTTCTGCACCATGTTTGGATTTTTGCTGACTTCACCTGCAGGAATAGGCATCAGATACTGACGGGGAGCATCGAATGTACGTTTGTCCTGTATCTCTACAATCTTGGCAAAGTCTTCCAATCTCTCGGCAAGAATGTTCAGGCCACGTGCTTTGACATTGAAATAGGTTTCTCCCATTTTCCAGCGGCGAATATCCCAGAAGTTATGATTTTCCTGATAAAGCTCGATCATACGTTCCTGTCTGACAATTTTCATCACTCTGCCGTCAGGACCGCATTGACCGTCGTAGCTTGTCAAAGGCTGTTTGGCCTTTGCCCAACTTTCCAATACGGGTTTAAGCCCGGCGCGTTTGCGTACCTTGTCCAGATAGGCCATTCCTTTTTCGGGATAACCTTCTTTACCGTATCCTACACAAGCTTCGGCATAATTCAGGTAAAGTTCGGCAAGACGAATGATAGGCCAGGGATATTCGATGGTCGGTTCTACTTGGTTGATGTTAGCTTCTGTACCCGGATGCACTCCTTTCTTGTTCAGATATCCTGTTTTAGAGTAGTTCTGACTACGGGCAGCAGTAACGACTTTTCCGTCATCGGCTCTGACGCCGCAGTTTTCTGTTGCCAAGAAGCCGGTTATCCATTTGTCATCTGAAGCTTTGGCCCCCCAGAAACTACTATACGCATATCTTTCTTCAGTAGTACGGCATTCATAATAACCGTTTTCAAAAGCAACCCATGCATAAAAGCGGGGCTCGCGATTCATATGCATATACAGCGTTTGTCTTCCCGGTACAGCATAAGTGGTACCATCCGGGATAGTCACGATGTCCAGTTTGTTGTTAATGTTGAACTCCGGATCTTCATCAATCGGCAATCCATTGGCTGTGTAAAACCGGTCGATCATTGTGATAGTGGGGGCGATACCATTCCATGAACCACGGGGGAAGTAGGGAATCGATTTACGTTGGATACTGTAGGTTCCGGCCTTGCGGGTTTCAGCGAAGATCACTTCACCGTAGTCTTCTTTGTCTATGAAGGTCATACGTAAACTACGTTGTGTCAGATCATTTGGCTCCGGATAAGAGGTGCTGACGGAAGTTGATTCATAAAGTTTATAATGAGCAGCATCTGCCAGTTCGATCGCTTCCCATGCTGCATCTGCGGCACGCTTATATTTCTCTTCCGAATAAGTGGTTGACAGTAATTGCTCACCATCGGGATTCTTGAAATTTGCATAGTCAGGGTTTCCGTTGAATAGCGGTGAGGCGGCATAAAGCAGCATACGCGCTTTCAGGCTTTTTGCAGCAACGCTGGTGGCTCGTCCATAATCAGCAGTGCTACGTGTGGCAGGCAGTCTTTGAGCAGCATCATCAAACAAGTTGGCTACCCAATCGATGCATTCATCGTAAGGACGGCGTCCGAGCATGTTGGCTGCCGGTGTATCGAGTGCCGGGAGTTCTTCTACTAAGACAGTCGGCCCGTAGCATTTAATCAATAACAAGTGGAAGTAAGCAATCAGGAAGTCTGCTTCTGCTGTATAAAGGTCTATTTCGTCCTTACTGATGTTAGGAACAGAACTGATATTAGCTTTTAATAGGTAGCATTGACGGATACCTTGGAACAGTGTATTCCAGTAGCTGATAATCGTATTGCTGGAGTCGTAAGAACCTTCTGCAAATTTTACGTAAGTCTCGGCAAACGGACTGATAGTCTCGTCTCCGGTGAAGTCCATACATCCCTGAACCATATTAGATTGGGGGAGGTAACCGTAGCATGAGTACAAATATTTTAATGCCGCACGTGGGTTTGCAAAAGCATCTGCTTCTGTGGCTGTCTCATCAGGAACGATGTCCAGGTAGTTACAGGAAGTATTCAATCCCATTACTGACAAGAAGAACAGTAAATATAAAATATGCTTTTTCATGTTTCTCAGGTATTATTTGTTGTTAATAGTCATTTGGAATCCAATGTTGAATACGCGCTGGGTAGGATATGAAAGACCGCTACCGCCACCTTGTTCAGGGTCCCATAGCTTAAAGGGGGCAAACGTTAGCAAGTTGGAGCCACTGATGTATATACGCATATTTTTATGAGTATAGCCGATTTCTGCATTTTTTAATTTTAGGAAAGCTCCGTTACGTTGCCAGTAGGTAGACAACTTTGTATTGTTAGCATTGGTCTTTCTAGATAAACGCGGATAAGTCGCATTGGTATTCTGGTTGTCCGGACTCCAGCGTTCGTCTGCTATCCATGAAAGTACGTTGCGCAATGAGTTATCGCCGAACGGGTGCATATCTTTCACCATGAAAGACGTTTTGGCTACTCCCTGGAAGAAGAAGGAGAAGTCCAGATTCTTCCATTTGATAGATGGACCGAAACCGTATACAATTTCAGGTACACTTGGATATTTTGCCCATACCCAGTCGTCTGTATCAGTTAGATTGTCGTCATATCCGTACCAGTCTCTTGATACATTTACGTATTTGATATCGCCCGGAACGATCGTTGAACCCAGCTGTTGCTGATGGTGTGCAATATCTTCACTGTCAATAAAGAGCCCGTCAGCGATATAGATGGCATTCATATTGGCACTCGCCCCTACTTTTGACTGCCAAGGGTATTTGGGAGACTCATCATATTTGGTGATTTCATTATGTGCATAGGTGAAAGTTCCTTTAAAGCTGACGAACCAGTCTTTGTTGAACTGTTTGTTATAGCTGGCTGCCAGTTCAAATCCTTGGTTGCGCATAGCGGCTAAGTTACCATATACTTTGGTGGATGCCGTACCCATATAAGTTGGTACGGTTTGTTTCTCCTGGAAGATGTCGCGACGATTTTCACGGAAGATGTCGAATGTTAAATCAAGAGAACGGAATAATTGTAGGTCAACTCCGAAATTTATCTTTTCTCCAACTTCCCATGTGATATCCTCGTTGGCATAACGTTGATATACCGGACCGCTGTAGGTTACATTCTGATTGACACCTGTGGTAAATCCTTTTCCGCTTAAATTGATTTGAGACATATAGAGGAAACGTGCATCGCTAATCTGGTCGTTACCCACCAATCCCCATGAAGCACGTAGTTTTAATTTACTGATTGTGTTTTTCAAAGGTTTGAAGAAATTTTCTTCACTGATGTTGTAACCTACGGCAACAGATGGGAAAAGACCGAAACGATGTCCTTTTGCAAAGTTTTCCGAACCATTATAACCAACGTTCACTTCAGCCATATATTTTCCTGCATAAGCATAAGAAGCACGTGCTGCAATTCCTTGTTTGCGTTTGGGTAATGAACCGATGAAGTTTCCGTTGCCCGGTACATTGTTTACATATTCGTCCTGGCTGTAGATAAACATTGCATTGATATCATGTTCGTCAAAAGTGCGGCTATAATTCAGCATTCCTTCTAAATAGAAACGGCGGTCGCCGGAAGTTGAATTGGTTGCAGTCAAGTCTGTCTGGAATTCGTCTCCGATGCGGCTGGTAGTATAGGTATAGCCGCCATTACCGTCCTCTTCGTATCCTGTCAATGCGAATCTGTTCCATTTACCGGCGCGTGCGTTGGTAGAGCTTGACCAGTTCTTGAATGAAGCTAACGCCTTAAAGCTTAATCCTTCTGTCAGGAAGTCTAGTTTCTGATTGAATTCCAGGGCGGCAATCACTGTGCTCTCAAATGACTTATTGTAACCTGTAGCGGCCTGAGCCACCGGGTTTGTCTGGTAGTCGGCATTCACACGCTCTGTTGCTCCCCATTTGATATAAGGAGTTTCACCGTCATCCGGGAAATAGACCGGAAATTCAACAGGCGATGTATTCATGGCATTGCTGAAGATTGCTCCTACTCCTTGATTGGGAGTAGTCATGTTGCGTAACTGTACGTTCAGACGCAATGATAATTTAGAACTATTACTCAATTTGGCATTGATGTTATTCTGAAAGTTGTAGCGCATCACATCAATATTATTATTGTATGAGAAGAAGTCCTTTGAACGATTTTTCAGCATACCCGATTCGTGATTGATCGAGATACTGGAGAAGTAGTCTACCCGTTTTCCACCACCGCGGATGTTGAAGTTGAATTTTTCACTGTAAGAAACGTCTTTGAACAGTTCGTTATACCAGTTTACGTTTGGATAAATGTACGGATCTAGTCCGGCACGCGTTCCTGCAATCCTTTCGTTACTGTAGAGTACATCACCGCTGTTATCATTATTGACGGCTTCGTTGAAAAGTTCCATGTATGTAGCACCATCTACGAATTTCGGTGTGCTGGTTGGTTGGGATATTTGTCCTTCCATGCGGAAGTTTATGATTGGCTTATCCAGGTTCATACCCGACTTAGTTGTCACAATCATTACACCATTGGCACCGCGAGTACCATACATAGCTGTTGCTGTGGCATCTTTCAGAATGGAGAAGCTATCGATGATTTCGGGGTCAAGATTGTTCAGGTCACTTGAACTTACCTGTATACCATCCAGAATAATCAGCGGATCAGTAACTCCATTCATTGTAGAGACACCACGAATCCAAAAGTTGGCACCGTCAGCACCTGGCTGACCACTGCGCTGCACTGCGACAACACCCGCCAGACGTCCGGCAAATGCAGTAGACAAGTTGGTGGATGGAACCTTTAATTCTGCCGGTTTGATCGCTTCAACTGAACCGACCATACTGGCTTTCTTTTGTCCGGTACCATAGGCTGTAACAACTACCTCTTCCAGCTGTTTAGCATCCTCAGTCAACTCAATTGACAATACTTTATGTGAACCAATCTTGATTTCTTTTGGGGTATAACCCACATAAGAAATGATAATGACATCCGACGGACTAGCCATAATCGTGAATTTTCCGTCAATGTTAGTAATCACTCCTGTTGCAGCTCCTTTAATTTGTACAGAAGCTCCAATAATTGATTCACCCGTGTTAGCATCGATTACTACACCTACGATTTCTGATTTCTTCGCTCCTGGTTTGGGCTGTTGGGTTTCATCTGACTTTGCACTTTTAAGAATAATCTCATTATTCTTTATGACATAGTCGATACCACTGTTACTAAATACTTTTTTTAATACTTCGTTGATATCTCCTTCGCAATCATAATCTTTCTTTTCGTCATTAGTGATGACACCGGACTTGAAAAAGAACGTGTACTGGCTATTTTCTTCAATCAACTGAATAGCCTGTTGCATGGTGATGGACTGACCTTTGAGAATGATCCTCTTTCCTTGCGCACTGTGGGCATGGAGAGCCATTGGAAGGAAGCAAATCAATAGAACGGCATATCTGAGTATGCTGTCACTAAAATGCATGTTTTTCATGTTTCTAAAAAGGTTAAAGTGAATTATAATAAACTATTAGTTTTTCTGATATGTATTAAAATAATATGATGTTGTTATTTTCCTGTTTTTCATTTAAGTCCAGACTGATACATATCTTTTCTATGATATCAGTAAGCGGCTCATTTTTATGTATCGTTCCGTTGAACTTTAATTTCTTCAGTTTTTCTTCTTTGATGATAATGTTTACATGGTAAGAGCGATTGATGAATTCAATGAATTCTTGTAATGGCTTATCAGTAAAGCGATATTTGTTTGAACGCCAGTCATATTCATTGATATCTATATTTGTACATACAATTGATTTGGTATGGGCATTGTATACGATGTGTTCAGCTGGTTTCATCGGTAGTTCTTTTCCTCCTTCTTCAGCTTGAAATATAATAGATCCTGTAAATAAGGTTATTTCAGATTCTATATTTTCAGATTTAATGTTGAATTCGGTGCCGGTTACTTCGATATGCGATTCATGAAAATAGACCCTGAAAGGTGTTCCATGAGCTTTCTTCACTTTAAAGAAAGCTTCTCCTTTTTCTAGAAAGATTTCTCTGTTGTTTAGGAATGACTTGTGATAACGGATTTGAGAAGCTGCGTTGAGCCATACTTCTGAACTATCTGGTAGCGTGATTGCTAGTTTATCATCCACAGGAGCACTGATGTTGATGTAAGATGATGAAACATTATTAACTATCCAGAAGCCGACAATGAAGAGAGCGACAGTGGCCGCAATGGAATACCCGATGTGATAGTATTTTCTATTTTTTAATATAGGCTGTTTTTCACTCCGACATTTAACCATAATCTTATTAAGTATGTTTTGAGAAACCACATTATCTTGTATGTGAGCCTTTGGTGCTTTCTTCCATTGTTGAGATTGGAAGTTTATCATAGGCTTCTCATCGAGAAGTTGTTCTCTTTCAGAAGTCGTCAGGCTATCAGCCAACATCTTTTTTATAATATTAATGAGTTCTATTGAATTCATGTCTTTATAGTTTAATAATAGTGGTAATCATTGATTCTGGTTACATACTAAATACTTCTCATTTAGCTTTTACCCCTATCTGTTATAAAAAAAAATGTGTTTTATTTTTGCTTCTTTTAAATAATGTGTAGATTTGAAGCCACTAATATATACGCAACTATGAACGAAGTAGAAAGAGTATTAGCGATTAAAGATGGTGATCATCAGGCTTTTATAAATTTGTATAACGAATATTGGAGTCAGGTGTATGACTTTAGTCGGTTGTATATTACTACAATTGCTGATGCAGAGGAAATTGTTCAGGATGTGTTTGTGAAGTTATGGGAATCAAGGCATTTATTGAAAGAAGATGAAAATATTAAAGGCTTTCTCTTTATTGTTACCCGAAACATTGTATTTAATAGGCATAAAAAGAAAGTAAATGAGAATCTTCTTAAAACTTCTGTTTTATCAGCTTTTGGACATGAAAGTTATTATAACTCCACTAATGTGGAGGAAGATTATTGTGCTTCCCAACTAAAAAATTTCATTGATCGGTTAATCAATTCACTTCCTGAGCAACAAAGAAAATGTTTCCTGTTGAGTCGTGAAGAAAATCTGAGTTACAAGGAGATAGCCGAGAGACTTGGTATTAGTCAGAAGACTGTAGAAATACATATGAGCAAGGCTTTGAAGTTTCTGAAAGACAAGGTTAAGCGGGGATGGGAAATTCTTTTGTCACTTCTTTCATTTTAGTTGTAATAATAAGGATTGTTTATCAGGCTTTATAGCTAAATCATTTGCTTTTAATATGAATTGTTTGACCATTTAATGAGGTTATCCTTTTTGGATAGACCATTCTTTCTTGTCTTTTTTGATACTATATAAAGGGATACTTATCTTCCTTTTTCGATTATTGATAGGGATATGTTCTATACATGATTTCATGAGTCTCTCTTTTAAGACAGGATGCTCGGAGTCACTAAAAAAACAATAATGTAATGGAAAGTTGTATACTTATAGCGATAATTAGGTTCTAAAATTTATACTAATAAGCTTTGATTCATAAAATTAGTCTGATGATAAAAAAAGTTGGGAAAAAGTTTGGTATGATGACTGTTTTTGTGCTAAATTTATGACTAATCTCTATTTTAAGTTATGTATTAATGCTTGAATGGAAACTTTGGTCGCTTTTTGATCATACTTATTGTATTTTGTAGGCAATGGTTTGAATGTCATATATAACAGAGGATTACAGAACTGATAGAATAAATAAAACTTCAACTAATTCGGACAAAATGAAAAGAGTACTATTGACTTTGAGTATGAGTATCGCTACATTGGTGGGTACTTTGGCGCAAAATGAACCTTATAAGAATCACCAGCTGTCTCCAAAAGAACGTGCGGATGACTTGTTGGGGCGGTTGACATTAAAAGAGAAAATTGGCTTGATGCAAAATTCTTCTAATGCGGTGGAGCGTCTGGGTATTGCTCCTTACAATTGGTGGAGCGAGGGATTGCATGGTGTTGCCCGCAATGGGCTGGCAACAGTATTTCCGATAACGATGGGAATGGCCTCTACTTTTGATGATGAAGCTATCGAAAAGGTATATACAGCCGTGAGTGATGAAGGACGTGCTAAATTCCACGACGCACATCGTCGTAATCGCTATGGGTATGGAAATGAGGGACTTACTTTTTGGAATCCTAATGTGAATATTTTCCGCGATCCGCGCTGGGGCCGGGGGCAGGAGACTTTTGGAGAAGATCCTTATCTGACTACTCGTATGGGAGTATCTGTAGTAAAGGGCATGCAAGGACCGGCAGATGCTGCATATGATAAGACTCATGCATGTGCTAAGCATTATGCTGTACATAGTGGTCCTGAAGCGAAGCGTCACTCTTTCGACGTAGAGCATCTCTCTCCTCGTGATTTGTGGGAGACTTATTTGCCTGCCTTCAAAGCACTTGTGCAAGAAGCAGACGTAAAGGAAGTAATGTGTGCCTATCAGCGTTTTGAGGGAGAACCTTGTTGTGACAGTAACAGGTTGCTGACGCAAATCCTACGGGATGAATGGGGATATAAGCATCTGGTGGTCAGCGACTGTGGCGCTATCAGCGATTTTTTCTATAAAGACCGTCATGGAACGCATAAAGATGCAGCTGATGCTAGTGCTTCTGCTGTGATTAATGGTACGGATTTGGAATGTGGTGTCGAATATGCTCATCTGGAAGAGGCTGTAAAGAGAGGTTTGATTACGGAGGAACGTATAAATACCAGTTTGCGCCGCTTGCTAGAGGCTCGTTTTGCTTTGGGTGAGATGGACCCAGATTCCATTGTTGCTTGGAGTAAAATCGGTATCGACACTGTAGATTGCGATTTGCACAGACAAATGGCTTTGGACATAACACGTAAATCAATGGTATTGCTTCACAATAACGGTATACTTCCTTTGGCAAAAACATCGACACGTATTGCCGTAATGGGGCCCAATGCCGTAGATTCAGTCATGCAATGGGGGAATTATAAAGGAGTACCTTCGCATACCTATACCATTCTGGAGGGAATACGCAATAAAGTAGGTAATGTTTCTTACGAAAAAGGATGTGAATTATTGGAGAATCAGGTTTTTGATTCTTACTTCAATGAGATTTCCAACAAGGGATATCATGGCTTAACCGCTACTTATTGGAATAATATGAACATGAGTGGGGATGTGGCTGCTACGGAGCAATACACTTCTCCGGTTAATCTGAGTAACGGTGGCCATACTGTATTTGCTACAGGAGTCGGATTATACAACTTCACAGCAATATATGAAGGTACTTTCTGTCCGAAGAAGGATGGTAATTATACATTAATTATTGAGGGAGATGATGGTTATCGGGTATATGTGAATGGCAGTAAGGTAATTGATTATTGGGGAGAACATGCCAGTGCAAAAAGAGAATATACATTGAAAGCTACAGCAGGGCAGGACTATAAAATAAAAATAGAGTATATGCAGGCAGGTGCAGAGGCTTTGTTGAAGTTTGATTTAGGTATTTATCGGCAGATCCCTGCTGCAACGGTTGTTGATAAAGTAAAGGACGCGGATATTGTCATTTTTGTGGGTGGTATTTCACCGGATTTGGAAGGAGAAGAAAAACATTTTGTAAATTGTCCCGGCTTCTCTGGTGGCGATCGCACCTCGATTGAACTTCCGCAGGTGCAACGGGATATTCTGAAAGCATTAAAGAAAGCAGGGAAGAAAGTGGTTTTTGTCAACTGTTCCGGTTCGGCAGTAGCATTGGTTCCTGAAATGGAGTCATGTGATGCCATCTTGCAGGCGTGGTATCCTGGACAAGCAGGTGGATTGGCTGTGGCAGACGTTCTGTTTGGAGATTTTAATCCGAGTGGGAAACTGCCTGTTACTTTTTATAAAAGTACGGACCAATTGCCGGATTTTGAAGATTACAGCATGAAGAACCGTACATATAGATATATGGTAGAAGCTCCTTTGTTCCCTTTTGGATATGGATTGAGTTATACTACTTTTGATATATCTAAAGGACGTCTAAATAAGAAATCTATATCTGCCGGACAGGATTTAAATTTTAAAGTCAATGTGAAGAATACAGGGAAGTGTGATGGTGCTGAAGTCATTCAGGTATATGTCCGTAAGGTGGATGATATGGAGGGACCGGTAAAGAGTTTGCGGGCTTTCCGCCGGGTACCGTTAAAGGCGGGAGAGTCTTGTGTAGTATCCATTGATCTTTTACCAGCTACATTTGAATTCTTTGATCCGGTTACAAATACAATGCGTGTTATGCCCGGAAAATACGAAGTTATGTATGGCAATAGCTCAGATATAGCTTCGGAGAACAAACTAAGTGTTATACTTCGGTAATAGGGATGCATGCGCTTATAAAATAAATATAAATAGCCTCGTGAACTGTTGTTTATGAGGCTATTTTATATTCCGGAATATTCAGTAAAATACTTGAAAAAACAGACTATCCGGACCTTTCATTGTTTCCACAACAATTTGTTGATGTGTATCATGCTGGAGGAAGTCATGTTATAATGCTTCTATTGCCTGACTCAGACTTTCTCACAGCGAATCAGTACTTTCTGTTCATCGTTTAAGGTGCTGGCAAATAGATAAGTGTTTCCACCTTCCATAAGTTTGGTTCGTTTACGGAGTTCGGCAACTGTAGCCGGAAAATTGCGCACTGTAATATTTGCTTTCTTCAGGTCTGCAAGTCCCTTTTTTCTTTCTTTTTTGTTAAAACTGCACTGGTTGACGATGTGGAAAATTCTGCCGGGAAAATTTCCGATCAAAGTATCGGAAGTATAAAGATGACTATTAGGATGCAACTTTTTAACAGGAAATGCAGAAGTGATGATGCGGAAAGCTCCGGCTTTCAAGAGCGAGGCATTGGGCTCGTAGAGATAATTCTCCAATGTATTAGTGTAACTGCATTTGCTGCGCTGTTCTTCCTCACGGGTGAAGACAAAGCGTTGTTCCTCCTGCATTCCCTTTGTATAGAGGTTGATGCAATGGATGGGTATTTCATCTGCCGGTGTTTGTCCAAGTATCAATAGTAATTCTTTGCATTCATTGTTGGCGGATATGATATGAACTTCTTGCACACGTTGTAACTCTTTTAATGCCAATGTCAGGTCGAGCATGGGAGAAAGTTTGATCATGATTCGTTTGCCTTTTTTCAATAAGAGTTCTTCCAGTTCGGCTACGTTAGGTTCACAATCGGAGATGGCAACTGTCTTTCCTCCGTGCCCGTTACGACGGGCAGGATCGAGGAAGATACAGTCTACCGGAGACATGGTATTCAGATAATCTACTCCATCCTCATTTCTTACATCAATATGTTTTAAATTCAGAATAGGAAAATTATGTATTGCTATTTCACAGAGATCTTTCTGGCGTTCTACATAAGTAACGGACTGGAATTTGGCAGCAAGGAAAGAACAATCAATCCCGAATCCTCCGGTCAAGTCTGTCAGAGAATCGCCTTTTAAAAGAGTTGCTTTGTAGTGGGCGGTGACTTCTGAGGAACATTGTTCCAGTGACAAATGCTTTGGATACCATATATCGTTTATTTCTTTCCATGATGGAATTTTTTCGGCTGCTACTTGCCTTCCTGCTATCTGTGTGATGGCGGTCGGCATATCTACGTTTGGGTATTTTCTGCCTTGCAGGGCCAGAATGCGTATATCGTCCGTTTGATGTTGGCGGATAAAGAGCTGAGTTTCGGGTGAAATTTGCATCATAGGTTGTTTATATTCGGTGTTATATGGTGGATTTGTTATGGTATTACATTGTATTTTTTGCGAGCTTCCTCGCGGCTACAGAAATTGAAATGCCACCATTCGCTGGGCAATGCACGGAATCCGGCTGTTTTCATCACTTTCCTTAGTAATATTCGGTTCTGACGTTCCGCTTCGGTGATTTTGCCGTTTCGTACCAGTTCGCCTTCCTCTGTGATATGTGCTTCTACACCAAGATGATCTACTTTTGTGCCCATGGATAACGGGTGGCCCAAAGAATCCAGAATACTGATGTCTACCGCCAGGCCGTAGTTGTGAAGTCCACCTCCACGGTTTGGGTTAGAAACGTATCGGTATTTGGAAGTTCCTTTGACTACATCCCACATTTTTCTTTGTACAGACATCGGGCGTGCAGCATCATAAATGATGAGACTGTAGGATGGATACAATTCTTTCAGTGTTTTTTGCGCTTTCATAAGAGCATGTGCCGCATCGACATGCAGGTAGGCTTCTACCAGACTATCATAAAGAATTTCTCCGGTGAAGTTATCCGCTTGGGTGTACATTAGGCTGATGGCAATACTGCTGTCCAGTTCCGCTATATTTACCAGACCAAGGGAATCCATGTAAAGGGCCATCGGGCTTTTCTCATGTCCCGAAGTCGGTTGGTTGCCGACTTTATTTTTCTGCAAGAGGGTGGCATGAATGGAGTCCGCATGAATAAGGACTGTGTACATAGAATCTGTACACATTGTTTCGGTTGCTGTAGATGTCTTTTTCTCCTTGTGTCCAGATGTGCAGGAATATCCTGCTAACAGAAAACAAAAGACAGGTAAACTATATTTCAGAATCATGACTGCTCCTTTGGATTTAGTGTGCCAAAGATACTTCTTTTTGAATTTAGCGCCAATAAAAAGCCCTTTTTACGTTGTTTGTCGGATATATATGCGTGTTGGATACGCAAGATTATACAGAAACCGTATTTTCAGCTTTCGATGTTGGCTATTACTTTTTTCAGATTTGTAGTTTCCTTCCATATTTTGAGTAGTTGCAGGACACGTTCATCTATTACCCTGTTGTTATTGATAGATAACAGTTCTGTATATATTTCCAGCAATTTCTTTAGTTCCTTGATGGGTTTTTCCGGGAGTTCGGCAATTAATGATGTGAGCAATAATTCCAGTGCCTGATTGTGTAGTGGGCTGACGTTCATCATTTGCTGTTGTATCAGGTCTATGAGTCTTTTCAGAGGTCCCCATCCTGTGCGCTGGTGTGATCCCAGTATCTTGCCTAAGCGTATACTGTCAATACATCCTTTACTGACACGGTCTGTCCAGATTGCGGCTGCATAAGAACGAGAAGTTTTGTCAGCTACCAACATGCAACTGGCTTCCAATAAATAAGAAATTTCATGCCATTCGTGCCTTAATTGGTGGAGTGCTTCTATAGTAGCTTGAGTGATACCGATTTCTCTTACTTCATTTAGCATCGGGTCATAGATGGCACCGCGTATACACCATACAAATAATGGTTCTGGTGTATTGGGAGCTAACCATACCAAGCGTGGTAAATCATTTTGTATATCGTCAAAACGTTCTATCTGTGAATACATCTCTACCAGCAGCGGATGCGAATCATACGAGTGATAGCTTATTCTCTCATCATACTTTCCTTTATTAACAATATGAATATTCTTTCCTTCCGGAATATCGAAACTAAGAGTTGAAGATGTCCAGTTCACCACTTTGTTGTGATAATCAGTATACGAATGAGGAGTCTGAAACGTTTTCCATGAAAAGTTTCCCGTTAAGAATTCACGTGGACTTCTGCTGTAAGAGAAATCTTTGAATTCTGCATAAACCGTCTTCGGTGATTTAATTAGACCTGCCGTCATCCACCACGAAGGGTGGGTGAACGGAGCTTGGGGAGCTGCATCTTTTCCTCCCAGCAAGAAGGAAAGTAGATTTTGGTATTCCTCTTTCAGTTTCGGGATGATAGCTGGAAGGTTTTGCAAGGTAAAATCATCTAATACTATTCGTGATAGGGCTATTTGCATGTCCATATCATCCGGTTCGGCACTTGCTTGTTGATATTGTCTGAGTTTTTGTGCCAGGACCATGGGGTCAATAAATGCAGGAGTATGTGTAGGAGTGGATAACAGCGGAAGTCGATTCTCATTGTTTTCCAAAAGGTCTAATGCCCGACATAGTAATTGTCTGTGGATTGGGAATTCCATTCTTTTATTACTTTTTTGGCGGATTGTTATTTTTTGCAGATTGCGATATCTCCATTGCCCTTTCTGAAGTTCATCTTTCTGCACCATTTTCTCGTGTAGGGTGCAGAGTTCTTTTGCTTCTTCGGGAAAACGATTGATTAATAGTCTTGCGTAGTCGATAAGGAACGTTGCCATCATAACATCCAACATTCCATTACGTGAACTTCCGCCATTTATAAGCAGCTTATAGGCACGCTGAAAAATTGGTGTCCATTGGGTGATATGCTTCGCTTCCAGTTGCTGATTCCATTCTATCAATGCATTTAGGAAAAGGTCGAAATGATATAGCTCATTGGCATCGAGTATCTGACTGGCAAGAAATATCAGGTCTTCAATGGAGGTAATTTCCTGTATCCGGTTGTCTTCCCTGAGAATGGGCTGTATCGGTTCATAGTCGGAGGAGCTAATGTCTTGTTGCTTTCCGGGAGCTGTTTGTGATGCTTTATCGGTGAATAAAGTATCTGGGATGTTGCCTTCCAGATAAGGTTTCAACTCTTTTTTAGTGCTGGTCAGCATTGTTTCTGCATAGGTAGAAAGTACCCCTTTCAATATTGTTGACTCCGCTTCTCCGTACGCCTGAATCAGTTTTACAATCTTGTTTTGAGTGGACTCGTCATGGCTCATCAGTCCTTGCGCAGCAGCGCAGCAGATAGCATTATGGTATTCTTTTTTCTCTTTTGCAAGTTTGCTGAGAATCCCTAATGTATTTTGATGGATAGCTTTCACGTCTGAAGCAAAGAGAACTGCAGTCCGATCTAAGAAATCATCTGTCTGGAACTGTGGATGGGTACATAAATTCTTTAGAAGACCAAGGATAATATTGATCGGGCGGCTATGGGGAGAAGAGAGGGCGGCAAACATCTCTGGTTGTAATGTCAGTTGTTCTTCAATGCTGGGATTGAGGGTTGTGAACATGCCGGCGAACCAACTACACAGGTTCTTGTTAAAGTTTCGGTTGATTGCCAGCAGAGACTCTTTCAGTACACGCGTGCGATCTAATATTCCGTTCTCGGTGAAGTATTGGAATGTATAATAGGGATATCCTTTGGCTGGATTGGCATGCCAGTTCTGTCCGCAGTCATATTCAAACAGATACCAGATGTGCTCGTTGATTGTAATATCCCGCTTTTGCAATACGGGTGTGGTGTGAATATAGTTTACCAGATAGCCTGCTATTGTTTGCGGGGAGGGGGAAACGGTGAGAATACTCCTTTCTATCCAGTCCATCAATATCTCATAGTCCATATTGTAGAAGCCACTGAACTCCTTACTTTCACCTTCTATGAAATACTTATCCAACCACGTGGGAATGTACCAGGCAGCTATTTCGTTCAAATGTGCCGTTTTGATCCCCCATTCATATTTGCGAAACTCTTTGAGAGAAAATATCACAAGGGCGGCGAGACTGAGAATGTGATGTTGTTCCGATGTGGCACGTGTGCCGTATGTTCTTTCTTTCAGCTGGACAAACTTGTTGTAGTATTCTTCCAGTCTGCTAAGACATGGAATAAGGGCTTTTCGTTCTTCCTGATTCAGTTTCTGTAGAAAAGGAATAATCTTTTCGTTTTGTGTTTTTTCTATTATTTCGGTAAGTTGCTTTTCTAGTGTATTCATGGTGGATTTAATTGGTGGTTATATGATATTCATGTTCATATTTATCATTTTGAGTCATTCAGGATGATACGTAGTTCATGCGATTTCGCTTAATGAAGCTACTAGCTCTTTTAGGTTGGCATTACTCCTCCATACTTCCAGACGTTCCCGAATTCTCTCGTTTGTTACTCGGCTGCTGTTCATGCGGAGCAGTTCCAGATAGAGTTCGAGTAGCTGTTTTTGTCCAGTGATCGGATTGTCGGGCAGTCCGCAGATAAATACCTTTATCAGTTTTTCCATTGTGCTAGTTTTTTTACTGCGAGAATATGTTTGCAAGCTCCCCTTTCTCCTTGATTGCTGCTGAACCAGGTACAGGTACAGCGCTCTTTTCGGTTTTTCCTGTCCAAAATAACCGTATGCCTTACTCCACCGCTTCCTGCGACGCGTGCTTCTGTCCGGTTTCCGTCATTTGATATCATTTCTACTTTTTCTTCTTCTATCAGTTTTTCTGCAGCTTCCATTCGTGGATTAAGACTGAGAATACGTTCTGTCTTAAAAGGCAGGCGGCGGTAAAAGAAACTATTTTCATCGAGATCGAAGCCTAATAACCCCATAGCGGCGAGGCGTGCTGAAAGAGAATTTACTTTGTCGAGGTCAATATGTTCTTCAATAGCAAAAAGTGTAGGATTAAACTGATGATTGGCATAGCTATATTTGTCCATTGCCTCTATCCATTTTTCCGGAACGTCCTCGAGTAGAGCGTCCAATGCGGCACCTTCACCGGAGAATCCTCTCCAGCATTCGCGAGAAAGGGAAAGGCTGAAACGAACGGCTCCAAAATAGAGTTGCCAGATGGTAGACTGCATTCCAGGATGTGCAAAAATCCGTAGCTCGTCAGCAAATGGTAATAAAGGTTCCAGTAAACGTAAGCGGTGTACTCCTCCGATACAGATTGCATTCAGGCTTTTTACCGGTGAAAAGGCGGGTTTTTGTCCACGCACCACCAAATAATAGTCACATTTTACCACTCCTTTGGGCAGCGTTTGAAAGAGTTGAAGCATCTGTAAACGATTAAAAGAATAAACTCGTTCAGAGACGGATTGGTAAATCTGTACGGTAGTGAGTCCTTTTATCCATTTGGTAGGGAGAGGGACTTTACGTTCTATCACTTGCTCTCCTTTATTATATAATCCTACTTCTTTGGCCCCCACTGATATGATTACTTGCTCCTGTTTGCTGATGCTTCCTAAAGCGGAAATCATTCCTTGATTGAAATCGACATTGGTGGTACCATTTTCCAAAAACTCTCCATCATGTCCATTTGGTAGCACATCTACTCTGGCATATACACCTGCACAGTTAGAAAAACCTTCAAAGCGAAGGCGCTCATTACCGGCAGTTACGATAGGGTCTTTCAGCATGCTAAGCTGAGAAGGTGTCAGATTAAAACTGGACTGCACAACATTGGATAATGTGATAAGGCAACGTGCCGTCATATAAGGTTGAGTCAGTTTCCCCCAAAAGAAGCAGGGTGCTTCTTTCTTTTCTATTTCGCTGTATTTGGCGAGGAATAACTCGTCTTGTTCCGCTGATCGTTGCAGTGAGGACGGAGTGGAATATTGATAAGAAATAGTATCAGTCATAAATAAACTGTATTTGATTCTATATTTTCCAAATATAGATATTTATTTCTAAGGAAGAAAGGGGGAGATGTATTTAGATTGATTTTATGAGCTGTTTACTCATGTCCGGATGTTGAATTAAGAGAAGAGAAAGCTTGTTTTTATTCCTCTGTTCTATGATTTGGCAGAAAAAGCTGGAACTATTTTGGGTGTTTGGTGTTTCTTGCCGGAAATGATTATTAAAATTGGTTCATATCTTGGGGTAGCCTTATCTTGCTAATGGATATAGATGAAATATAATCTTGTAAAACAGGGTTTTATCCTCTTTTATTTTGTG
>ENA-UEQB01000173-UEQB01000173.1-human-gut-metagenome-genome-assembly--contig:-NODE-173-length-59735-cov-54.414077_pt1 | contig 59735 bp, 52 predicted proteins | sample MGYA00242901_ERZ507918 | MGnify/ENA primary metagenome ERZ507918 (study PRJEB26167, sample SAMN06115405) | human gut metagenome | host: Homo sapiens | place: China:Sichuan | collected 2016-04-06... | reverse complement strand
ATGTTAAAGCCCTATGCCATAATGATTTAAGCTGTAATCATATTATAATTAAAAACAACAAGGCTGTTGGTATAATTGATTTTGGAGATGTTGCTATTACTGACAGAGATAAGGATTTTATATATTTGCTTGAGAATAGCAGTGAAGAAATTGGCAGAGAATTTGGTTTAAGAGTTTTGGAATATTATAATCATCCAAATATAAATATAGCAATTTTGAAAGCAAATTTGAATGATGAATATTACCCCATTGAGCAAATACTTGAGGGACGAGCAAAAAAATTAGATAAAATGTATCTTGCAGGATTAAATAAAATAATAAATGTTGGAGAGTTGAAAGATGAATAAAGAATATGGTATGATAGATTGACAAATTCCAGTTTATCGGTCTAATAAAAGTCCAAAACAGGGCGGCAGGGCAGAAGCGTTGACTATTCCGCCGCCCTGTCCGTTATCGCTCCACATCCTGCTTTCTGTGGGGTTGCTGTTCTCGCTGTTCCTGCCGCAAGATACTATAAACGCTCTTTCTGATTTTCTCGGCTTCTTTCACTTCCTCTTTCAATGCAAGATACCGCTGATTAAGCGTTTTCCTCTCGGCGGTCAGCTTGGTGTATTCTTCTTTCCATGTCTTTGTCGGGATTGTGGTCTTGCCGTTCATCACGCCTTTGAGATAATCTTTCGCTGTTGTGAATAAGATTTGCTCGGCTTCGGTCAGCGGCTTCTTTCCCTTACACTTGAAATAAATGTCGGCTTGCTCTAAGTGCTTTTTCAGAGTGGCAAGCCGCCGTTCAACGGGTTTCAGTTTCCCTTGAATATCCAGTTGTTCCCCTATCATGGACTTGAATTTTTCATCAAGCCCCGCCATATCCATGATGTTATTGGTTTGCAGGAAATTCAGCATTTTTGCCGCGTCTTTGAGATTATACAGGGATTGGGAATATCCCGTTTTCCCCGCCTGTGCCTTGCGTGACAGTATACCTTGAATGTAGTCGGCAAGGGTGGGCGGCTCGGTGTTCCCGGCTTCTTCTTTCAACCAGTTTTGCAGTTTGGAGATACGCGCCTTTAACTGCCGCAACTTCTGGTTCGTCACTTCGATTTCCCGGTTAAGGTCGCCGCGCCCGGTGCGGATGCCGCGCTTCTCCATAGCGGAAGCGGCAACGCCTAAATGGACGGTGGGGATTTGGTTTATTCCCTGCCGTTCATAACTGCGGTGGTCGATACGCTCGGCGTGTTCGTACTGTTCCAATGTCTGATTACAAAGCCTCGCCCATGCCGCCCGCCATTCCTCGGCTTTGGTCTGCTCGTTCCAGTCGGTAGCGGGAATGGATTTACATTTATACTGCCGCTTTTTCGGGTCATAGATTTTATTACCGTCCCTGTCAAGAATGTACTCTTTTTTCTGCTTCGCTCCCCACTCGCCGCCCTCGTCAAAAGGGCGCATTGTCAGCATGATATGGGCGTGGGGGTTGCCGCCGCCCGTATCATGTAGGCATACATCGGCGCACATTCCCGCCGCCACAAAATGCCGTTTCACATACTCGCGGACAAGGGAAATGCTTTGCTCCCTCGTCAGTTCGCGGGGCAAGGAAATTTCAATCTCCCGCGCAAGTTGGGCGTTTTTTGCTTTCTCGATTTTCTCCACTTCGTTCCACAAAACCGCCCTGTCCGCATATTCAGCGGGGGCGTGGTCGGGTAGTAAAATCTCGGTGTGGACGACACCGCCCTTGTGGGTGTAGTCGTGGGTCATTCCGTCAAACTGGTTTGTGATTTTCTCCCCCGCCCGGTAAGCGGCGGCGGCAACAGCGGATTTGCCCTTGCCGCGGGATATGACTTTGATACTGCAATGGTAGATTGCCACGCGCCGCGCTCCTTTCTGCGGGCAACTCCCGCCGTTTTCTTTTGTGCCGACAGGCACAAAACGCCGTCTGCAAGACCGCACATACCACATTCATGTGGTATATAAGTGCGCCCTTGCTTTAAGCAAGGGTATGGGCGTAAGCCCGTTACCCTTGTAGACCGCCCCCGCCCGCGTCCCCGTCTGCGCTGTCCTCGCGGGCTGTATGGGCGGTTTTAGCGGCGGGTGGCGTGTTACCCTGTGCCGCCGTTTCCGCGTCCTGTGCGGGGGCTGTGGGGGCGTTCCGGGCGGTCAATTCGTCCAGTATGCGGCGGGCTTGGTCGCTCATTACCGTCTTTTCAAGAAAGGTCTTGAATTGTTCCTCTGTCAGCGGTATCGTGTCGGGGACAAGGCTTTCAAAAAGCCCCATGCGGCGGCATAGGCGTTTCGTCCTGTCCTTGCGCTCCTGTGCCTTTTGCTCCTGCACAAGCTGTCTGCGCCTGTTTTCAAGTTGTCGGATTTCTTCCTCAATGCTTGTGATTTTTTCGGCTTTGGTCTTTGCCATGCGTCAATCGCTCCTTTCATGTCTGGCGTGGAATGGAATGGATGGGATAGGAATGGATTTTTACAGACAATCGGTTTCCCGTTTTATTCCTGCCTGTCGGCAAGTATCATTTTCAACAGCTTGTCGCGGAATGTTTCTGTGCCGTTGTGGTTGAAAAACAACTCCGCAACAATGGTCTGCCCGTTCCTGTGTGTCGTGATGATACCGTCCGGCTTTCGGGGCAGGGTGGGCGTTTCTCTCTTTTCTGTCAATGGGTCGCTCCTTTCTGTGGGCGCGGAAAAGGGATTTCCCATGATTGGAAAATCCCTCCCGGCTGTTGGCTATTCAGTTTTACTGTGCGGTTGCGGCGGCTTGCGCCTTTTTCCTTGCCCGGTATTCCCTCGCTTTGATACGGTCATACTCCCGTTGCTTTTCAATGTTTCTGGCGCGGTAGGCTCTGGAATATTCCCGGTGGTAAGCGCGGCTCTTTTCCTTTTTGGCTTCTTCGATTTCCTCCCTCATTTGTATGATTTCCTGCTCTGTCGGCTCTGCAAGCTGTGTCAGTTCGTTCTCAAACCTGCCGATATGGTTGAAGTATATCCCGATATGCTGAATGGCGTATCTTGCCCGTTTCTGGTCGCGCTCATGCACTTCGATTTTGCTGATAAACTCGTTGAGGATAGCAGGGGTGAGTTCGGCAAAGTCGGCGTAGCGTTCTGTCAGCTTCACAAACCTCTGCGCCCGCCCTCCCGCGTTCTCAAAAGCCGATAACTGCTCTTTGATTTCCGCAAGCTCCGTTTTCAGTGTATAGTATTCTTCTGAATACTTCTGCGACATCTGCTCGTAACGGTCTTGTTCAATCGTGCCGAGGGCGTTATCCTCGTACAGCTTATCCAGAACCTTTTCGATTTGTTCAAGCCGCGTTGTAATCTGCGGGACACGTTTCTGCTGTTTCTTCGTCCGGTCGGTCTGCTGTACGTCAAGGCTCTTTTTCACTAATGCTTCAAAGTCTGCCCGGTTGCTGATAGAGTATTCCGCGATTTTTTTCAGCACTTCGGAAACGGTCTGCATGAGTAAATCCGCGTCCATGATGTGTGGGGAATTACACTTGGGGTTTCTGGCTTTTCCCTTGTGGTACTCACTGCAATAGGCGATATGCCGCTTGCCGCCGTTCCTGTAATCTATCCGTATGTGCATTTTTGCGCCGCAGTCCTTACAGAAAAGCAAGCCCGACAAAGGGTGGATTTCCCCGTCCCCGTTGGGGCGTTTGACGGGAATGTTTTCCAAAATCCGCTGTACGTTCTCAAAATCGGCGCGGTCAACAATCGGCTCATGCACGTTTTCCGTAATCTGCCACTGGCTTCTGTCTACATAGTGGTTTCGTTTGTCCCGGAAATGCTTTGCTGTCTTGAAGTTGACTACATCACCGCAATACTCTTGTCGCGTAAGGATTTTTGTCAAGGTCGTCTTGTTCCATTTATAGCGGTTTTCCTCGTTCAGCGGCTTGCTTTTTGCCGTTCCCCGCCCCCGGTCTTTCATGTAGAAAGTAGGGGTTGGGACTTGCTCATTTTTCAGATATACGGCAATCTGGTTTCGGTTCTTCCCGTCCAGAAACAGGCGGAAAATAAGGCGGACAACTTCGGCGGCTTCTTCGTCAATCAACCAGAAATCCTTGTCGCCGGGGTCTTTGACATATCCGTATGGGGCTTCGGTTGCGATTGGCTTTCCGCTTGCGCCTTTTGTGCGGATACCCGTTTTTACTTTCTTGCTGATGTCCCTTGCATACCATTCTGACATGATGTTGATGAACGGCGCAAACTCCAACGTGTCGGGCTTCTCGCTGTCTATCCCGTTGTTTACCGCGATAAAGCGCACGTTGTTCCGTCTGAAAATCTCCATAGCGTTTCCCACTTGGAGATAGTCGCGCCCCCAGCGGGTCATGTCTTTCATAATACAGACACCGATTTTTCCGTTTTCCACGTCCTCAATCATGCGGGAGTAGGCAGAACGGTCAAAAAATCTGCCGCTTTCGTCGTCATCAATGTAGTGCCGGATATTGGTTAATTTTAACTGTCTGGCGTAGCTTTCCAGAAATTTCTTCTGGTTCTGTATGGAGTTGCTTTCGCCGCCGTCCCTGTCCTCGTCCCCCACGGATAGGCGGGAGTAAAGGGCTGTGATTTTGCTGTAATCATTCATGTGCATATCCTCCTGCGTCAATATAGGTGTTGCTTACAGTTAAGATTATGCACTCCACCGGGCAGAGCCGTATTCTTCACCCTTGCGGTACTTCTTGGCGTTCTTGCCCTTGCTGTACACAATGAGACGGACAGCCACCGCCCCGGCAACGCCCACGCACAGATCAAACGGATGCAGGCTTGGCAGCGGATTTGCAAAGGCGGCGGAGATGTCGCTTGTTAGGTGCAGCAGCTTGGCCGAAGCATCCACGCCCGCCGCCAGACGGTACGCCTGCCCGCATTTGGCGAACAGGTACACGAACAGCAGATACGGCAGATTCAGCACCAGCAGTTTTTTCAGTTCAGGCTTCATCGTTCCAGCCCCCTTTGCTTGATTTTTTCCTTCGCACGTTTCGGCTGCTGGGCGGCTTTCTGCTTGGCTGCTGCCAGCACCTTGCGGATAGAGGGCCGCTGCTCCTTGGTGAGCGTTTTGGCCGTGAACTCCCGGAACGCCTGTTCCAGATTGTCCGCATCCTTGGCCTTGAAGATCACGATGTAGTGGGGCGGCTGGGTGGTCTTGTCCTTACGCAAGGTGAAGTCCACGCCGTACTTCTTGGCGCAGGGCTTGAACGCCCCGATGTTCGCTTCCGTGACTTCAATGTTGGTCAGGGCCGCGCCGTGGGCTTTCAGCTGTTTCAGGCTTTGCTTGCCGTGGTGCAGCTTTGGCCCCTTGGCCCGGTGCTGCAAATATTTTTTCAGGGCAGCTTGCAACGCTTGGGCGGTGAGCTTGCCCGTTTTCATGGACAGGGCAATGGTTTTCTGGGTGACTTCTTCCTGCAATATGAATCCCTCCTTGTTGCAGAAAATTCAGAGCGGCAGCTAGGGTGGAACCACCAGCCGCCGCAGGTAAAGTGTTCTCATGGATGGGTACTCCTTTCGGTCAGGTGTTGGGCGGGCGGCCCCAATCGGGCTGCGCCATATCGTGCGCCACAAGGGACGCATAGTAGCTGTTGATGGTGCTGGGGGCGTTGAACAGCATGGCCCGCAGGTATTGCTTGATGTTGCGGACTTTGGTGGTGTTGTCCCGCAGGCAGTCCATGACGAACTCGATGTGATGGCTGTCCAGCTTCAAGAATTTCGCCTTGACCAACTCTGCCGGGTAATCGTCCCCGGCCACCCGGATGGACTTGCGGGAAGTGCAGACCGTTTCCAGCAGGATGTCCACGATCTCGTCCAGCTGTTCCCGGTCTATCCGGGGATTCTGGGTGAGGGTGTCATACTCGATGTTCTCCAAAATCAGGTCCCGGTAGATTTGATAGGCCGCTTCCTTTCGGCTTCCTGTCCGTTCCGGCGGCGGTGCCGCTGTCTCGTCCTCGTCCAAAGGCAAGGGGTTTGGGGAATGGATAGGAATGGAATCGGTATTTAATCCCTCTTTCTTTTGTTTTTCTGTAATTAGTTTATCTTTATTTAATTGCATTGGATTTTCCAACGTAGGGTTTTCCTGCGTGGGATTCTCCAACGTTGGATTTTCCAATGTAGGTGAAACCGATGCAGGAACGGGCTGCGGCAGCTCGAAGATCACATAGTCTGCACCGCGCAGCCGCCCTTTCTCGTCCCGTTCTCTGGAACGCTGGATGTAGCCTGCCTGTTCCAGTTCCCGGATAGCCTGCCGTATCGCATCGATGCTTTCCCGGTTGATACGGGCTAGCCCTTGCAGGGTGTAGTCCCAATCTTCCGGCAGGGAGAGCATTTGTGATAGTAAGCCTTTGGCTTTCAGGGACAAGGCCCGGTTCCGCAGGTGGTGGTTTGACATGACCGTGTAGCCGCTGTTCTTTTCTACCCGAAAAACTGCCATTTCACGGATGCCTCCTTTCTGTTTTTGGGCAAAGAAAAAGCCGCAGGCTTTTTGTGAAAGTCTGCGGCTATGCCGATTGTTAGATATTCAATTCTTTGTGTTTCCGCACTCCATATCAATTACCACCGAAACGGTGATGTGATTTTCAATGCGTTTATTGCGGAGTTTATCGCCCTCGCCATCGAACACAACATGACGAGAAAACAACGTAAAACGGATGATTTCCACTAGATTTCTCTTTGTAGCGAAACTATCGCTTCGACATGCTCCGTCTGCGGGAACATATCCACCGGGGTGCTGCTCTCCACGCGGTAACCCTTTTTCGTCAGCAGGGCGAGGTCACGGGCCAGCGTTTCCGGGTTGCAGCTGACATAGACCACGCGCTTCGGGGCCATGCGGGCCACGCTCTCGATGAACTGCGGGGTGGAGCCCTCCCGCGGCGGGTCCATGAAGATCACGTCCGCACGCTCCCCGGCAGCGGCCGCTTCGCTGATCCAGCGGGTAGCGTCAGCGGCAAAGAAGCGGGCATTCTTCACGCCGTTGTGCTTTGCGTTGCCGATGGCGTCCTGCACAGCGTCGCGGTTCAGCTCCACACCCACCACCTGCTTTGCGTGGTCGGCAGCCGTCAGGCCGATAGTACCGATGCCGCAGTAGGCGTCCAGCATCACTTCTTTCCCGGTGAGATGCGCCGCTTCCACAGCCAGACCGTACAGCACCTCGGTCTGGCTGTGGTTGATCTGGTAAAAGCTGCGGGGGCTGAGGGCATAGGTCTTGCCGCAGAGGGTATCCAGAATATAACCCTTGCCATACAGCACCTTTTCCGCATCGCCCAGCACGACGCTGGTCTTGCGGGGGTTCACGTTCTGCACCACGGTGGTCACGGTCACGCCCCGCTTCTCGGCTTCTGCCAGCAGGGCCCGCACGAAGTTCTTGGCTCCGGGCAGCACCGGCTGGGCCGTCACCAGCACCACCATCACCTGCCCGGTGGCAACGCCCCGGCGCAGCAGGCAGTGGCGCACAAGCCCGGTGCCCTTGTCCTCATTGTAGGGCTGGTAGCGGCAGGCGATGGCCGCCGCACGCACAGCCTCCATGGTCTTGTCCAGCACTTCGTCTTGCAGCAGGCAGCGTTCCACCGGCAGCACCTTGTGACTGTTCGCTGCGTAGATGCCGGAGGTGAGTTTTCCACCCCAGCCGGTGGTGAATGTGGAAATCACCTTGTTGCGGTAATGATAAGGGTCCTCCATGCCCCGGATGGCGTTCACCGGGCCGTATTTGCCCAGCAGCTTTTTCACGGTGGCTTCCTTCTGCTTCAATTGTTCGGCATAGTCCAGCCCCAGCAGCGGGCAGCCGCCGCAGTTCTTGGCTCTCAGCTTGCAATCCATGTTTCTCTCTCCTTTTACCCGTAGGGGTCATACAGATCGTATTCTTCCGCTTCCAGGTGCTTTTCCTCCAGCACCTTCATGGCCTGTTCCAGTTCGCTTTGCCCGCAGCCGCTCTCACTGACCAGCGCCCGCACGGCAGCGGCAAGGTCGCCGCCAAAGAGGGTATCCAGCCGCTGGCGCATGCTCCACACACCGTAGGCACGCTGGGTGACCGTGGCCGCATAAATGTTGTGGTTGCCCTGCTTTCCGCTCTTCACCCAGCCTTTTTCTTCCAGCCGGTACAAAAAGTTGAGCACCGTGGCCGGGGCCCAGCCTTTACCGCGGAGTTTTTCGTCAATATCCCGCCGGGTGGCGGGTTCCCGGCAGGCCCATACCGCCAGCATGACCTGCTCCTCGGCCGCCGACAGCGGCCGCAGCCGGTCCGGGAGTCCGTACATCTGCGCAGCCCCTCCTTTCGCGTTTTTTACATTTGTCTCTGTTGTTCCATTATACCGGGTTTTGTCGGAAAAGGCAAGAGGCAGAAATCCCGATGAAATCAGGCTATTTCAGCCTATTTTTACAGTTGTCTCTGTTTTTGTCTTTGCTCGGCGTACATTTGTATGCTTTGTGCCTGCACAGGGGCTTTTCCGGCAGTATCTTTGTGCAAAGATGCTCTTGTTTTCGTGCCCGCAAAACCGGTATACTACGGCTACGGAAATGATCCAGAAGGCATCGCAAAACAGTCGATGCTTCGTGATACAGGAAAGGGAGAGTTCATTATGGCACGAGTATACAACTTCAGCGCAGGCCCCAGCATGCTGCCCGAGAAGGTCCTCCGGCAGGCACAGGCAGAGCTGCTGGAATACGGCGACAGCGGCCAGAGCGTGATGGAGATGAGCCACCGCAGCAAGTGGTTCGACGCCATCATCAAGGACACTGAGGCCACCCTGCGCCGCGTGATGAACATCCCCGACAACTACAAGGTGGGCTTCTTCCAGGGCGGTGCCACCCAGCAGTTTGCCATGGTGCCGCTGAACTTCATGACCACCGGCAAGGCGGACTACATCGTCACCGGCAACTTCTCCAACCTGGCCGCCAAGGAAGCCGCCAAGTTCGGCGAGGCCAACATCGTGGCATCCAGCAAGGACAAGAACTTCACCTACATCCCGGATGTGAACGCCATCCCTTACAATAAGGATGCCAGCTATATCCACATCTGCCAGAACAACACCATCTTCGGCACCCAGTACGTCGAGGTGCCCCAGGTGGAGGGCGTGCCGCTGGTGGCGGACATGAGCTCCATGATCCTCTCGAAGCCCGTGGATGTGACCAAGTACGGCTGCATCTACTTCGGTGTGCAGAAGAACGTGGCCCCCGCCGGCATGGCCATTGCCATCGTCCGGGACGACCTGCTGGGCCACGCCGCCGACAACGTGCCCACCATGATGAACTACACCACCCTGCTGAACAAGGACAGCATGTACAACACCCCGCCGTGCTGGTGCATCTACATGACCGGTCTGGTGCTCAAGTATCTGGAAAACGACATCGGTGGTCTGGCCAACATGCAGAAAATCAACGAAGCCAAGGCCAAGGTGCTGTATGATTATCTGGACGGGCAGGAATTCTTCACGAACCCCGTGGAGCACCGTTACCGCAGCACCATGAACGTGACCTTCACCAGCCCCAACCCCGACCTGGACAAGAAGTTCTGCGCCGAGGCCGCCGAGGCCGGGTTCGTGAACCTGAAGGGCCACCGCCTGGTGGGCGGCATGCGCGCTTCCATCTACAACGCCATGCCAGCCGAGGGTGTGGACAAGCTGGTGGACTTCATGGAGAAGTTCCGCAAGGAGAACGCATAACAGAGGGGATTCAAGATATGTATACCATCAAGACTTTGAACGCCATCAGCCCGGTGGGCCTGGCTAAGCTGAACAAGAACCTGTTTGACGTGGCGGTGGACGCCGATGCCCCGGACGGCATTCTGGTGCGCAGCGCCGACCTGCTGAACACCACCTTCCACGACAATCTGCTGGCCATTGCCCGGGCCGGTGCCGGGGTGAACAACATCCCGCTGGACCGCTGCAGTGAGCAGGGCATCGTGGTGTTCAACACCCCCGGTGCCAACGCCAACGCCGTGGCTGAACTGGTCATCGGTATGCTGATCGCCGGCAGCCGCAATGTGGCCGACGCCGCCCAGTGGTGCCAGGGCCTTGCCGGAGACCCGGCCATGGCCAAGACCGTGGAAAAGGGCAAGAAGAAGTTCGTGGGCAACGAGATCAAGGGCAAGACGCTGGGCGTCATCGGTCTGGGTGCCATCGGCTCCCGCGTGGCCAACTGCGCCATCGAGCTGGGCATGGAAGTGTACGGCTACGACCCCTACATCTCCATTGAGGCAGCCTGGAACCTGAGCAGCCAGGTACACCACTGTGTGAACCTGAACGACATGCTGCCCCTGTGCGACTACATCACCATCCATGTGCCCTACCTGCCCACCACCAAGGACACCATCAATGCCCAGACCCTGGCCCTGTGCAAGGACGGGGTCAAGATCCTGAACTATGCCCGCGGTGAGCTGGTGAACACTGCCGCCCTGCTGGAGGCCATGGATACCGGCAAGGTGTCCGGCTACATGACCGACTTCCCGTCGGAAGCCATCCTGGGCAAGCCCGGCATCGTGTGCACCCCTCACCTGGGCGCTTCCACCCCGGAAGCCGAGGACAACTGCGCCGTGATGGCCGCGCAGGAGATCAGTGACTACCTGAAAAACGGCAACATCACCCACTCGGTGAACATGCCGGAGGTGCACCAGCCCCGTGCCGGCGGCAAGCGCATCTGCATCATCCACAAAAACGAGCCCGGCATGATCAGCCAGATCACTGCCCTGACCACCGAGGCCGGCCTGAACATCGAAAACATGGTGAACAAGAGCAAAAAGAATATGGCCTACACCATGCTGGACGCCACCGGTGCCGTGGATGCCCGCCTGAGCGAAAAGCTGAGCGCAATCCCCGCCGTGATCCGGGTCCGGATCCTGTAAATCCTCCCCTGCCAAAGGAGCCGCCGTGCAGCTGCACGGCGGCTCCTTTTTTCACAGCATGATGCCGTCCATCTGGGATTGCTCCGGGAAGGAGCGGCTGTATTTCCGTTTGGCGATCTCGATAAAAGACTGCACCTCCAGCCGGGGCGTGTGGCGCATGGCAGCGATCTCCACCGTCACCGGGGGGTAATCCAGCAAAGGCACCTTGGTGATGCCCGGGATCACTGCATCGTCCAGACAGGGCACGATGGACATGGCGGTGCCCATGGTGATCATGATCAAAGCCCCCTCAAAGCTGGGGGTGATCTTGCTGCAATCCACCCCCACCTGGGCCAGCTCCTCCAGGGAGGGGCCCTGGCAGGCAGAAAGGAAGCTGTCAAAGGCTCCGGAGGACACCACGCTCTGGCCCTTCAGGTCCGCCAGGTGCAGGGCCTTGCGGTCTGCCAGAGGGCAGTTGGGGTTCATGAGCACATAATAGGCCAGGGAGAACAGGGGCGTAAAGGAGACATCCCGGTCGCTGGAATGCTCAGTAGCGTAAAAAAAGCCGATATCCAACTGGCCGGACCGCAGTTCCTCCAGAGGGCGGCGGTTGCTCTGGGGGACCACTTCCACCTGGGCGTTGGGGTACTGCCGCTGGTACTCTGCCAGGATGCTGGCAAAGGTGCCGTAATCAAAGAGCTGCCGCAGCCCCACCACCAGATGGGACCGGTCTGCAGCCTGGATATCCTGGGCCTTTTTCAGGGCCTGGCGGCCAAAACTGGTCATCTGCACCATGTCCAGGTAAAAGGACTGGCCGGCGGCGGTGAGCTTGGTGCGCCGGGTGGTGCGGTCGAACAGGTGGAGCCCCGTCTCCTTTTCCAGGGTGTTGATCTGGTAGGTGACGGCAGGCTGGGTGGTGAACAGCCGCTGGGCCGCTGCGCTGAAATTCAGCTCCTCTGCTACGGCAATAAAGCACTCCAACTGGTAAATGGTCATAGAAACAGCTCCCCTCCCTGCAAAACTTGTACTTCTTTTATTATAGCGGATTTCTTTTCTGTGGTAAAGTGGCCATGGATTTATAAACGTTTTTGATAAATCCGGGATTTTTTTCAATTTTACAGCAGAGCGAAACTTTGCTATAATCATGTCAATGTTCAAAACATACGATGGAACAGAAGAAAACGAAGAAGAACCTATTAGAAGAACAAGAAGAAAGAAAGGCAAACTACTATGGCTAAGATCTCTCGCCGCAACTTTATGCGCGGTGCCGCTATGGGCACCATGGGCGCAGCTGCTGCCGGTCTGCTGACCGCTTGTGGCAACACCGCTTCCAGCACCACCAGTGCTCCTGCTTCCAGTGCTGCATCCTCTGAGGCAGCCTCCGCTGTTACCAAGCCCTCCAGCCCTGTGGACGGCAAGTACGTCACCAAGGCTATGGGCCACGAGAGCTGGGTCCATGTGGCCACCACCTTCTTTGAGGGCAAGATCACCGCTTGTGAGGTGCTGTCCCACGAGGAGACCATCGGCATCGGCAACTATGCCTGCTCCCGCATCCCCGCCGCCATCGTCGAGCACCAGAGCATCAACGTGCCCAACCTGCGTGGTTCCTCCATCACCTCCATGGCTGTGAAGGCTGCCGTGAAGGAGGCCATCGAGCTGGCTGGCTACAACGTGGACGACTTCTCCAAGGAAGTCACCCTGGAGACCTCCAACGAGGTCATCGAGGAAGAGGCTGATGTGGTCATCATGGGTGCCGGCACCTCCGGCCTGACCTGCGCCTGCCGCCTGCTGGAGGCTGGCTACAGCGTCATCCTGGTGGAGAAGCGGGATATCCCCGGCGGCTCCATGTCCATGACCTACGGCGGCGTGGCCACCGCAGGCTCCCAGCTGCAGTACAACTACGACGTGGACGGCAGCTTCCGCAGCTCTGCCATGGGCACCCTGGAAGGCATGATGAACTTCTGGCAGACCATGGAGCAGTACCACCGCACCGAGTTCTTCAACGGTGAGATGCCCTACATGACCAAGCAGTACACTGTTGCTGGCGATCTGGTGGACTGGATGTCCAGCATCGGCATCGGCTTCAACACCATGGGCAACTACGAGAGTGCTACCCAGTACGGTGCTTCTACCCCCTACCTGGCTCCCGGCTGCTACGAGGGCGGCGCAGGCTACGCTATGATGTTCATGGCACAGCGTGTGGAGAAGTACGAGAAGGGCAAGATCATCTACTCCACCAGCGTCACCGACCTGATCAAGGACGAAAGCGGCCGTGTGGTGGGCTTCCACGCTAAGGGCGACAACGGCGCAAGCTACACCCTCCGTGGTAAGGCTGTGTGCCTGGCATCCGGCGGCTTTGCCAAGAACCCCGAGATGCTGAAGAAGTACAACCCCGACTACGCCGACTTCTTCTTCAACTGCGCTTCCAGCATGACTGGTGAGGGCATCCAGATGGGTATCGACGCAGGCGGCTATGTGGAGTGCGAAAACCGCGCTCTGCCCGCCTTCCTGTCCAGCTACAAGAGCAAGTTCGAGCTGGCCTTTATCCACCAGTCTGCCCCTGGCATCATGGTCAACGTCCGTGGTGACAACATTGGCAACATCATCTCCGACAACCACTACACCATGGCTAAGGCTAAGCTGAACAAGGACAACGGCGACACCTTCTACTATGTGTTCGACGAGGCTTCTGCTGTGAAGCTCCGCGACAGCGAGTCCTACGGCTTCAACGGCTATGTGGCTATGTTCGAGAAGGGCGAGGCTGTCCACTACGACAGCGTGGAGAAGGCCTCTGAGGAGCTGAACCTGCCCAACCTGGCAGACTCCATCGAGGCCAACAACGCCGCTGCTCTGGCTGGTGAGCCCGACGAGTTCGGCCGCCGCAACTGCCCCTACATCGAGACCCGTGACGGCCTGTGGGCGATCCGTGTGGACCCCACCTTCTACCTGACCACCGCTGGTCTGGCCATCGACACCGATTGCCACGTGCTGAACGAGGAGAAGAAGGCCATCCCCGGCCTGTACGCTGCCGGCGACGTCTGCGGCTCCATCGAGGAGAAGGACGCCAAGCAGTACGGCATGGGCTTTGACGCCGCTCTGACCTACGGCTACATCATGGGCGAGACCCTGAAGAAGGAGATCTGATCTCCCCTTCCGGCCCCCTGACACAACGCAAGAAGGCTGCTGCACACACTGTGCAGCAGCCTTCTTTTTTGTTTGTTCTAAAAGGAGAGAGCTTATTCCAGGCCCTTCTGCTGGGCGTATTCTTCCAGCAGTTCCCGTTCCAGGAAGGGGGTCTTGACGCCCTGCCGATCCCGGTAGGTCTCGTGGCCCTTGCCGATGACAGCGATCAGGTCCCCCTCCTGGGCATGGTCCACGGCATAGTGCAGGGCATCCAGACGGTCGGGTATCTCCACGAACTTGGCATCCGGGTTGCCCTTGTTCATGCCCGTGCGGATATCGGCAATAATATCCTCCACCTTCTCAAAGCGGTTGTTGTCCTCGGTGAGGATGGAGAAATCGGCCATCTTGGCGCAGATCTCGCCCATGCCGTAGCGGCGCAGCTTGGAGCGGTTGCCGCCGCAGCCGAACACCACCACCAGACGGTGGGGGTTGTAGGCCCGCAGGGTGGTGAGCAGGCTCTCGGTGGACACCTCGTTGTGGGCGTAGTCCAGCAGGATGGTAAACTTTTTGCTGATGGGCACCAGCTCCACCCGGCCCTTGACCACGCAGCTGCCCAAGCCATCGTGGATGGCCTGATCCGGCAGGCCCAGCACCTTGCCCACGGCCAGAGCGGCCAGGGCGTTGTACACGCTGAACTCGCCGGGCATATTCACCTTCACGTCCATCTCGTCCTTGCCGGTGACGTGGAACTTCACACCCAGGAAATCGTGGGTGCGCAGCAGCTCGTAGCCGCTGGCGCGGTAATCGGCCTGCTCGCTGCGGCCATAGGTGACCAGCTTGCAGGTGTGTCCTTCCAGCAGGGCTTCGGTGTTCTCGTCGTCGATGTTCACCACACCCACATCACAGCGCTGGAACAGCTGACCCTTCCAGCTGCGGTATTCCTCAAAGGTCTTGTGCTCACCGGGGCCGATGTGGTCCGGCGAAAGGTTGGTGAACACGCCCACATCGTAGTGCACACCGGCCACGCGGTCCATCATCAGGCCCTGGCTGGACACCTCCATCAGGGCCGTGTCGCAGCCGGCATCCAGGAACTCCCGGAAGGTCTTTTGCAGCTCGTAGCTCTCCGGGGTGGTGTTGGCGGTGTCCTTGTGGCGGCCCATGTAGTAGATGCCGTTGGTGCCGATCATACCCACCTTGCGGCTGGCAGCTTCCAGCACGCTCTTGATCATGTGGGTGGTGGTGGTCTTGCCCTTGGTGCCGGTCACGCCGATCATGGTCATCTTGCGGGAGGGGTTGCCAAAGAGGTTGGCGCTCATCAGAGCCATGGCATAGCGGCTGCTTTCCACCTTCACCACGGTCACGCCCGGCACGGCGGTCAGGTCGATGTCGTGCTGAATGACCAGTGCGCTGACGCCCTTGGCGGCACAGTCGGCGGCAAACTCGTGGCTGTCGCGCTGGGTGCCCACGATGCACACGAACAGCAGGCCCGGGGCCGCCTTGCGGCTGTCATAAATGATGTCGTTGATCTCGGTCTCCGGGCTGCCCTGCACCAGCGTGTAAGGCACACCCTCCATCAGTTGTTCCAATTTCATACAGTCTACGCTCCTCCAAAACATTGATGTGGGGTCACATGGGGTTCTCGTCCTCGTTGGCGGTCATGCGGGCGGGGTCGGTCAATGCAGGCTCCTCCTGGGCGGTGTCCGCCGCCGGGGCGGCCTGCGGGGCCTCTTCGTCGGTCAGGCTGCTGTCCGCAGTCTCCTCCGGCGTTTCCGGCTCCACCTTTTCCGGCACTACATAGCCGGAGGGCAGGACCGGGTCGCCCTGTGCAAAATAGATCTTGCGGGTGCTGCCGGCACTGACATGGCTGAAGTCCAGCCGCCCGGTGTCGGTGGCCGCGCAGCCCTTGCCGTCCTCGTTGTTCAGCATGTAGCGGGCGCGGTCCAGCTTATAATCCAGATCGTTCAGCGTCCCCAGCAGCACGCTGATGCGGTCCTGATACAAAAAGGCGATCTGCTCGGTGTCCGCAAATTCAATGCGGGTCACGTCGCTCCGCATGCCGTACTCGTCCAGCTTGGTCTGCAGGGTCGCCAGCGCGCTCATCTTTGCGTCGGTCTCGTCCACCACGCCGGATGCACTGCCGTCGGATGCGGCACTGGTGCTGGCCGTGCTGTCGGCCTCCGGTGCGGCAAAGCTCAGCTGCTCGCCCGGGGCGGCGGTGGTCGCTTCACCGCCGTACAGGGTGCACAGCCCGTCCGGCTGCGCGGGGTCTGCGGACAGGATCTTGAACTTGTCCGAAAGGGTCAGCCAGCTGCTGCCCGCCTGCACTGCATAGGTGGGGGTGGCTTCGGTCACCTGCACCACCACGGTGTTGGGGTAGTCGCGCACCACGCGGATGGATTCCAGCAGCGGATACTGGCGTTCCAGCTCTGCAGCCTTCGCACCGGAGTCAAAGCTGAAGATGTTTTCCTCCACCTGCACCCCCAGTGTCTGCAGGATGCTGTCGGCGGAGTACCCGGCGATCTCGGTCACCTGGGTGCCGTCCGCTGTCTGCACCTGAATGGCGCTGATGCGGAACAGCATGGTCACCGTGAGGTACATACCGATCCCGATGACGCACAGCAACAGCCCAAATGTTGCCAGACGGCGGAGCCTCCGCCGCCGACGGATGGCGGCACGGGTCAGGCGGCGCTTTTTGCGGCCTTCCCGGCGCTGTGCGTCCCGCTGCGGAGCGGGGCGCAGCTTCTGGTTTTTGTTGTAACCCTGTCCCTGCTGTTGCTGGCGGGCGGCAGACCGGCTGTTCTGCGCAGGCCGGCCGTTCCGGTTCGCAGGACGCTGGGCCGGGCGGCGGTTCTGTCCGCCGCTGCTGCGGGGCCGCTGCGCGGTGCTCCTCTGCCCGGCAGGGCGGCGGGCGGCGCTGCCGGTGTCCCGCACCGGGCGCGGCTGGGTGGGGAACTCGATGCTGTTGTCGGTCCGGGTGCGCCGCACTGTACCGTTGGCCGTGCGGGCCGGCGGGCGGCTCAGCGGCTCCCCGTTGAAGCCATAGCGGCTGGTATCGCTTGCCCCGTCGTTCGGGGGCGTGGTTCTCTGCGAAGACCCAGAGGAACGCAGCGAATCCCGGTTCTGGCCATAGGGACGCCCGTTATTGCCGTATTGCTGCATTGTCTGCACCTTCTTTCCGGTTTCTTTCTACGTTCAGGCCTTCTTCACAAGCTCCAGCAGGGCTGCTGCAATGCGGTCCAGGCTGTCGTCCACCGACAGGCTGCGGGCATTGCGGCCCATCTCGGCCAGCTTGCCGGGCTGGGTCAGCATCTCCGAGACGGTCTGCACCAGCTTTTCGCCGGTCAGGTCCTTTTCTTCGATGACCACAGCGGCCCCGGCCTTCTGCAGCTCCATGGCGTTGTAGTACTGGTGGTTCTCGGCCACATTGGGGCTGGGGATGAGCACGGCGGCACGGCCCACAGCCTCCAGCTCAGCCAGCGTCAGGGCACCGGCACGGCTGATGACCAGGTCTGCTGCTGCCAGCAGCTCCGGCATGTTGTTGATGTATTCCTTCACCACAAGGCTGTCGTCCTCAGCAAAGCCCTTCTGCTGTTCCAGGTCCTTGAACAGCTGCACCCCGTACTGGCCGGTGGCGTGCAGGTGCAGCACCGGCTTGTGCTCGTGCTGCTCCCAGGCGCACAGGTCACCCACCACTTCATTGACCCGGCGGGCACCCAGGCTGCCGCCGAAGGAAAGGATGACCGTGCGGTCCCCTGCCCCCAGCTGGGCGCGGATGGCGTCGCGGTTCTTTGCCTGGGTGAACACCTCCGGGCGCACCGGGTTGCCCACCACGATGGTCTTTTGCGGCGCACCCAGCTTTTCCACAGCGGCGGGCACCGCGGCAAACACGATGTCCACATCCGGGGCCAACAGCTTGTTGGTCACACCGGGGAAGGCGTTCTGCTCATGCAGCGCGGTGTGGATGCCCATCTTTGCGGCGCAGCGCACCACCGGGCCGGACACATAGCCGCCGCAGCCGATGACCAGGTCGGGACGGACCTCCTTCATGATGGCCTTGGCCTTGGGGCCGGAGAGGGCCAGATTCCACAGGGTGACGATGTTGCGCTTGATGTTGTGCAGCGACAGCTTGCGCTGAAAGCCGGTGATCTCGATGTGGTGGAAGGGGTAGCCTGCCTGGGTCACCAGACGGTACTCCATGCCCTCCTTGCGGCCGGCAAAGTGGATCTCGGCGGTGGGGTCTGCTTTTTTCAGGGCACCTGCAATGGCAAGTGCGGGGTTGATATGGCCGGCCGTACCGCCGGCAGCGATCAGAACACGCATGGTGATTCCTCCTGTTTGTCGTTACTGTTCTGCCCGGGCCGCCCGTGCGTCGGCCAGAACGATGGTCTTTTCTCTGCGGGCAGCCTCCTGCTCGGCCTTTGCGGCTTCATGCTGGGCGCGCAGCGCTTCCCGCTGCTGGGCCGCCCGCTCGCCGTTGCGGCCGATGTTCACCATCACGCCCATCTCGGCCAGCAGCAGGATCAGACTGGTGCCGCCCGACGAGAAGAAGGGCAGGCTGATGCCGGTGTTGGGCAGGGTGTTGGTGACCACCGCGATGTTGCAGAACACCTGCCAGGCGATCTGTGCCATGATGCCGATGCCCACCATCGTGCAGTAGAGGTTTTCGGCCCGGTAGGCGATCCACAGCCCCTGCACGATGAACAGCACAAACAGCACGATGATGAGCACCGCGCCCACAAAGCCCAGCTCCTCACACACCACGCTGAAGATGAAGTCGTTGGTGCTCTCGGGCAGCCAGAGCTGTTTTTCCACGCTGTTGCCCAGCCCCAGGCCGGTCAGCCCGCCGGAACCGATGGCGTACAGGCTCTGCACGGTCTGGTCGGTCATCTTGCTCAGGTCCTGGGTCCAGCCGTCCAGACGGTCCTGCAGATACGGGATGGAGTCCACATGGGACAGCAGCGTTTCCAGCATGAGGCCCGCCGTACCGGCACCCACCCAGGTCAGGATGCCGCCGCTGCCGGACAACAGCAGGATGGTGCCCACCACGGCCACCGTCAGCACGATGCCGGACATGTGTGGTTCCAGTGCCAGCAGCGCGATCACCGGGATCAGCGGCAGCACCGGGATCACCAGCTGCTTCCACACCCGGACATGCAGCCACTCCCGGAAGTTCATGATCACCATTTTACCGGGGCTCAGCTTTTCCACCTGCGGTGCCTTGGCCGCGAGGCTGGAGCACAGCAGGATCATCTCAAATTTTGCCACCTCCGAGGACTGCAGCGTGAACCCGCCAAAGCGGATCCAGCGGCGGCACCCGTTCAGCGGGGCCATGGTCAGGGTGACCGCCAGCATGGCCAGCACGATGAGGTACCCCGGCACCACCATCTTGCGCAGGAAGCGGTGGTCCACATAGCTCATGGCGAACATGCAGCCCAGACCAATGAGCATGCACAGCGCCTGCTGCTTGATGTAATGGAAGCTGTCGCCCATGCGCAGATAACCGGTGGTGTAGCTGGCGCTGAACAGCATGACCAGACCAAACACCATGATCACCGCCAGCGTGGCCAGCCAGTTGATCAGCAGCCGCGACCACGGCCCCGGGTCCCGCTGGAACACCGAGACCGGTTCTTTTCTTTTTTTGCGGATGGTTGCCATCAGCTCGTTTTCTCCCCTTTTTGTCCAATATCCGGCCCTGTACCCTCAGCGCACAAAGGCCAGGGCAAGCGCCAGACCGCATACGCCGAGCGCACACAGCCAGTAAAATACCGTGACCGGGCCCGCGCCCCGGGCTTCCAGCCAGCGGTGCAGCGGAGCCGCCCGGAACAGCGGCCGCCCGGTGATGCGGTGGTACAGGATCTGCAAAAGCACCATGCCGCCCTCTGCCCAGAAGGGCAGAGCCAGCGGGATACTCAACTCTGCATACCCGATGCACAGCGGCACGCAGCCCAGCACCCCAGCCAGATACAGGCAGCCGCAGCTGCCCGGCCGCAGCTTTGCGGGCGGAAAATTCCACAGCAGAAAGGCCAGCAGTGCCCCGGCCAGTGCTGCCGGCAGTACCGCCAGCGGGAACCAGCCCAGCCGTGTTTCCAGCATCATGAGGCCCAGCATGGCCGCAAAGGCCGTGCCGCATACGGTGCCGTCGGCTCCGTCGGCGGTACGGGCACATTCTGCCAGCGCCACCAGCACAAGTCCCCACAACACCGGGGCTGCGCCGCCCAGTTCCACATAGCCCGCACCGGGCAGCTGCAGGCCGGTGGGCAGGCAGCCGTTCCCTGCCAGCAGCACCAGCACCACTGCCGCAGCGGCGGCTTCCAGTGCAAGGCGGGGCAGACGCCGCAGGCCAAGCTGTGCGCGGCTGCGCAGGCGGGCGGCGTCATCCGCCAGCCCGATGGCCCCGAAAGCCTGTGCACCGAACAGCGCGATCAGCAGCCGGGTCATCAGCTGGCTCTCGCTGCCCAGCAGCGTGGGCTGTGCGATGCAGGCCGCCGTCCAGCCCACGCCTACGGCAGCCAGTGTGCTCACCATCAGGCACAGGCCGCCCAGCGCGGGCACCCGGCTCTGCACCGGGGTCTGCGGCTCCTGCTGTTCCTGCGGTCGGAAGCGTTCCAGCTCCTGCAGCAGCGGTGCCATAAAATTGCCGAGCGCCGCCGTCAGCACAAAGCCCAGTGTTGACGCGACGATCAAGGCGAAACGAATCATTTCTCAGTCTCCAATTTTCGCCAGAATGTTATTCTCTGGCATCTTTCTGCTCTGCGTAGAAAATTTCCAGTGCCTTTTCCAGCGCCATGCCGCGGCTGGCTTTCACCAGCAGGGCGTCACCGGGCTGGATGCGGTTGAGCAGGGCATCCGCTGCCTCGCGGTAGTTGTTGGCGTGCAGGGTCTTTTGCCCCTTGGCGGCGGCCACCACGGCGGTGCGCTTGGCCTGTTCGCCATAGGTCACCAGACAGTACAGGTCGCTCTCAGCGGCCAGACGGCCCAGCTCCTCGTGGGCCTCGCGGCTCAGGTCGCCCAGCTCCAGCATATCGCCCAGCAGAGCAAAGCGGCGCTTGCAGGGGAACTCCTTGAACATGGCCAGAGCGGCCTTCATGCTGTCGGGGTTGGCGTTGTAGCAGTCCTCAATGACAGTCACGCCCTTGCTGTCCACCACCTTCTGGCGGCGGCCGGTCTGCTCAAAGGCGGCCAGGCCCTGGATCACCTTGCGGGGATCGCAGCCCAGACGGGTGGCGGCGCAGTAGGCCGCCAGCGCATTGGCCACATTGTGCTTGCCCATCGCCGGGATCTTGACCACAAAAGTGCCTTCCTCCTGATCCTCCAGCACAAAGCTCATGCCGTCCTTCTCCTGTCGGATGGACAGTGCGCACACATCGGCGCTCTCATCGGCCAGGCTGAACCACACCGGCCGCACATGGGCGGGCAGCTTTGCCGCCCGCAGGAACTTGTCGTCGTAGTTCAGCACCAGCGGGGCCCCCTCCGGCAGGCCGTTGCAGATCTCCAGCTTGGCCTTGCAGATGTTCTCCTGACTGCCCAGATTGCCGATGTGGGACACGCCGATGCAGGTGATGATGCCCACATCCGGGCGGGCAGCGCGGGCCAGACGGTCGATCTCGCCAGCGTGGCTCATGCCCATCTCGATCACAGCGTATTCGGTGGAAGCGCCGATGCGCATCAGGGTGCGGGGCATGCCCAGCTCGTTGTTCTGGTTGCCCTCGGTCTTGATGGTCTCACCAAAGCCGCACAAGGCCGCGTAGGTCATCTGCTTGGTGGTGGTCTTGCCCACGCTGCCGGTCACGCCCACCACCTTGGGGTGGTACTGGCTGCGGTAGTTGGCACCCATCACCATCATGGCGTGGTAGCTGTCCGGGCAGAGGATGGCTTTTTCGGCCGGGACGCCCTCCACCGGGTGGTTCACCACCACAAAGGCTGCGCCCTCTTCCAGTGCTTTGGCCGCAAAGTCGTGGCCGTCGAACCGCTCGCCGGGAAAGGCCACAAAGATGCAGCCCGGCCGCACCTCACGGCTGTCGGTGGTGACCAGCTCCACTTCCGGGTCGCTGGTGAGGAAGCCGGCAGGCACAAGCCCTGCCAGCAGCTTGCTTGCATGGATCTTTTCCATAGTTCGTTCCCCTCTCGTTTTTCTGGTTCCTTTATCCACAGGTAATGGTAACGATGGTACCGCGCTGGACGCTGGCCCCCACCTCACTGCTCTGGCTCTGGACCACGCCGTTGGCGTCACCCTCCACCACGCAGTTCAGCCCGGCGGCCGCCAGCATCTGGCGGGCAAAGTCCGCGCTCTTGCCGGACACGTCCGGCACCTCGGTCAGGCTACCGTCGTAGGTGTCGGTATACAGATACACGGTGGTGCCGTAGGGCACCTTGGCCCCGGCATGGGGGTACTGGCAGGTCACTAGCGCCGCCGTCTGGTCGGATGCCGACTCCATCAGCTGGTGCTTGAGGCCCTTGATGTTCAGCTGCACCTGCGCATTGCTCCACTCGGTGCTGATCAGGTTGGGCACCGTGACGGTGGTCTGGCTGCGGTCCTCGCCGTCGGTGGCGATACCCAGATAGGGGGCCACCTCGCTGATGATGTTGCCGGCCACAGGAGCGGCCAGAATGGACGAATAGTCGGTGCGGGCGTTGTTGGGGTCATCCAGCATCACATAGACCAGGATCTCCGGGTCGTCGGCGGGCAGGACGGCCGCAAAGGAGGCGACCTTCTTATAGTCACCGTCGGCGCGGCGGTGCATGTTCAGCTGTTCCGACGTGCCGGACTTGCCGCCGATGCGGTAGCCGGAAACGTAGGCGTTCTTGCCGCCGCCGGTGCCGTTGCCCACCTCGTACTCCATCATCTGGCGGATGACATCGCTGGCGGACTCGCTGATGACCTGACGGCGAATGTTGGTGCCGATCTCCTCCACCACGTTGCCGTTGGTGTCGGTGATCTTATCCACCACATGGGGGGTGACCAGATAGCCGCCGTTGACGGCTGCCGCCACGGCAGTGCACATCTGCAGCGGCGTGATGGCCATGGCCTGGCCGAATGCCGAGGAGGCCAGCTGCACCTCACCCAGCTGATTGGCCGAATAATACTTCATCAGGCCGGTCTCGCTGGGCAGGTCCACGCCGGTGCGCTCGGTAAAGCCAAAGGCGTCAAAATAATTGTAGAACTGCTGGGAGCCCACGCGCTGGCCCAGCTGGATGTAGTAGATGTTGCAGCTCTGGCGCAGAGCGTCGGCCATGTTGATGGTGCCGTGGGCCTTGTGGCCTGCACAGTGGTAGGTCTGTTTGGCCACACCGTAGGCACCGGAACAGGTGAAGGTAGTGTTCATGGTCGCCACGCCGGAGTCCAGACCCATGGCCGAGGTGATGACCTTGAACACACTGCCGGGGTAGTACAGCTCGGTGATGGCCTTGTTCTTCCACAGGATATCGCGGTAGGTGCCGGTATAATCCGGGTCCGGGTCCACGATCTTGTTGCCGTTTTCGTCCAGCTTGAACTTCTTCGAGTCGTTTTCGTCCCGGAGGTAGATGGTGTACAGCTCCGGCTCTGCGGCCACCTGCTCCTGCAGGTAGGCCAGGTTGGCGCTGTAATCCAGCGGCGTGTTGGGGTCAAAGTCCGGTTTGGAGGCCATGGCCAGGATCGCACCGGTCTTGACGTTCATCACGATGGCACAGCCGCGGTTCTCGACGTTGTTGGCCGCAACGGCCTCCGTCAGGTAGCGTTCCGCGATTTCCTGCACGTTCACGTCCAGCGACAGCACCAGATTGGAGCCGTCCTTGGCGGCAAAGGTGGTGGCGTTCTGGTCGGCAATGGCGTTGCCCACCGCGTTGCGCCGGGTGATGGTGCGGCCGTCCACACCGGCCAGCGTGGACTGGTAGGATTTTTCCAGGCCGTAGGTGCCCACGCCCTCGCCGTCGGTAAAGCCCAGCACGGCAGCCGCAAAGGCTCCGTAGGGGTAGTTGCGCTGAGAGCTCTTTTCCGCCGAGACGGACACCCGCCCGATGCGGTCTGCGCCGGAGCCCTTTTTGTGCGCCTTGTTGAAACCGGACACATAATCCTCAATGGACAGCTTGACGGCATTGTTCACCTTGGTGGCCAGCACCACATAGGAGGCATCAATTTTGGACAGTGCATCGTACACGGTCTGGTATTGCTGGGTATATTCCTCCGAGGAAGTGTCCACCGCGTCCAGACTCTCGCCGTCGCCGGAGAGCAGCCGCAGGGTGATGCCCTGGCTGACCTCGGCGCACATGGTCGGGTCAAATGTGCGCACCGTCGTTTTATCGTCATTGGTGCTGGTGGTGTACAGGATGCTGCTGTAGCTGGGGTCAGCCCAGATGTTCCACACCACGCTGGTGGAAGCCAGCGTGATGCCGTTGGCGTCGTAGATCTCGCCGCGGGTGGCCTTGACCGTGGTGTCCAGCAGCTGCTGCTGGGCGGCATACTGTCGGTACTTGGCACCGTCCCGGATCTGGATGACATACAGGCTGTGGACGACCACGGCCGATGCCAGCACGACCGCCGCCAGCCCCAGAATGCTGCACACGCGCCGGGTGCGTCCGTTGAGCCGTTCCCGCGCAAAGGCCGGGCGCACCCGGTAGCCTTTGCTCTTTTTCTTATTGGAATCTTGTTGCATGCTGTTCTCCCACAGACAGGGCGGGGCACCCGTTCTGTCTGCTGTTTTCTTCAGGATATCGGCCCGCGCGGCGGCTGCCCCGGACCGGCTAAAAACCGAAAAAGCGTGCGCTGCCGCACGCTTTCCCGTTTTGATGTTATTTTACGGTGCCCAGAATGGTCACAGCACCGTTGTAGATGAAGCTGGTCCACTGCCGCACAGGGGACTGCTGACGCTCCAGCGCACCGGACTCGTTCAGCCGGATGTAGGTGATCTGGCTGGGGTCGATCTTCATCAGACCCAGACGGCTGGCCGCTTCTTCCACGCTGGTGATGTTGGTCTTGCTGTTCAGGGTGCTGTTGTAGTAGGTGTACTGGCTCTGGGCGCTCACCAGCTGGGCCTTGGCGTCCTGGATCTGATCATTCAGCTCCACCAGCTGGGCCTCGCTCATCAGCAGGCTGATGGCAAACCCAGTGAGCAGGGCTGCCGCCACCAGATGCATGGCATTGCGCAGCGCTGCCTGCAGCGGCGAAAGACGGCGCTTGCCGCCCTTTTCCACGCGCAATGCGGTCTTGCGCTGTGTCTGCGGCGCTTTTCTGCGCCGCGCGGTGTTGTAATCGTATGCTGCCTGACCCATGGTTTCCTCTCCTCCTCACAGGATGCCTGCGGCATCCCTCAGCACTTTTCCAACACACGCAGATGAGCCGACCGGCTGCGCCGGTTTTCTTCCAGCTCCTGCGTGTTGGCTTCAATGGGTTTGCGGGTAATGAGCTTTGCCTTGGCCTTGCCGCCGCACACACACACCGGGAACTCCGGCGGGCAGGTGCAGGCCGTAGCCCAGCGGCGGAACTTGTTTTTCACCAGCCGGTCCTCCAGCGAGTGGAAGGTGATGACACACAGCCGCCCACCGGGGGCAAGGTGCTCAAAGATGGTGTCCAGCCCCTCCTCCAGGGCGTCCAGCTCGTGGTTTACCGCGATCCGCAAGGCCTGGAAAGTGCGCCGGGAGGGGTTCTTGTTCTTGCGCCGCTCCGCCGGCGGCATGGCGCTGGCCACAATGTCGGCCAGCTGCAAAGTGGTCTCGATGGGCGCGTTCTCCCGCGCTTCCTCGATCTTGCCGGCGATCTGCCAGGCAAAGGGTTCTTCGCCGTAGTCCCGCAGGATGCGGGCCAGGTCCTCACGGCTGAGGGTATTCACCAGATCTGCCGCCGTCTCACCCTGCTGGCTCATCCGCATGTCCAGCGGTGCATCTGCCCGGTAGGAAAAGCCCCGGGCCGCATCGTCCAGCTGGTGGCTGGAAACGCCCAGATCCAGCAGTGCACCGTTGATCTTGTCGATTCCCAGCTCTTCCAGCGCCTGCCCGGCGTAGCGGAAGTTGATCTGCACCACGGTGGCCGGCAGCCCGGCCAGACGGGCCCGGGCCGTCTGCACGGCGTCGGGGTCCTGATCCAGCGAGATCAGCCGCCCGCCCTTTGCAGCGTCCAGCCGCAGGGCGATCTGGCGGGAGTGGCCCGCACCGCCCGCGGTGCCGTCCAGATAGGTGCCCGCCGGGTCGATGGCCAGCCCTTCCAGGCATTCGTTCAACAGAACCGGGATATGCTCAAATGAGGTCGGGTCAAAGGGCACGTTTTCTTCTGAAGCCATTGGCACGGCCTCCTTTCTCTCTTGCAGAATTCTTATGTCAGATGTGCAGGCTGCGCAGCCGGGCTGCACGCTGCTCATTGCTCACCGCCGCGCGGCGGGCGTTCCAGACGTCGGTGGCCCAGATCTCGGCGTGGTTGCGGTTGCCGATGATGGTCACATCCTTTTCCAGCCCGGCATAGCTGCGCAGCTCTGCCGGCAGAAGGATGCGTCCCTGCTTGTCCGGCACCACCTCGCAGGCGGTGCTGAACAGATCACCGGACACCTCCCAGCTGTCCATCAGCTCGTCGGCCTCCAGCTTTTCTGCCAGCTTTTCCACCTCAGGCAGCGGCAGCACGAACAGGCAGTTGTCCACCCATTCCAGCACCACGAAGCTCTCGCCCATGGCGTCGCGGAACTTTGCGGGGAAGTTCAGCCGCCCTTTGGCGTCGATGGTATAGTCATACCGGCCAAAGAACATGCTGCCTGCCCCCTTTCGAGGCTGTGGAGAGGGCCTTTGCCCTACTTTTACCCACTTTACCCCACTGACACACATTTATTGTAGCAAATCAAGCCCCCGATTGCAAGGTTTTTTGTCCCTGTTTTTGCGGCAAAATTTCACAAAAAAAGTCCCTGCGGGCCGTCATTTTTGCCTGCAGGGACGCATCATTTTTCAGGATGTGGAATTTGTGTGGAAATCAGCCGTTTTTCTTGGCGTTCTGGCGCAGGTTGGCGCGCACGGTCTTTACCTGTGCGGCATTCTCCACCATCGCCTCTTCCGTGGTCTTGAGCATGTTGTCGCAGTAGTCGGTCACAGTCTGACGCAGCGTGCGCGACTCGCTCTGGGCAGCGGCGGTGATCTCGGCGGCGCGCTGCTGGGCGGCTTTCACGATCTCGGCATCGCTCACCAGGATGCGGGCGCGCTCTTCGGCCTTCTTCACGATGGCCTGAGCCTGTGCATTGGCCGTATCCACGATCTGGGCACGGTCGTTCACGATCTGCTGGGCCTGCCGCAGCTCGCCGGGCAGGTTTGCGCGGATATCATCCAGATAATCCCGGACCTTTTCCACGTCCACCAGACGCTTGCCGCCGGACAGCGGCATGCTGGTGCTCTCTTCCAGCGTATCTTCAATGGTGTCCAAAAGCTCGTTCACGTTCATCGTGCTTCCCCCTCCTGCTGCATGGGCTTCGTATATTTCCACAGCAGCACCTTACCATACTTATACTGCTTCTGCAGGGTCAGGCCGCCCACCTGTGCCGGCAGCACAAGGCCCGTTTCGCTCTCGCACAGCACAGTGCCGCCGGGTGCGGTGCACTTGTCCACCGCCGGCAGGATCTTTTCCAGCGTACCGCCCCGGAACGGCGGATCCAGCAGCACCACGTCGAACTGCTCCCGGCAGGCCGACAGATACCGGGCGGCCTCTCCCACATTGACCCGGCTTCGGTCGAACACACCGCAGGTCTTGCAGTTGCGCATCACGATGTTCACCGCCTCGCGGTTCTCATCCAGGAACACGCACCGGGCCGCGCCGCGGCTCAGCGCCTCGATGCCCAGCTGTCCGCTGCCGGCATACAGGTCCAGCACCCGCGCGCCCGGCAGGTCGAACTGTACAATGCTGAACATGGCCTCCTTCACCTGCGAAAGGGTGGGCCGGGTCACGTCCGTCCCGGGCAGGGCTTCCAGACGCCGTCCCCGGGCTTCTCCTGCGATCACGCGCATGATTTGACCTCCTTCTGGTCGGCCGGGCGCGCTCGCATAGCCTCGCCCGGCGCTGCATATCCTCTTCTGGTTCTTCTTATTATCATCAAACCGTGCATTCTTGTCAAGTACCGGGGCGCATTGCACGCCCGGAGGCTTTGTGCTACAATCAGAGTATCGCACAGGCGCCGGGCATTTTGCGGCGCATTCTGGACCAAAGGAGAGTATTTTTATGAACGTCCTGCTCATCAACGGCAGCCCCCACGAAAAGGGCTGCACCTACACCGCCCTGTCCCTGATCGCCGGGGAGCTGAACAAGGCCGGTATCGACACCGAGATCCTGCACGTCGGCGGCAAGCCGGTGGGCGGCTGCATCGGCTGTGGCGGCTGCCGCAGCGGCAATGGCTGCGTGTTCGGCGGCGTGGTCAACGAGGCCATTGAAAAGGCAAAGACCGCCGACGGCTTTGTGTTTGGCAGCCCAGTGCACTACGCCTCGGCTTCCGGCAACATGACCAGCTTCATGGACCGGCTGTCCTATGCAGGCGGCAAATATCTGGCCTATAAGCCCGCCGCCATCTGCTGCTCGGCCCGCCGCGCCGGCACCACCACCACACTGGACCAGCTGGTCAAGTACCCGCAGTTCTTCCACATGCCGCTGGTCAACGGCTCCTACTGGGCCATGGTGCACGGCTCCAATGCCGAGCAGGTGCTGCAGGACGCCGAGGGCTGCGCCGTGATGCAGGAGCTGGGCCGCAACATGGCCTGGCTGCTGCACTGCATCGAGGCCGGCAAGGCTGCCGGGTTCGACCACCCGCAGAACCCGCCCCGCCCCATGACGAACTTCATCCGCTGAGCAGTATGCTCCCCCATTCCGGGGGAGCATTTGTTGTTTTGGGCAGCACTCTTCCCCTTCTGCCGCCCAAAAGGTGTACAAAAAGGGCGGGAGGTGCTTTTTTCGTTCATAACTTTGTGCTACTATAAGAAGTAAAGTAACTTTGCTATGGACGGAGACCCGACTATGGAACACTACGACTGGAACGACGGCTGGCTGTTTTGCCCCACCTTCGACCCCGCGCTGGTGCGCCCGGAATGCACCGGACTGGAGCTGGAGTCGGTGCGCATCCCGCACACGGTCAAGGCCCTGCCCTACAACTATTGCAACGAGAACGACCACCAGCGCCTGTGCGGCTATCGCCGGGAGTTCTTTGCCCCTGCCGAGTGGGCAGGCCGCACCGTCCTGCTCACCTTCGGAGCCATCGCCCACGACGCCACCGTGTTCTGCAACGGGCGGCGGCTGTTCCACCACGGCTGCGGCTACACCGCCTTTACGGTGGACCTGACCAGCGCCCTACATCTGGGCAAGAAGAATGTCGTGGCTGTGCGCTGCGACAGCCGCGAGGACCTGAACATCCCGCCTTTCGGCGGTTCCATCGACTACCTGACCTACGGCGGCATCTACCGTGCCGTAAGTCTGGACATCAAGGAGCCCGCCTACCTGCGGGATGTGTTCGTGGAGGCCCGGGCCGAAGGCGACTTTCGCATTTACACCGCCACGGTGGGCGAGACGGTGGGCTGCACCCTGCAGGCCGAGATCCGCAGCCCCGCCGGAAGCCGGGCTGTCTACCGTGGGGAACTTGCCCTGCCCATCACCGGCACCCTGAACGGGGTGCATCCGTGGAGCATTGAGCACCCCACCCTGTACACTCTTACCGTAAAGCTCATCCGTCCCGGCACCAGCGGTCTGCCCGACCGGGTGCTGGACGAAAAGACGGTCCGGTTCGGCTTCCGCACGGTCCAGTTCGTGGCCGGTGGCCTGTACCTGAACGGCCAGCGGGTGGTGCTGCGGGGCATCAACCGGCACCAGAGCTACGCCTATCAGGGCTACGCCATGCCGGACAGCCTGCAGCGGCTGGATGCCCAGTTCATCAAAAAGGACCTGGGCTGCAATGCCGTGCGCACCAGTCACTACCCCCAGAGCCCGGCCTTCCTGGATGCCTGCGACGAGCTGGGCCTGCTGGTGTTCACCGAAATGCCCGGCTGGCAGCACATCGGCGACGAAGCCTGGAAGGCGCAGGCCCTGCAGAACTGCCGGGAGATGGTGTGCCAGTGCCGCAACCATCCCAGTGTGTTTTTGTGGGGTGCACGGGTCAACGGCAGCCCCGATGATGAAGCCTTTTACAAGCGCACCAACGAGGCCATCCATCGGCTGGACCCCACCCGCCCCACGGCGGGTGCCCATATCCGCCGCCGCGAGCAGCTGCTGGAGGATGTGTACGCCTACAACGATTATTCCTACCGGGGCCGAGGCCCCGCCTGTGAGGCCCGCGCCTCCGTCACCCCGGACACCCGCAAGGGCTACCTCATCAGCGAGTTCGGCGGGCAGAACTTCCCGGCCAAGCCCTTTGACGATGAGGCCCACCGGCTGGTGCAGGCCCTGCATTTTGCCGCCGTGCTCAACGATTCCATTGCCCAGCAGGGCGTGGCCGGCAGCTTTGGCTGGTGCCTGGCCGACTACAACACCCATCGGGAATTCGGCAGCGGCGACCGCATCTGCTACCACGGCGTGATGGATCTGTTCCGCAACCCGAAACTCTCCGCCGCCGTGTACGCCAGTCAGAAAACGCCCCGCGCTCCTTCGGACATCGTGCTGGAAGTCTCTTCCGCCATGGCACTGGGGGACCTGCCTGGCGGGGTACCGGGGGCCTGCTGGGTGTTCACCAACGCCGAGAGCGTGCGTCTGTACCGCGGCAATGACTTCGTGGCCGAATTTGCCCCCGACCGGCGAGGCCGGTTTGCGGCGCTGCCGCACCCGCCCATCGAGATCAACGACTTTGTGGGCTCCCTGCTGGAAAAGTATGAGGGGATGGACCATGCTTCTGCCTTGCAGGCAGCTGCCATCCTGAACGAGCTGCGCCGGGACGCCATGGAGCCTTCGCCCCTGTCCCGGGCACGGATGCTCTCGCTGCGGCTGGGCTGGAACGATGTGCTGCGGATGTACTACAAGTACATCGGCGTGCTGGGCAGCCCTGCCGCCGAATACCGCTTTGAGGCCGTCTGGCACGGCCGGGCGGTGCGCACCGTGGTGCGGGAGCCGGTGCAGAGCGTCCGGCTGGAATGCGTGGTGCACAACCCCATCCTGACCGACGGCCCCACCTGGGACTGCGCTGCCGTGAGCCTGCGCGCCATCGACCAGAACGGCAACCTGCTGCCCTACTGCGGCGAGGCCGTGCAGCTGTGCACCGAGGGCCCCGTGAAGATCCTGGGGCCTGCCGTCGTACCGCTGCGGGGCGGCATGGGCGGCACCTATCTGGCCACCACCGGCGAGGCCGGGCGGGCCGTGCTGCACTGCCGCATGGAGGGCGCGCTGGACACCGAAGCCTATCTGACCATCCGCTGCCGGGAGTAAAATCCGGTCCCTTTCATGATAGATTTGCAGTCTGTTCAAAGTTTTATCATGGATGACTGGTATGCTAAAAACAAGGAACACCACGGCAGCGCTCAGCCGCTGTTTTGACAACGAAAAGGACTTGATCGTATGAGAGAAAAATTCCGTCAGTTCATGGTCGGCCGCTACGGCACCGATGGGTTGAATCAGGCTCTGAGCATCGCCTCCATCGTGATGCTGCTCATCTCCCTGCTCACCCGCATCAGCCTGTTCACCTGGCTGGGTCTGGTGCTGCTGATCCTCTGCTATTACCGATCCCTGAGCCGCAATATCTCCAAGCGCACGGAGGAGAACTACCGCTACTACACCCTGAAGGACCGGGTGGACGGCAAGTTCCGTGGTCTGAAAGATCAGTGGGCCAACCGCAAGCTCTACCACTACTACCGCTGCCCCAAGTGCCGCCAGAAGCTGCGGGTGCCCCGGGGCCGGGGCCGCATCCAGATCTCCTGCCCCCGCTGCGGCACCCAGTTCATCAAAAAGAGCTGAGCCATGTTTGGATATGTGATCCCGAACCACACCGTCCTCTCCCCGGAAGCGCAGGCGCGCTACCGCACCGCCTACTGCGGGCTGTGCCGCCGCATCGACGCGCTGCACGGGCTGCGGGGGCGGTTTACGCTGAGCTACGATCTCACCTTTCTGGACCTGCTGCTGTGCAGCCTGTATGAGGGCGAGAGCGAACTTTCCACCGGATGCAGCCGCTGCCCGGTGCACCCGCTGCACGGCGTGAACTGGCGGTCCAGCGGCCCCACCGACTACTGTGCCGACCTGAGCGTGGCGCTGCATTACTACAATGCCGAGGACAAATGGAAGGATGACCACAACCTGCTGGGCCTCGGCTATGAAAAACTGCTGTCCGGCTGCCGCACCGACGCCGAAGCCCGCTGGCCCCGGCAGTGTGCCGCCATCCGCAGCTGTCTGGCCCGGCTTGCAGAATACGAAGCCGCCGGCAGCGAGGACCTGGACGCCGTGTCCGGCTGCTTTGGCGAGCTGATGGCCGAACTGTTCGACTACAAGCAGGACCACTGGTCGCCGGAGCTGCGCAGCCTGGGCTTCCATCTGGGCAAGTTCATCTATCTGATGGACGCCTACGACGATCTGGCCCGCGACAAGCGGAAGGGCGCCTACAATCCCCTCAAAACCATGAGCGAGCAGCCCGGCTACGAGGAAGAGATGCGGGAAATTTTTGAGTTGCTGCTGGCACGCTGTGCCAAATGTTTTGAACGCCTGCCCTGCGTGGAGGACGCCGACCTGCTGCGCAACATCCTGTATTCCGGCGTATGGCTGAAGTACAACTGCAACCATGCAAAGCGCTCCGGCCGGGATGCCGAAGCATCCACTTGATTTTTCCACGACGATACGGTAGACTATAGAGTATTGTGCGGCATTGCGGCCGCGCGAAATGAGACGTGAGGAAGTATATTCATGAGAGATCCGTATGAGGTGCTGGGCATTCAGCGCGGCGCAAGCGACGAAGAGATCAAAAAAGCATACCGCGCCAAATGCAAGCGCTGGCACCCCGACCTGAACCCCAACGACCCCACCGCCGAGGAGCACTTCAAGGAGGTGCAGGCCGCCTACGATGCCATCACCAAGGGCGAGACCGGCCCCCAGATGGGCGGCAATCCCTATGGCGGCTACCGTCAGCAGAGCTATGGCGGCTCCCAGCAGGGCTACAGCCAGCAGAACTACGGGTTTGACGGCTTCGATGGTTTTGACCCCTTCGGGTTCGGCTTTGGGTTCAACGGCTACAGCCAGCAGAGCGGTGCCAGCTACAGCGGCAGCGACTCGCCCGAGATGCAGGCAGCCCGCAACTTTGTGGTGAATGGCCGCTACGCCGAGGCACGCCGCGTGCTGGACGGCATGACCGCCCGCAATGCCCGGTGGTACTATCTTTCCTCGCTGGCCAATCAGGGCCTGGGCAACAGCATCGACGCGCTGCAGGATGCCCGCCGCGCCGTGCAGCTGGACCCCAACAACACCGAGTACCGGATGCACCTGCAGCGGCTGCAGAACCCCGGCCGCACCTACCGCACCCAGACCACCTACGCCCAGCCGGGCGGCATCATGCGCTGGTGCTGGAGCATGATCCTGCTCAACCTGCTGTGCAACTGCTGCTGCGGCGGCTGGGGCTTCGGCCCGCGCTACGGCTTCCGCGGATAACAAAAACATATAAAACACAACAGCCTCCCTTTGCCCTTGTACCGGGCAGCGGGAGGCTGTTTTTGATCTGTTACAACACTGACAAAAAACGCCCCGAAGCATTTCTGCTTCAGGGCGTTTGAGCTGGAGCTGCTATCCAGATTCGAACTGGAGACCTCATCCTTACCAAGGATGCGCTCTACCAACTGAGCTATAGCAGCGCAATCACAGCTCAATTATGATACCACAGGTTTTGTCGTTTGGCAAGAGGTTTTTGCAAAAAAATCCGGATTTTTTTGCAAAAGACGTTCTGATCCCAAAAAACGCCCGGCAGCGTTCGGCTGCCGGGCGTTCCGGGATGCTTGTTCCGATCACTCGATCAGGCCGTTCAGCAGCGACAGGCACTTGCGGCTGTGCAGCTTGCGGATGGCCTTTGCCTCGATCTGGCGCACACGTTCACGGGTGACACCGAAGTCGCGGCCCACTTCTTCCAGGGTGCGGGGGCGGCCGTCGTCCAGGCCGAAGCGCAGGCGGATGACCTTTTCCTCACGGGGAGTCAGGCTCTTCAGGGCCAGATTGATCTGCTGGGCCACCATGGCGCGGTCAGCGGCCTTGCCGGGTGCCTCGGCGTTCTCGTCGGCCACGAAATCGCCCAGAGAGGAATCCTCTTCCTCACCCACGGGGCTTTCCAGACTTGCCGGTTCCTGTGCCATGCGCTGGATCTCGCGCACACGCTCCACGCTCATGTCCATGGCCTTTGCCAGCTCTTCCGGGGTGGGCTCATGGCCGTTCTGGTACACCAGCTGGTTGGTGGCCTGCCGCATGCGGTTGATGGTCTCCACCATGTGCACCGGGATGCGGATGGTGCGGGCCTGGTCCGCGATGGCACGGGTGATGGCCTGACGGATCCACCAGGTGGCGTAGGTGGAGAAGCGGAAGCCGCGGTCACAGTCGAACTTCTCGGCAGCCTTGATCAGGCCGATGTTGCCCTCCTGGATCAGGTCCAGGAAGGCCAGATTGTGGCCCACATGCTTCTTGGCGATGGAGACCACCAGACGCAGGTTTGCCTCGCTCAGGCTGCGGCGGGCATTCAGGCCGTCGCGGCGGGTCTTGAGCAGCTCCTGCCGCTTTTCCTCGGTCAGAGGACCGTTTTCCACGGCCTCCATAGCCTCTTCCTCGGCGGCCTTCTCCTCGGCGTCCTCGCTGGACTTCTCGTTGCCGTCGTCGTCCAGATCCTCGGTGTAGCTGCGGCTGTTCTCGTCCTCTTCAAACGAGAAGCGGGCGCTGTTCTTCTTGATGTACTCGGGCGCGCCGTACTTCTGGCGGTCGGCCTGCAGGATGTGGGCAGCCTCGGCACCGGCGTGGATGCGGCGGCTCAGCTCCACTTCCTGTTCTGCGCTCAGCAGCGGGATCTGGCCGATCTGCTTCAGGTAGTTCTTCACCGGGTCATCCAGCAGCTCGTCCATGGCGGCCTTCAGGTCGGCCGGGTTCTCCTCGCCCTGGTCCTCGTCCTCATCGGCACCGATGCCCAGATCATCGTTGTTGTTCTCAGCGTTCTCCACCTCAGCCATGATGCCTTCCACATCCAGGCCGGGCTCGGTCTCTTCTTCCTGGATCTTGATCCCGCGTTCTTCCAGAAGCGTATAGAGCGTGTCCAGATCCATTCTGCACTGCGCAGCCAGCGCCTTTGCCTCCTGCGCCGACAGGGTGCCTTCGCCTTTTGTCAACAGTTCCTTTAAAGTCATGCCCATTTCGCTCTCTCCTTCTTGCTGCGGGGAAAATTTTGGTTGTTGTTCCTGCACATCAGATCACAAGACCCCCGTTGACACCGAACACCTGCCCGGTGATGTAGCCGGCGTCCTCGCCTGCCAGGAAAACCAGCAGCTTTGCCACTTCGTCGGCGGTGCCAAGGCGGCCCACCGGGGTCTCCTCGGCCAGCGCCGCCTTGTCCTCGGCGGTAAAGGCTGCCATCATATCGGTTTCAATGACCCCGGGTGCCACACAGTTCACCGTGATGCCGCTGGGGCCTTCTTCTTTGGCCAGTGCCTTGGTCAGGCCGATGAGGCCCGCTTTGGCGGCAGAATAATGCACTTCGCAGCTGCCGCCGGTCTGGCCCCACATGCTGCTCACCGTCAGGATGCGGCCCGCCTTGCGGCGGATCATGCCCGGCAGCGCCAGCTGGCACAGGTGGAACGCACCGGTCAGGTTCACGTCCAGCATGTGCTGCCATTCTTCCGGGGTGATGTCGGTGAACAGCTTCTGCTGTGCGATGCCGGCATTGCTCACCAGCACATCCACCCGACCCAGCGCCTGTTCCGCCGCACGGAACGCCAGCTCGCAGCTGGCCCGGCTGGCCACATCGCACTGCACCGCCGTGATGCCCGGCAGCTCCGCTTCCAGCGCGGCCGCCGCCTCGGCATTGCTGTGGTACAGCACCGCCAGGCGGTAGCCCGCCGCATAAAAGGCCCGGGCCGCCGCAGCACCGATGCCCCGGTCGCCGCCGGAGATCAGCACCGTGCGCCCGTTTGCGGGCACCGCCGCGCTCTGGGGCTGCGGCTCTTCTGCCGGTTCCGGTTCCGAAACCGGGGTCGGCTCTGCCGGTTCTGCCGGAGCTGCTCTGCGGGGTTCCAGAACCCGGGTGGGTTCGTCCGGAACGATCTCTGCCGGTGTGGTTTCCGGCACCGGGGCCGGAGCAGCCGACGCTTTTTCCGGTTCATACACCGGCTCTTCCTCCGGTGCGTCAAAGGTCAGTTCAAACTCGTCTTCGTACAAGAGTACTGCCCTCCTGTCGTGTTCTCTGCAGCGTGCCATTTGCACCCTGCAGGAAGGATCCGCGGCCCATCGCCCGGCAGAGCAGCGCTCTGTCTCATTTCTCCGGTCAAGTCCGGTCCTGCGGCGTGCCCGCCGGGGTATTCAGATGGGTTTCGACAAAATACCATTAAATAATATAGCACAATTTGCTGAAAAAAGAAAGTGGAAGCTGCTCACTTTTCCACGCAGCTTCCACTTTTTTACGGTTTCTTCATATTCTCGGCGGGCGGTGCGGGCCGTTTCCACTTCGGCCGAGCGGCCAGCCGCACCCGCAGATCCTTGAAAAACGCCTGCAGCAGTGCTCCGGCTTCCTCGGCCCGCAGGCCCTGCTCCACCATCGGGTGGTGGTTGAACGGCAGGGCAAACAGGTCCGTCACACTGCCGCAGCACCCGGCCTTGGCATCGGCCGCGCCGTACACCACCCGCCGGATGCGGCTGTTCAGGATGGCCCCCGCGCACATAGGGCAGGGCTCCAGCGTGACGAACAGCTCACACTCCCACAGCCGCCAGCCGCCCAACGCCTTGCAGGCCGCGTCGATGGCCAGCAGCTCGGCATGATGCAGGGCGTTCTTTTCCGTCTCGCGGGTGTTGTGGGCCGCCGCCACGATCTGCCCGTTGCGGGCCACCACAGCCCCCACCGGCACTTCGCCCAGTGCGGCCGCCTTGCGCGCCTCGTCCAGCGCGGCACCCATCAGTTCAAAATCGGTCATGCGTTCTCCTTTTATCCTGCGGCAAATACCAGCAGATTATTCACTGTATGCAGTACCCAGCCCGGCCATACGCGGCCGGTGCGCTGCCGGATGGTTCCCAGCAGCACCCCAAGCACCAGCGCATAGGCGATTCCGGCCGCTCCGCCGTGCTGCACCGCAAACAGCGCCGCCTGCACGCACACTGCCGCCCGGGGTCCCAGCGGCTGCAGCAGCCCCTGCACCGCGCCCCGGAACACCAGTTCCTCAGTCAGCGGAGCCGCCGCGCAGTGCAGCGCAAAGCTCTGCCCGGCTGCGCTCAACGGCAGGGCGGCACAGACAACCGCCAGCGCCCGTCCCGCCGGCAGGTACGCCAGCGCACAGCCAAAGGCCGCCAGCAGGGCTGCAGCCCGATTTTGTGGTCTGTGCATGGCTCTGCCTCCCTTCCGTCTGGCCTATCTTATCACAGCAGCGGTCGAACGCGCAAGTATTTTGCGTTCTGCCGCACCAAATGTTGCCCAACCAATTGACTTTGCCCGTCGGGTTCTGGTATAATGCTTTCCGACGTTTTTGTTAAAAACGTTGTCTAACAGATTTTACCGGAAATCCGGAGGTATTTTATGATCCGCATTCTCACCGATTCTGCGTCCGACATCCTGCCCGCCGAGGCAGAACAGCTGGGCGTGACCGTGATCCCCCTGAACGTGACGCTGGAGGACGGCACCGTGCTGCGTGACGGCATCGACAAGACCCCCAGCGAATACTACGCCCTTTTAAAGGAGTGTCACAAGCTGCCCACCACCAGCCAGCCCAGCCCGGAGCTGTTCGAGCGGTTCTATCAGGACGCCGCCGCTGCCGGGGACGAGGTGCTGGGCATCTTCCTGTCCCATGAGCTGTCCGGCACCTGGCAGTGCGCCAGACTGGCCGCTGACCTTGTCAACGTGGACAACGTGCTGTTCGTGGACAGCGCCAACGTCTGCCTGGGCGAAGGGCTGCTGGTACGGCTGGCTGTGCAGCTGCGCGCCGCCGGTAAGACGCTGGTGCAGATCGCCACCGACCTGGAGCACGCCAAGGAGCACCTGCATCTGGTTGCCGCCATCGACGACCTGAAGTACCTGCGCAAGGGCGGCCGCCTGCCCGCCGCTGTGGCCGTGGCCGGCGGCATGCTGGGCATCAAGCCGCTCATCACCATCAAGGAAGGCAAGGTAGCCATGGCCGGCAAGGCACGCGGCCTGCCCGGTGCCTACGTTGCGCTGTTCAAAAAGGTAGAAGAGCTGGGCGGCATCAGCGCCGCCGTGCCTGCGCTGGCCGGTTATACGCTGTCTGCCCGCGAGGTGCAGCCCATCCAGACCTACCTGCAGGACAACCTGCAGTGTGCCGAGCCGCTGGTGCGGCAGATCGGCTGCGTCATCGGCACCCACGCCGGTCCCGGTGCCTTTGGTCTGGCCTTCTTTGATCAGGGACTGGAACTGTAAGCATCCTGAAACGCGAGACAGGCTTCCTCGAAAGGAAGCCTGTCTCTTTTTTATTCCAATCAGCAGTCAATCCAGATGGTGCCGCTTGCAGAAGCGCTTGCTCACGGCGTACATGGCCACCCACAGGCCCACGGCCAATACAAGATAGAGCGGATTCTTCATGGAGCTCACCAGCGACTGACCGAACACCGCCATCATGGCCACCATCACGCCCTTGCCCAGCAGCATCGTGATGAGATAACGCTTCTCGTCAAAGTCCGAGATGCCGAAGGCCAGATGCATGAAGGAGCTGGGCGTAAAGGGCAGCAGCATGAGCATGAACAGCGACGACGTGTCGAAGTGGTTGACCCACTGCTGGGCTTTTTCCAGCTTGGGCCAGCGGCCGGCGATCTTCCAGAAACAGCGCTTGACGATGCGCCGCCAGAGCAGGAACATGAGGGTTCCGCCCAGCGCCACCCCGATCCAGCTGTACAAAAAGCCCAGGATGCCGCCGTGGGCTCCCACGTTCAGGGCCACGATGGCAATGAGCGGCAGCGGCGGAAAGAACGACTCCACCACGGCCAGCGTGATGGGGGCCAGCGGCCCCAGATCACCAAAGCGGTCCAGCAGTGTCTGCCAGTATTCCAGCGTGCCCAGCTGATGGGCCCACTGCAGCAACGTATGTTCCATTTGCGTTTTCCCAGTCCCTTCTGTTCCAAGCGGCGGCCGCACAGCCGCCTGCTGATAGTATATCCCGTTTGTATGACAGAGCCATGAACAGACCGTAGCAGTTCTGTATGCACGACCCTCTGCCCTATAAAACGAAACGGAACAGGAACTTCCTGCAAAAGAAAAAGAATTCTGTATTCTTGTCAGTTCTCCGCGGACTTTTCGGCGCGGTTCTTCAGCCGCTCCAGCTGGGCTGCGCGCTGCTTGTTCCAGCGGGCAAGCAGGGCCTCATCCGGCAGCTGCAGGCAGCGGGCAAAGCTCCAGTGCAGCCCGTCGCGGCGGGCCAGCTTGTAGCGCTGGAACACGCCGCCGCTCACGGCATTGCCGGAACCGGCACAGTGCGGGCACTGGCTCAGGGTGTACCAGCTGTTGCTGCCCTTTTTCAGCCAGACATCGTCCGGGGTCAGGGCGGTGCCGCACTCCGGGCAGTTCATCGTGTAGATCTTGGGGTCGGTGCGCCAGGCGTACTGCTCCACATAGCCGTGGAACACCTCAAAATCACAGTATTCGCCGGGGGCCGGGCACAGGCTGGCCTGCAGGCTCTCGTCCTCGGTGGGGTAAGCGGCAAGACCGGCCCGCAGGTCCAGCAGACGGCAGACATCGGCGGTGTACAGCGTGTCGGACAGCGCATCGTGGAACTGCCGTTCCATGGGGATGCCCATCCGGGTCACGACGCTTTCCAGCGTCATGCCCTCGCCCTCCTTGCGGGGGTGCTCCCGCAGGAACACCTGCTGCAGGTCGTACCACACGGTGGGGCGGCTCTCGTCGATGTTGCACAGAAACAGGTTCTGCTTGAGCACCGGCACGTCATCCATGCCCCACTCGGCAAACTCGGCATCCGGGCCGCACCACTGCATGAAGCGGCGCAGGCCCTGCACGATGGGTTCGCCCTTGTCCAGGTCGGCCTGGGTCAGGCCGGTGACCTTGGCGATGTGGTGCTGCAGCTTGCGGAAGATGCGGGGACGCAGATGGATGGAAAAGGTGTCCAGCACGTTGGCATCCTCGTCGATCTTCACGGCACCGATCTCCACGATCTCGCCCCGGAAGGTCTGCTGCACCCCGTGATAATTAAAGGTGTAGGGCTGGTAGCCGATGTTCCATTCCAGATCAAATAAAACCAGATTGCGCGGCATTGTTTTTTATTCCTCTCGTAAAATAAACTTCTCCACAGCCTCGGCCACGCCGTCGTGGTTGTTGTCGGCGGCGGTCACATAGACGGCGGCGTCCTTGACCGGCTGCTCGGCGTTCTGCATGGCCACGCCCACGCCCGCATAGGCGATCATGGAGCAGTCGTTCAGGCCGTCGCCGCAGGCCATCAGGTTATCGCGGGTCAGACCCATGCGCTCCAGCAGGGCGGCCAGGCTGCTGTCCTTGGCCACGCCCAGGGGCACGGCCTCGATGAAGAACGGGCTGGAGGGGTACAGGTCGGCCCGGCCCGCAAACTGCTCCCGGCCTGCGGCACACACGGCGTCGCGGCGGGCGGGGTCCAGCGGGATGAGCAGCTTGCAGACGGGGTAGTCCACATAAGAAGCCAGGTCATCCACATGGATCATGGGCAGCTTGGTGGTAAAGGTCTCCTTGGCGGCCCAGGGGTCCGTCTCCCGCTCGCAGACGATGCCCTCACTGCTGTAGGTCAGGATGGCCACATCCTGCGCGGCGGCAAAGGCGCACAGCTCCGGGACCAGCGCGGGGTCCAGCGTTTTTTCCACCAGCGTTTCGCCGGTGCGGCAGTCCACGATCTTGCCGCCGTTGTAGGACAGGATGCAGCCGCCCTTTTTGTCCAGCCCCAGGTCTTTGGCCAGCGGGGTGATGCCGGCGGTGGGCCGGCCGGAGGCCAGCACCACGGTCACGCCGCGTTCAATGGCCGCATCCAGCGCGGCGCGGGTGCGGGGTGTCACTTCCTTCTGGTCGTTGGTCAGGGTCCCGTCCAGATCCAGGGCCAGCACTTTGATCTCAGCCATATTGTTATCCTCTTTCTGTTCAAAGGTGATCGCATTTCACCCCCTTATTGTACAATGAAATGCCCTCTTCTTTCAACCCTTGCGCAAATGTTTGTGGAAAAACCGGTCCTCCGCGGCCGGAACGCGCGGATTTTACCGGATTTTGCGGCTTTTTTACCGTCCGGGCGGCCCCGCCCCACAGGTTTTACCAAAGCTTTGCACGTGGCTGGTTTCGGCCCGGGGCAGCTTTCTGAAGGCCAGCGCTGTGGCTTCTGCCCTGGGTGCCATGGTCAACCTGTACGCCATGGGCGTCGGTGCCGAGAAGTTCGGCGGCGTGTACGACAACACCGAGGTCTTCCACAAGCTGGCTGAGCTGACCAGCGTGCAGTGATCACTTCATCCAAAAAGCCCCGCTCTGTGCGACACAGAGCGGGGCTTTGCTGCGTATTGGGAAATGGACTCAGGAGACCACGGCGTTGGTTTTCAGCCACTCCATCACAGCCGTCTGCAGGGCGGTCTGATGGACGAAGTTGTCGCCGTAGGAGCTGCCGGAGTAGGAAGCGGCAGCGGCATCCAGCTGCTCCTGGGTTGGCTCGATGCCCTGGCTCTCGGCAATGGCCTGATACAGCAGGTCCTGTTTGGCCAGGTGAGTGATCACGCTGTCCGAAGCGCCCAGCATGGCGTTGGCGTCGGTGTAGCCCTGTGCCTGGGCGATGGTGTCCAGATCGCTGCTGTAGTAGCTGGACAGCTGGTAGTAGTAATTCAGGAACATGCAGGCGTAGTAGCCGGGCACCTCGCTGGGCAGATCCTGAAAGGCGGCGTTGTCCAGCAGGCTGTCCATGATGGCATCCTCCAGATTCTGGTCATACAGCGCATCGGAGAAGTAGGTGCGCAGCGCCTCCACGGTGTGCACGTCGTCGCCGGTGCCGAAGGTGCTGTCCACCCACTCGTCGGTCAGCTCCGGCGTCACCGGCTCGGAGATGGAGTTCACGGTCACGCGGAACACGGCCTCCTTGCCGCTGAGCTCAACGGTGTTGCCGTCGGCGTCGGTGGAGGCGTCGTAGCCGTCAGGGAAGGTGACGGTCACGTCAAAGGTGTCGCCGGTGTTGTGGCCGACGATCTGGTCCTCAAAGCCGGTGATGAAGCTGCCGCTGCCCAGCGTGAGGTCGTAGCCCTGGTAGGTGCCGCCGTTGAACGCCACACCGTCCACGGTGCCGGAATAATCAATGTTCACGACGTCGCCGTTCTGCGCGGCGCGGTCGGTCACGGCCTGGGTGGTGCTGTACTGGCTCAGCAGGCTGTCGATGCGGGCCTGGACGTCCGAGTCGCTGGGGGTGACGTCTGCCTTCTTGATGGGCAGAGCGGCCACATTGTCCGGCAGGGTGACATAGTCCTGTGCAGTGATGCCGGTGCGGTAACCGTTTGCATCCAGACCGTCGCTGTAGGTGAAATTCTGGTAGTCAAAGCTGTCCACCGTGCCGTACTCCGAGACGGCAGGAGCGGAAGAAGCCGCACTGGAAGAAGTGGCCGCAGAAGATGCGGACGAAGCACTCTGCTTTTTGGTCAGCGTGAAGATGGCAAAGATCACGCACAGGGCGGCGGCTGCCGCACACAGCACGCAGAGCAGGGTTTTGGTAGACTGTTTCAAGAAAAGACCTCCTGTAAAAAAGCCGCCGGGAGCGGCTGCTTCAGATAAAAGATACCTTTTTATTATATCGGATAAAACGAGAAAAGGAAAGTTTTTTGCGAAATTTCCACAAATGTCCCGGGGCAGAACGTCACACTTTTGCCTGCCAGGCCCGGCAAAACCCGGCAAAACCGGTGGAAATGCCCCGGCGGTTCTGCTACAATAAAATTATGTGACCTGAACCGTTTCCCTCTCAGGGGGAGCCTGATAAAAATGGAGGAAAAACCCATGGATTACAACAAAGCCGCTCTGGAAATGCACGAGAGCCACAAGGGCAAGGTGGGCATCGTGAGTAAGGTGGAGGTCGCCACCCGCGATGACCTGTCCACCGCTTACACCCCCGGCGTGGCCGAGCCCTGCCGCAAGATCAAGGCAAACCCGGAGGATGTGTACAAGTACACCTTCAAAGGCAACATGGTGGCCGTTGTCTCCAACGGTACTGCCGTGCTGGGCCTGGGCGACATCGGCCCGGAGGCCGGCCTGCCGGTCATGGAGGGCAAGGCTGTGCTGTTCAAGGAGTTCGGCGGGGTGGATGCCTTCCCCATCTGCATCAACGCCCACAGTGCCGAAGAAGTGATCGCAGCCTGCAAGGCCATTGCGCCTACCTTCGGCGGCATCAATCTGGAGGATATCAAGAGCCCCGAGTGCTTTGAGATCGAGCAGACGCTGGAAAAAGAGCTGGACATCCCTGTGTTCCACGATGACCAGCACGGCACCGCCATCGTGGTCACCGCTGCCCTCATCAACGCTCTGCGCGTGGTGGGCAAGAAGATGGAAGATGTGCACATCGTGCTGAACGGCCCCGGCGCCGCCGGTACGGCCATCATCAAGATGCTTATGACCGCCGGTGCAACGGACATCATCGCCGTGGATCAGTTCGGCACCCTGTACAAGGGCTGCAACAGCGCCGAGGCCCACAAGAACTGGCTGGGTGAGGTGACGAATCCCCGTCAGGTCAAGGGCGGCCTGAAGGAGGCACTGGAAGGTGCCGATGTGTTCATCGGCGTGTCCAAGCCCGGCATCCTGGCCACTGAGCTGTGCAGGACCATGAACAAGGACGCCATCGTCTTTGCCATGGCCAACCCCACCCCGGAGATCATGCCGGACGAGGCCAAGGCTGGCGGCGTGCGGGTGATGGCCACCGGCCGCAGCGACTTCCCGAATCAGGTCAACAATGTGCTGTGCTTCCCCGGCCTGTTCAAGGGTGCCCTGAGCGTGCGTGCCCGCGACATCAACGACCAGATGAAGCTGGCTGCCGCCTACGCTATCGCGGACCTCATCACCGACGATGACCGCAGCGAGGAGAACATCATCCCCGGTGCCTTCGACCCCCGTGTGGCCCAGGCTGTGGCCGACGCTGTGGCCCAGGCTGCCCGGGACACTGGCGTGGCCCGCCTGTAACCGGAGGAACTGCCCATGAGAACGATTTCTGCACAGGAGATCACCGATACCGTTGCACGGCTGTGCATCGAGGCCAACACCCGCCTGCCGCAGGATGTGCAGGCCGCACTGGACAAGGCCCGGCAGGAAGAGCCCTGGCCGCTGGCCAGGAACACCCTCGACCTGCTGTGGTCGAACCTGAGCGCCGCCAAAGAGAAGGACCTGCCCATCTGTCAGGATACCGGCATGGCCTGCGTGTTCGTGGAGCTGGGCACCGATGTGCACATTGACGGCAGCTTTGAAACCGCCATCCATGAGGGCGTGCGCCGGGGCTACACCGACGGTTATCTGCGCAAGAGCATCGTGGCCGACCCGCTGCGCCGGGGCAACACCGGCGACAACACCCCCGCCGCCATCACGGTGCATCTGGTGGACGGCGAGGGCTGCCGCATCACGGTGGCCCCCAAGGGCTTTGGCAGCGAGAACATGAGCCGCATCCAGATGCTCAAACCCGCTGACGGCGTGGAGGGCTTCAAGAAGTTCGTGGTGGAGACCGTGAAGCTGGCCGGTTCCAACCCCTGCCCGCCCATCGTGCTGGGCATCGGCGTGGGCGGCAGCTTTGATAAGGTGGCGTATCTGGCCAAAAAGGCCCTGCTGCGCCCGCTGGATGTACCCAACCCCGACCCCTACTACGCACAGCTGGAACAGGAACTGCTCACCGCCATCAACGAGCTGGGCATCGGGCCCCAGGGCTTTGGCGGCCGGACCACCTGCCTGGGCCTTGCCATTGAGCAGATGCCCACCCATGTGGCGGGCCTGCCGGTGGCCGTGAACGTTTCCTGCCACGTCACCCGCCGCGCCAGCGCGGAACTGTAAGGAGGGAGAAGCATGGAATACAGACTGACCACTCCCTGCACCGCGCAGGACCTTGCCCCGCTGAAGGCGGGCGATACCGTGCTGCTGTCCGGTGTGGTGTACACCGCCCGCGATCAGGCCCACAAGCGGATGATCGAGGCGCTGGACAAGGGCGAAGCGCTGCCTTTTGACCTGACCGGCAGCGCCATTTACTACGTCGGCCCTACCCCGGAGCGTCCGGGTGAGGTGATCGGCTCGGCCGGGCCCACCACCAGCGGCCGCATGGACGCCATGAGCCCCCGCCTGCTGGATCTGGGCAACAAGATCATGATCGGCAAAGGCAAGCGGGACGCCGCCGTCAAGGAAGCCGTGGTGCGCAACGGGGCCGTGTATCTGGCGGCTCTCGGCGGTGCCGGTGCCCTGATGGCAAAAAGTGTCGAGACGCTGGAGGTCATCGCCTGGCCGGACCTGGGCTGTGAGGCGGTGCGCCGCCTGACCGTGCGGGATATGCCCCTGACCGTGATCTTGGACGCCCACGGCGGCGACCTGTACCAGTCCGGCCCGGCGGCGTATCTGGAAAGCGAAAACTAACGGGGTTTTGTCCCCTTTGCACAAAACAAAACCGGCCTGGAATTGGCAAACCCGCTGTTTTGTGCAGAAGAAAGTTGGTTTGCTTGTACAAACTTCCTGCGAATTGCTTGCATCAACGGCAAAAGTGTGATATCCTGTAACATACAAACCGTGGTGCTTTGCATCCCGGCAGAGAACTTCCCGCCGTGGGGCGGGGCAAGGCAGGAGGCAAACAAACCATGCAGATCCACCAATCCGCAGAAGATTATCTTGAAACGATCCTGATGCTGACCCAGCGCATGGGCAAGGTGCGCTCCATTGACGTGGTCAATGAGCTGGGCTTTACCAAGGCGAGCGTGAGCATCGCCATGAAAAAGCTGCGGGAAAACGGCTATATCGCGGTGGACGGCGAAGGCAACCTGACCCTGTTGGAGCCGGGCCGTGAGATCGCAGAACGCATCTACAGCCGCCATCGTCTGCTCACCCACTTCTTCATGCAGCTGGGCGTAGACGAAAAGACCGCCGCTGAGGATGCCTGCAAGGCAGAGCACATCCTCAGCGAGCAAACGCTGGAAAAGATCCGCGAAAGTGCCCTGCGCACGGATGCGGCAGCTCAGGAGGATGAGTAAGCGACACCCCGGAACGGAACACTGGAATGCTCCCATCGTCTTTGTGGAAAAGACGATGGGTTTTGTTTTGCGCAGAAAGCTCTGATGCGGCGCGGATGTCCTGAGAATACTGGAAAAGATGTGGAAAAGAATCCGGAAAAACGATTTACGAGGCCGGGAACTTCTGCTATACTCGCTACGATAAAAGGGAGTAAAGGGCAGTCGGCGGGTCCGGGACCCTGCAGGCTGCTGCATGGCAGCGTCAACACGGTAGAAATACCCGATGCTATGTGTTCGCTTGAGACTTTTGTCACAGACATGGTGCTGTGGCAGGGGTCTTTTTTTCTTGCCGCAGCGACAGGATCGTAAGGAGGCAATGAACGAACATGAATTTCTGGAATGCATTCGACAGTCTCTTTTCCAATTTTGGAAATCTGACCTGGCAGATGGTCGTGATGTGGGGGATCGGTGCGCTGCTCATCTACCTTGCAATCGCAAAGAAGATGGAACCGAGCCTGCTTCTGCCCATGGGCTTTGGCGCAGTGCTGGTGAACCTGCCGCTTTCCGGTGCAATCACACAGGGCGATACGGAAGGCCCCATCTCGGCTCTGTTTGAAGCGGGAATGTCCAACGAGCTGTTTCCGCTGTTGCTCTTCATCGGCATTGGTGCCATGATCGACTTCGGGCCGCTGCTGGAAAAACCGTGGCTGATGCTTTTTGGAGCAGCGGCTCAGTTCGGCATTTTTTTTACGCTGTTCCTGGCAGGTTTCTTCTTCGACCTGAAGGATGCTGCTTCGATTGCAGTCATCGGTGCAGCAGATGGTCCCACAGCCATCTTTGTGGCCAACACGCTTGGCTCCCGCTATCTGGGCGCGATCATGGTAGCTGCCTACAGCTATATGGCGATGGTCCCCATTGTTCAGCCGCCCGTGATCCGTCTGCTGACTACCCGGAAGGAACGCAGTATCCGAATGCCCTATGAAAAGAGCAGTGTCAGCCGCCTGACCCGGATCCTGTTCCCGGTCGTGGTCACGGTCATTGCGGGCATGGTCGCACCTGCCAGTGTGGCACTGGTAGGTTTCCTGATGTTCGGCAACCTGCTGCGGGAGTGCGGTGTGCTGAATACGCTGAGCGAAACGGCACAGAATGTGCTGGCAAATCTGATCACTCTTGTGCTGGGCCTTACAGTGGCCGGGCAGATGACGGCAGATCAGTTTGTCCGGCCGGACACCCTGCTGATCCTTGCGTTGGGTCTGGTGGCTTTTGTTTTTGACACGGCCGGCGGAGTGCTGTTTGCAAAGCTGATCAATCTGTTCCTGCCAGAGGGAAGGAAACTGAATCCCATGATCGGTGCTGCGGGGATCTCCGCATTCCCCATGAGCGGCCGAGTAGTCAATAAGATGGGACTGGAAGAAGACAACCAGAATTTTCTGCTGATGTATTCCATCAGCGTCAATGTTTCGGGTCAGATCGCCTCCGTGATCGCGGGTGGACTGATCCTGACCCTGATGGCCTGAAGGAGGTGCCGTGATGATTTATCTTTCTTCGTGGATGACCACGCTTCCGATTATGATCATTGGAATGGTTGGGATCATTCTGGTCATTGGCATCATTGTGCTTGCGGTGATGCTCCTGAACAGATTGACCCGCCTGAAATAATGGTTCCGGAAAGGAAACGATCCTTCGGACCGAAAGCTCCATGTACTGCCTGACCGGCAGGATGTGGAGCTTTTTTCGTTCCTGACCTCTTGCATCCGGGCATCGGGTGCGGTATCCTTATAAGATAAGAAGGTTTTCACCAGCGAACCGGGGGAGGGGACATCCATGGACGCAGACGAGATCCGCACACTGCTGGGCGAAATGGTATTTGAGCGTGCCCAGAAATACCGCCGCCGCATCCTGCAGAGCAGCTGCACCACCAACGAGGATGGCGTACGCCATGTCTCGGCGCTGGTGCAGGGCAATGGAGCCGACTGTTTTTATACACAGGTCTGGCTGCGGGAGAACGGCAGCTTTGTCAGTGCCTCCTGCGACTGCCCCTACAACCAGAACGGCGACGGCACCTACTGCAAACACATCGGCGCGCTGCTGCTGGAGGATGCGGCCAAGCACCCCGCCCCCAAGGCACCGGCCGCCCCGGAATCCATCCCGGGCGTGGTGCGGGGCACCGACGGGCTGAACCCCGCCGCTTCCCGGAAGGACAGCTATGCTTCCGGGCTGGAAATGCTGTTCGGCCGCAAGTGGCGGGGCGACGCCCCCGTCACCGACCAGGAGGCCCGCAAACTGCTGGAGACCTACCAGCAGAGTGCCCTGCAGGACCTGGGCGAGGCCGGAGATTCCCCTCAGGACACCGGCTTTGTGGAGCTGGAACCGGAGCTGACCATGCTGTCCGGTGGGCAGCCGTGGCTGCGGCTGCGCATCGCCAACCGGGAGCGGGGGCGGCAGTATGTGGTCAAGAGCATCCCTGCCCTGCTGGACGATGTGGAGCACGGCCGCAGTGCCGGCTACGGCCGCTTTCTGACCTTTGTGCACCGCTGGGACGCCTTTGACGAAGAGAGCCGTCAGCTGCTGCAGCTGCTGCGTCGGCAGGTGAACGCCAAGCAGAGCATGGAGACCAACGTGGTGCGCAGCTACAGCTACGCGGCGTCGGATGCCCCGGCAGGCGGCCTGCCGCTGACCGGTGAGATCTTTGACGCGCTGGTGCAGCTGTATGCGCCCACCGGCACGCTGGGCGGCTACGCCCTGCAGGAGGGCTTGCCCGTCATCACCATGACGGTGCAGCGCCGCCGGGGCGGTGTGCAGATCGACACCCTCCCGGCCCTGAACGCCGTGCACGGGCTGGACTATGATTATCTTTACAGCGCCGATACCCTGTGGCGGCTGCAGCGGGCTTCCAGTGCCCGCATCCTTCCGGCTTTGCAGGCGCTGTGCGGCAAAAGCCTGTTTTTTACCAGTGCCGACGCCACCGAATTCTGCAGCTATGTGCTGCCGGAGCTGGGCAGCAAGCTGACCATCGTGGACCCGGAACGCCTGCTGCTGAACCAGATCCCGCTGGAACCCGTGGTGCAGTTCTATCTGGATGCGCCCCGCGACCGTGGCATGACCGTGACCGCCCACGCCGAATTCCTGTACGGAGAGGACCGGATCACCCCCTCCGGCCCGGCCCCGGCGGGCCTGCTGCGGGACACCCGCGCCGAGCGTCGGGCCGACCGGCTGCTGGCCACTTGGCTGGAACCGGACCCCACCGAGCCGGGACAGTACATGGTCACGGACGAAGAGCCGCTGTACCGCCTGCTGGAAGAGGGCGTGCCCGCCCTGATGGACGAAGGTGAAGTGTACCTGAGCGACGCCTTCCGCAATCTGCAGGCCGCCCCGCCCAAAATTTCGGTGGGCGTGTCGGTGCACGGCAGCGTACTGGACCTGGAGGTGGACACCGGCGAGTTCCCGACCGCAGAGCTGCGGGAGCTGCTGCAGTCCCTGCACCAGAAAAAACGCTATCACCGCCTGCGCGACGGCCGCCTGCTGCGCCTGGACGACAATCTGGAAGGGCTGGACGAGCTGAACGAAACGCTGGAGCTGTCCGGCGCAAAGCTCAAAGATGGACATGCGGAACTGCCGCTTTACCGCGCCCCCACGCTGGACTGGGCACTTTCGGGCCAGAACGGCCTGCGCTTCAGCCGCGACGACGCATTCCGCCGCATCAGCCGCAGCTTCCATGCCGTGAAGGACAGCGAGTATACCCCGCCCCAGTCCCTGCACAGCGTGCTACGCAAGTATCAGCGGGACGGTTACCGCTGGCTGCGCACGCTGGACGGCTACGGCATGGGCGGCATCCTGGCCGATGACATGGGCCTGGGCAAGACCCTGCAGGTGCTGAGCTACCTGCTGGCCCTCAAGGAGGGCGGGCAGCCCCTGCCCAGCCTCATCGTGTGCCCGGCGTCACTGGTGCTGAACTGGGAGGAAGAGTGCAAAAAGTTCACCCCACAGCTCACCTGTGTGGCGATGGACGGCGACGCCGCCCACCGCGCTGTGCTGGCCCGCCGGTGGGCAGAGGCCGATCTTGTGGTGACCAGCTACGACCTGCTGCGCCGCGATGAGGACCGCTACGCCGAACAGCCCTTCTATGCCTGCATCCTGGACGAAGCGCAGGCCATCAAGAACCATACCACCCAGAAATACAAGGCCGTGTGCCAGGTCCGCAGTCAGGTACGCTTTGCCCTGACCGGCACCCCGGTGGAGAACCGGTTGGGCGAGCTGTGGAGCATCTTCTCCTTCCTCATGCCGGGCTATCTGCCGCCGTACAAGAACTTCTGTGCCCGGTTTGAAAAGCCCATCGTGCAGGAGGAAGATGCCAACGCCGTGCGGCGGCTGAATCAGCTCACCGGGCCGTTCATCCTGCGCCGCATGAAGGCGGATGTGCTGCGGGAGCTGCCGCCCAAGACCGAAAATGTCCACCGCATCGAGCTGGACACCGAACAGCGCAAGCTGTACCTTGCCGCCGTGGTGGACGCCCGCGAGAAGCTGCGCGCCGCGAAACCGGAGGACAAAATGGCAGTGTTCGCGGTGCTCATGCGGCTGCGGCAGATCTGCTGCGACCCCCGCCTTGTGGCTGACAACTGGTCCGGCGGCAGCGCCAAGCTGGACGCCTGCATGGAGCTGGTCACCGCCGCCGTGGAGGGCGGCCACCGCATCCTGCTGTTCAGTCAGTTCACCTCCATGCTGGACCTGCTGGCCCAGCGGCTGGACGAGGCCGGGGTGAGCCACTTCACCCTGCAGGGCTCCACCCCCAAGCCGGTGCGTGCCGAGCGGGTGCGCCGCTTCAATGCCGGGGAAGCCAGCGTATTCCTGATCTCGCTGCGGGCCGGCGGCACCGGCCTGAACCTGACCGCGGCCGACATCGTCATCCACTACGACCCGTGGTGGAACGTGGCGGCCCAGAATCAGGCCACCGACCGCGCCTACCGCATCGGTCAGAAGAACCCTGTGCAGGTGTATAAGCTCATTGCACAGGACACCATTGAAGAAAAGATCGTGGAGCTGCAGCAGGCCAAGCAGTCGCTGGCGGACACCGTCACCGGCTCGGCCGACGGCGCGATCCTGTCCATGAAGCCTGAGGAGCTGCTGCAGCTGCTGGGCGAAGAAGCATAAGGAGAAAGCATTATGAAGGTTTGGGATCTGCACTGTGATACCCTCAGCGAGCTGCGCCGTGCCGAAAAGAATGGCACCCCCGCAAGCTTTGCCCACAATGATCTGCACATCGACCTGGAAAAATTGCAGGCCGGAGACTACATGCTGCAATGTCTGGCCGCGTTTGTGAACCTGGCCGACCCCACCCCCGGTGCCGACCCGCTGGTGACGGCGCTGGAAGAGATCGACGTGTTCAAGCGGATCATGGCAAAATACCCGGACCGCATTGCCCCGGTGTACACGGCGGCCGACATCCGCAAAAACGCCGAAGCCGGAAAGATCAGCGGCCTGCTCACCGTGGAGGAGGGCGGCTGCTGCAAGGGCAGCCTGGGCGTGCTGCGCCGGATGTATGAGCTGGGCGTGCGCATGATGACCCTGACCTGGAACCACGACAACGAGCTGGCCGCCCCGCAGGCAAACCCCGGCGGGCCGCTGGCGGCTCAGACCCAGCGCGGCCTGACCGAGACGGGCTTTGCCTTTCTGGCCGAGATGGAGCGCCTGCACATGATCGTGGATGTGAGCCATCTTTCTGACCGGGGCTTCTGGGACATCGTGGAACACGGCACCCGCCCCTTTGCGGCCAGCCACTCCAATTGCCGCGCCCTGTGCCCCCACACCCGCAACCTGACGGATGCGATGATCCGCGCCCTGGCCGAAAAAGGCGGCATCGCGGGGCTGAACTACTATGCTGCTTTCCTGGACACCGACCCCGCTCACCCGGAAGCCTGCCGCAGCACGGTGGAGCGCATCGCAGAGCACGCGGCCCACTACAAGCAGGTGGGCGGCATCGGGGTGCTGGCCCTGGGCAGCGACTTTGACGGCATCGACGGCCACCACCAGCTGGAAACAGCGGCGGACATGCCGCTGCTGGCCGACGCCCTGCGCAGGGCCGGCTTTACCGAGGATGAGGTGGAGCGCATCTTCTGGCGCAATGCCCGGGATTTCTTTGAGCACAACCTGTAAAACAGACGGGAGCGTACCGCAATGGACAAGAACATGACACTGGAAAAGCGCATCGACGCCGAGCTGTATTCCTATCAGGGCAGGATGAGCGTTTTTGTGGACGACCTGCAGGGCCACACCGTGGAGCGCGGGGCTGACGAGGAATTTGAGACGGCCTCGGTCATCAAGGCCTTTCTGCTGGCGGCGCTCTACCTGCAGGCCGAGCGCGGCAAGGCGGATCTTTCCGCCGAGATCGAATACGAGGCCAGCCAGTTCGTGGACGGCAGCGGCATGCTGCGTGCCCTGGGCGTGGGGGCCCGCCTCAAGGTGAAGGACACCGCCACCATGATGATCATCTGCTCAGACAACATCGCCACGAACATGCTCATCGACTACCTGGGGCTGGACACCATCAACGCCTGCATCCGGGAGCTGGGCTTTGCCCACACCGTACTGCACAACGCCCTGCACTTTGACCGGTACCGGCAGCTGGGCACCACCACGCCCCGGGACTACGCTTCCCTGCTGGCCCAGATGGCTCGGGGCACCCTGGTGAGCAAAGCCGCCAGCGTCGAGATGCTGGCCATCCTGCGTCAGCAGCACTACAACACCATGCTGACCAAGGACTTCCCGCAGTATTATCTGGACTGCGAGGAGACCGGGGCCCCGGAGCTGCTCTGGGTGGCCAGCAAAAGCGGCAGCATGAACGCCTGCCGCAACGACGGCGGCATCGTGCACACGCCCTATGGGGAGTATGTCATCGTGCTGATGAACAAGGACTTCCACGACATCATTGAGTACAACGACCACCCCGCCATCGTGTACGGAGCACGGGTGTCTCGCATGATCCTGGACCAGGTGCTGGCCTGCGAAGGGAAGCTGTGGCTGGACTGAGCCGACCTCAAAATACCGCAAAAACAAAAAGCTGAGCATCCGCCGTCTGGCAGGTGTTCAGCTTTTTCAGGTTTCGTTCAGGCGATGCAGCCCATGCTCCGCAGCAAAAACAGCCAGAAAGTCAGGCTGAATGCGCTGAACAGGGTGGTGGTGACGCACACACTGCCGGTAAGCACGCCCTCGTGGCCCATCTGCTTTGCCATAACATAGCAGCTTGGCGTGGCAATGCTGCCCAGCATCACCAGCAGGGCCACCAGTTTTTCGTCCGTAAAGCCCAGATGCACCGCCACCGGCAGGAACAGCGCCGGCAGGGCCATCAACTTGACGGCAGTTGCCACGGCCGTGGGGCGCAGGTAGCCCAGCGCCTTGCGGCCCTTGAACCCGGCTCCGATGGCCAGCAGCGCCAGCGGGCTTGTCAGGCTGGCAATGCTGGAGAGGGTCTTGCCGGCCATGGTGGGCATGGGCAGGCCCAGCAGGCTCCAGGCAAACCCGGCGGCAATGCCCAGCAATGTGGGATTGGTCAGGATGCCTTTCACGCTCTTTTTCAGCTTTGCTGTCATGCTGCCTGCCTGGGCCGCCTCCGGGCCTTCCAGCATCAGGATGACCACCGCCATCACGTTGTACAGCGGCACGCTGCCCAGGATCATCATACTGGACATCTCCGCCGTGCCGTAGATGCTCTGCAGAAAGGCTGTTCCCAGAATGGCTGCCGACGAGCGGTAGCACACCTGCACGAACTCGCCCACAAGGCGCTTGTCCGGCAAAAACAGCTTCGCCAGCGCCCAGATGCCCAGGATGCTGACCAGTGTGACCACGAAGCAGAACAGCACATAGGCCCCGTCAAAGGCCGCGCGCACATCGGTGGCGGCCAGGTCCCGGAACAGCTGCACCGGCAGCGCCACATAGAACACAAACTTGTTGGCCCCGGCCACGAATGCATCGCTGAGGAATTTTTTCTGGTACAGCACATAGCCCAGCAGCATGACGAAAAACAGCGGCATGGTGCTGTTCATGCTGAACCGGACATTTTCCCACATGGCTCACACGCCCCCGTGGCGGCGCTGCTCAGCGGCCAGCTCCTGCTGCAGGGCAGCTTTGCGGTGGTCCAGCAGCAGATCCTTGTTGTACTGGAAATAGCGCTCGCAGCCGTTCTCGGTGAGGAAAGCATGGGACACCGGGTTCACGGTGAGCTCGGTGACGAACACCACCATTTCCTGGCTCTCGGCAAAGGCCTGCTCCATAAAATCAAAGGCTGCTTCCAGGGCGGCACTGGCGGTCTGCTGAGCTTTTTCGCGGTCATCGGCCAGCGTCTGGAACTGCCCACGCAGCAGCTCAAAGGCCTCCTGAGTCCCGGCGGCGTTGGCGCGGCGCAGTTCGCCTTCCCACCGGCGCAGCACGGCCTGCACCTGCAGGCGAGTGGTCAGGGCGTCGTGGCTCAGCAGGCCCGCGTCCCGCTGATGCTGGGTCTCGGCATCGTAGTCTGCGATCTGCTGGCTGAACAGCTCTGCAGAGCCGTCCGGCAGATCGTCCGGCAGGGTGGCAAGGGCCTTTTTCGTCTCCCGCAGGAAGGCATAACAGGCATCGGCCACCGCATCTGCCTGCCGGGACGCAGCAAACCGGGTGTTCAGGCCCGCCAGAAGCAGGCTGACCAGCGACAGTCGCTCGTCAAACGGGGCCTGCAGCAGCCGGGCGAACACGGCGGGCTTTGCCTGCCCGGCCAGGATCTCCTCCACGCCGTAGTCATCGCGGTACTTATAGTAAAGGTCCAGATAGGCCGAGAAGTCCTCAGCGATCTTCGGGTGCTGGATGTATTCCTTGATGAGGTCCTCATCGGCCTGCAGGCCCAACTGCTCGTAGGTGTCCAGCAGATTAGACAGGTCCTCCCAGCCGCGGGCGGTGACGAACTGGGTGCCGTCCACGTCAGCGTTGATCTGGTAGAAGTTCTGAGGGTGCAATTCCAGATAGCTCAGGATGGCGCTGTGGATGTGGGCTGCCCGGGCGTAGTCCTTCCACACCGGCAGGTCGGGCTCAATGTCCATGCGGCGCACACGGTCGAGGGTGACAATGTCAAAGTCCCGGACGGATTTGTTGTACTCCGGCGGGTTGCCTGCTGCCACGATGACCCAGCCCGCCGGCACCGCCTGGTTGCCGAAGGTCTTGCACTGCAAAAACTGCAGCATGGTGGGAGCCAGCGTCTCGGACACACAGTTGATCTCGTCGATGAACAGGATGCCCTCCGAAAGGCCGGTGGCCTCCATTTTGGCGTAGATGCTGGCGATGATCTCGCTCATGGTGTACTCGGTCACCGAAACGTCCTTGTCGCCGTAGTGGCGCTGCCGGATGAAGGGCAGACCCACGGCGCTCTGGCGGGTGTGGTGGGTGATGGTATAGGCCACCAGTGCCACCCCGCACTCCCGGGCCACCTGCTCCATCACCTGGGTCTTACCGATGCCCGGAGGCCCCATGAGCAGGATGGGGCGCTGCCGGATGGCCGGGATGGCGTATTCCCCCAGCGCATCCTTGGCAAGGTAGGCTTTTACGGTATGCTCGATTTCTTCTTTGGCGCGTTTGATGTTCATAACAGCTTCCCCCTCGTTTCAGGAGTTGTTCAGGTCACGGTACAGGTCGTCCTCTTCGGCCAGCGCGTCGGCAAGAGCGCTGGCCGGGCGGGCCGCCGCACCGGTAAATTCTTCTTCGTCCAGCACCACTTTCATAGCCCAGGGCGGCACATTGGCGTCGTCGAACCGCTCTCCTAAAAACAGGAAGGCCGTGTCGTAGGCCGGGCGCTTTGCCGGGTAGGTGCCCATGCCGTCGGTAAAGTAGAGCAGTCCCCGCAGGTTCGAGAACTTTTTCTCGGCGCAGAGCCGGTCCACATAGGCAAAGGCGGGCCGGAAGTCGGTGCCGCCGCCGCCCCGCAGCTCAAAGTGGTTCATGGCGTGGATCAGCTCGTCCTCGTTTCGGATGAGCAGGTCCTGCCGGATGGCATTGTCAGCCTGGATCAGGTGCAGGTTCATGCGGTGGAAAAAGTTCTCCTGCCCCTTCAGCAGGGTGTAGGTCTCGGCCAGAAAGGCCCGCACCAGCGCACCGGAGGTGGAATAGCTGGTGTCGATGACCAGGGCCAGTTCCTCGATCTTTTTGCTTTCCCGCGTTTCCAGCGGCTCGATGAGGGGCAGGTTGCCGTACACCGCCAGGCCGTAGGTGTAGAAGTTCAGGTCGAACTCGTCCGGGTCCAGCTTGACTTCCTCCCGCATGACACAGAACCGGCGCAGAAAATCCTTGTAGCTGCGGCGGCTGCGGTTGGCGGCCTTCACCTGCTGTTTCAGGGCGTCGGCCCCTTCCCCGGCTTCTTTGTCCCGCAGGTCCAGCTCGGTCTGCATCCGTTCCCCGATCTTCTGCCAGGTCTTTTGGGGCAGAGGGGTGGGCATCTGCTGGGGCTGTTCCGGGGCATCCTTGGGCCACAGGCGGTGGTCATCGGCCACGAATTCCCGTTCCAGCTGGCGCAGCACGCCGGGCGTCTGGCGGGTGAGCCAGCGGTACACTGGGGCCGCCGCCACTACCTTTTCTTCGGCGGTGATCTGATGATACGCATTCTGCCGCACATAGGTCAGGGGCCGCTTGACACTGGCACGGTTCAGACTGTCGATCACGTTTTCCACCGCGATGTCACAGGCCAGGCTCCACAGCTGCGGCTCCCTGCGGCCTTTGAGCCACAGATGGCGGAATACACAGTGGAATACCACATGCAAATACAACCGGTTGAGATACTTCGGGTTCTGCTGGTAAAGCTGCAGCAGCCGGGCGGGCTGGTAGTACAGCATCTGACCGTCGGTGGCCAGCACCCGGCAGCGCTCATCCGGGGCAGGCGTGAGGGCCGAGAGGGCCATATCCAGAAAGCGGAAGTCCAGATACAGCCCGCTGCGCACCACGGCCAGCACCTCGCCGCCCATGCGGGCCTGCCACTCCTCATGGGTCTCCGGCCGCTGGGAGCGGAATTCCTTGCGCGGGTCCACAAATTTTTCCTTTGGCAACCGGATTCACCCCCTTAAAAATCAAAATCATACCGCCGCTTCGGTTTTGCCGCGGCGAATTTTTTGTGCTCCGCGTCGGCTAGCAGGGCAGCGGCAGCGGCATTTTCCGCCTTTGCGGCAAGGGCAGCCCCCTCGGCAAAGGCAGCTTTGTCCAGCACGTCCAGTGCCAGCAGAGCGCGGATGCTGTCGGTGTCCTGCGCCTTTAAAAGACGGGCGAGCACCCGACCGGTGTTGGCGGAAAGAAAGGCCCGGTAATGCCCGGCCGCCGTTTCACTCAGCTGCCATGGGCAGCGCAGACGGTCGAAGCAGAGCATGGCCATGATGTTGGCATCGTCGGCGTCGTGCCCCTGCGGGAAAATGGCGTCGTATTCTGCCGGGAGGAATTTATTGTTCAAAAAACACTGTCGGTAATGATATCCCTGCCCAGAAAAGGTGTGCAGCAGGATGTGGGCGGGCGTTTCCTCAATGTCCTCCCAGTAGGCGGGGTACCACAGGGCCGCCAACGGGGCCGCCGCACCAGCGGGCCGGAACTCCGCCCGCACCGCCTCGGTGATGTTGTTGACCAGCGCAAACAGGCCGGTGGCCGCGTCCGCCTCTGCCTGCACCCGGATGGTCTCCAGTGCAAAGCAGTTCAGGAACACATCACTGCCCAGCGTCAGGCCCTCGGCTCCCACCGTAAGCAAGCGCAGCTTCCGGCAGTTGTAAAAGGCACAGCTGCCAATGACCTGCAGGCGGTCCGGCAAGGTCACCTCTTCCACAAAGCTGCCGCACACGGGGTGCAGGTCGTCGGGGTCCGCCGCCGGGGCGTCAAAGTCAAAATCGTACCGGCGGGCACTGCCGCCCACCGCCTGCCCGAAGGCCCGGGTCAGCCGGACTGCACCGGTATCATCCACCTGATAGCGGCAGACGGCATCCGATGCCGGCAGACTGCGGGGCTTTTCAGAGAAGCAGTAGTCCCCCAACTCGGTGATGGGCCAGCTGCCTCCCGCCGGGGCCGGAACGCTGCCCGGCAGTACGACGCAGGGGTCCTGGCCGTACACCCGCACCAGCCGCGCACCGCCTGCTTCCAGCGGCAGAACCTCCAGCATCATCCCGTTTTCCTGCACCATTCCGCACTCCCCTGTTCCTCTGTTTTTTTGCTGCTCCCAGTATAAACCACCCGGCAGAGGATGTCCAGTGCCCGCCGGGGTTTTGGACAACGCAGCCCAGGAAAGCTGGTGGGCGCTATGCGCCGCCGCCCTGTTCGAGTCCTGTACCGTCCACCACAAAAAAATCCCCAGACCGTTCCCGCATCCCGGTAGACATTCCTAGCCGTTGGGAACCGCCGTGGCCTTACGGGTTGCATTTGCTGATTTTTCCGCAGCCCCTTGGCAGGGCTTTGAAAAATCAGAATGCGGCCCCAACAACTCCTCCCTGTTTCTGCCGCAGGCAGCGGTCGTCGTCGTTGCTGTTCTCGTCCTGTACCGTCCACTACAAAAAAATCCCCAGACCGAATGGTCTGGGGATGTGGTGGAGCATTGTCCACAGCACTCGAACCTAACACCTCTTCACGGGAGATGGTTTTGGCATCATCCGTGAAGTTGAAATTGAGTACGACCCGGTCATCAAAGACGTAGACCGAGTTGACAAAGGTATCAATGATCTGCCGCTGGTGTTCCGTGCTGCCCACGTCACCCTTGCGGAATTTTTCAAGCCAGAACCGAATCCACTCACGGGTCAGGACGGGCTTTTTCAGCTCTTCTTCCAGAATGCTGGTGTTCAGGGCTTCTTTCCGGGCTTCCAGCTCGTCCAACCGCTGCTTGGTGGTCGAGGTCAGGATGCCCTGTTCAATGGCTTCCAGAAGGTTTGCGAGCCGTTTCTCCGTATCCCGGAGCTGCTCTTTCAGAACAGGCAGCCGGGTGTTCTCCTGCTGCTGGGCTTCCATGACCAAATCTATCAGCCGTTCGATAATTTCATCGCTGAAGATCACCTTAATGGCGGTGTCCACCACGAACCGTTCCAGCGGCTCCTTGCGGATAGCCTTCAGGTCACAGTGCGCCTTGCCGTGGCGCTTGGCGTTGCCGCACTTGTAGTAATAGTAGGTGTTTCCCATGTGGCTGGTGCCGCTTTCGCCACCCATCAGGGTGCCGCACTTGCCACAGAACAGCTTAGTGGTCAGCAGATAGCTCACATCCTCTTTTGCAGGCCGACCGTGGGCGATCCTGTTCTGCTCGAAACGCTGCTGCACCCGGTCGAACAAATCCTGGTCAACAATAGCCGGAATGCCGCCCGGCGTCACAATGTCCTTGTAGCGGTATTCGCCGATGTAGCGGCGGTTGCGGAAGATCTGGAAGAAGCTGTTCTTTACGAACGGCTTCCCGGTGCGGGTACGCAGGCCGCGCTCATTCAGGGATGCTGCAATCTTCTCAGCCGGTTCGCCGTCGGCGTACCGGGTGAAGATCTCCTGCACGATGGGAGCCGTTTCCGGGTCGATATGGTACAGCCTGTCCTCCTTGCCAATGGTGAAGCCCAGCGGCACCACACCGCCGTTGTACTTGCACTGGAG
>ENA-UEQB01000164-UEQB01000164.1-human-gut-metagenome-genome-assembly--contig:-NODE-164-length-60853-cov-34.013986_pt1 | contig 60853 bp, 59 predicted proteins | sample MGYA00242901_ERZ507918 | MGnify/ENA primary metagenome ERZ507918 (study PRJEB26167, sample SAMN06115405) | human gut metagenome | host: Homo sapiens | place: China:Sichuan | collected 2016-04-06... | reverse complement strand
GGCGTCGCATTCGAGGGCGGCAAGGCTGAGCACTACAGCCTGACCCTGGGCAGCGGCAGCTTCATCCCCGGCTTCGAGGATCAGATCGTGGGCCACTCCGCTGGCGAAGAGTTCGATGTGAACGTCACCTTCCCCACCGAGTACCAGGCTGCAGAGCTGGCCGGCAAGGCAGCGGTCTTCAAGATCAAGCTGCACGAGGTCAAGTACAAGGAGCTGCCCGCTCTGGATGACGAGCTGGCAAAGGACGTCTCCGAGTACGACACTCTGGACGAGTTCAAGGCTTCCATCCGCAAGAACAACCAGGAGCAGCTGGACAAGCAGGACGACCTGGCTGTCGAGAACGCTCTGGTCGATCAGGTCATCGAGAGCATGGAGGGTGAGATCCCCCAGGCTATGTACGAGACCCGTATGGACGAGATGGTCAACGACTTCGCATTCCGCGTGGAGCAGCAGGGTCTGCGCCTCGAGGACTACCTGAAGTACATGGGCCAGACTGTGGAGCAGTTCCGTGCTTCCTTCATGCCGCAGGCTGAGAAGCAGGTCAAGATCCGTCTGGCTCTGGAGGCTGTTGCCGCTGCTGAGAACATCGTCGCTTCCGAGGAGGACGTCGATGCTGAGATCAAGCGCATTGCCGATCAGTACAAGATGGAAGAGAAGCAGGTGCGTGATGTGGTGAACATGGACGACCTGAAGAACGACCTGGCCGTGACCAAGGCAATCGACTTCATCAAGAGCCACGCCAACATCGTGGAGAAGGCTGCTGAGGCCGAGAAGGCTGCCGACGCTGAGTAATTGGCGTCCACAGCTGTAAGGTGCACAGGCTGCCGTGCATCTACAAATCAAAGGTTGTAAAAATTGACCGATACGGCTGAACTTTACAGGGAACCCGTATCGGTCAATTTTGCAAATACTATATTCCGTTTTTTTGGGAGGCGAACTTTATGAGTTTTGTTCCTTATGTCGTGGAACAGTCGGCACATGGCGAGCGTTCCTACGATATTTTTTCCCGTCTGCTGAATGACCGCATCATTGTTCTGAGCGAGGACGTCAACGACACCTCCGCCAGCCTGGTCGTGGCCCAGCTGCTGTATCTGGAAGGGCAGGACCCGGACAAGGACATCAGCCTGTATATCAACAGCCCCGGCGGCTCCATCAGTGCCGGCATGGCCATCCACGACACCATGCAGTATATCAAGTGCGATGTTTCCACCATCTGCATGGGCATGGCGGCTTCCATGGGCGCATTCCTGCTGGCAAGCGGCACCAAGGGCAAGCGTTTTGCGCTGCCCAATGCCGAGATCATGATCCATCAGCCGCTGATCGCCGGCGGCCAGGGCGGCGGCCTCTCCGGCCAGACCACCGACATCAAGATCCACGCCGAGCACATGGTGTATATCCGCGACAAGATGAACCGCATGCTCAGTGAGTATACCGGCCAGCCGCTGGAGAAGCTCCAGATGGACACCGAGCGCGACAACTATATGTCTGCGCTGGAAGCAAAGGAATACGGACTGATCGACGAGGTCATTACCCACCGCTGATCGTTCCGCTGACACCAATTTATCCAGGATAAGGAAAAACAGCTATGGCAAATAACAATTCCGGCAGAGACAAAAACGAGAAGGATCTGGTCTGCAGCTTCTGTGGAAAGCACCAGGACGAAGTGGAACGCATGATCATCGGCCCCGGCGTCAACATCTGCAGTGAGTGCATCGGCCTGTGCCACGAACTGCTTTCCGACAAGCCGGAGCGTCCGTCCGGTAGCCGTGCACCGCGTGCAGGCGCGGGCCGTACCCGCAGCCTGCAGGCCGCTGACGACCTGAACATCAACATCATGACCCCGGCGGAGATCAAGGAAGGCCTGGATCAGTACGTCATCGGGCAGGATGAGGCAAAGCGGGTGCTGGCTGTCTCGGTCTACAACCACTACAAGCGCATCCTGAGCGGCAAGGGCGGCGACGTGGAACTGCAGAAGTCCAACGTGCTTCTGCTGGGCCCCTCCGGCGTGGGCAAGACCCTGCTGGCCCAGACGCTGGCCAAGATGCTGGGCGTCCCCTTCGCGATCGCCGATGCCACCACCCTGACCGAGGCCGGCTATGTGGGCGAGGATGTGGAGAACATCCTGCTCAAGCTGATCCAGGCAGCGGATTTTGATGTGCAGAAGGCGCAGATCGGTATCATCTATATCGACGAGATCGACAAGATCACCCGCAAGAGCGAGAATCCCTCCATTACCCGTGATGTGGGCGGTGAAGGCGTGCAGCAGGCCCTGCTGAAGATCCTGGAGGGCACTGTGAGCAATGTTCCTCCGCAGGGCGGCCGCAAGCATCCGCAGCAGGAGTTCATCCAGATCGACACCACCAACATCCTGTTCATCTGCGGCGGTGCCTTCGACGGACTGGACAAGTATATCCTGCGCCGCACCGACAAGTCTGCTCTGGGCTTTGGCAGTGCACTGAAGGACAACTCCGTCGAGGCGGAGAAGGCCCTGCTGCGCAAGGTGGAGCCCCACGATCTGGTCAAGTTCGGCCTGATCCCGGAGCTGATCGGCCGCCTGCCGGTCATCACCGTGTTGGACGATCTGGACGAGGATGCTCTGGTGCGCGTGCTCAAGGAGCCCCGCAACAGCCTGGTCAAGCAGTACAAAGAGCTGCTGAACATGGACAACGTGGAACTGAATTTCACCAACGAAGCACTCCACGCCATTGCCCGCAAGACCATCGAGCGTAAGACCGGTGCCCGCGGCCTGCGCAGCGTGATGGAGAGCATCCTGCTGCCCATCATGTACGAGGTGCCCAACGACGCCACCATCATCCGCGTGACGGTGGATGAGGACACCGTGGAGAGCGGCGAAGCCCACCTGGAGTACGGCGCAGTGCGCAAGCGTTATAAGAACCAGACCTCCCTGAGCTGATCCTGAGCAGGGGAGAAAGGCCCTGTTTCAAAAGCAATTTGCTTTTGGCAGGGCTTTTTGTTTTCAGATTCTTGTTTCTAAGGGCAAAATGCGTTATAATAATAAAGTCTGGAATCTGTGCGGAGCTTTTCCCTGGCAGGAGCGCTTCCCCCAAGGCAGATCCCGACGCAATGGGTAACAGGAAGTACGATAAAGGAGTGTGTTTTCAATGGCAAATTATCTTGCAATGAATCGTGAAGAACTTGCTGCCGAAAAAGCTGCGCTTGAGGCAGAGTACAAAAAGTTTCAGGCCAAGGGCCTCAAGCTGAATATGGCCCGCGGCAAGCCTGGCCCTCACCAGATGGATCTGGCCATGGACCTGCTGAAGATGAACGATTACACCACCGATGCCGGCACCGATGCCCGCAACTACGGTGAACTGGAGGGTCTGCAGGAGGCCCGCGTGCTGTTTGCCGATGTGTTCGGCGTGCAGCCCGGGGAGGTGTTCGTGGGCGGCAACTCCAGCCTGCAGCTGATGTACAATCTGATCAACATCGGCTATGTGTTCGGCTTCCCGGAGTCTCCGTGCCCCTGGTCTCAGGTGGAGAAGCGCAAGTTCCTCTGCCCGGTGCCCGGCTACGACCGTCACTTTGCCATCACTGAGGAATTCGGCTTTGAGCTGGTCAGCGTGCCCATGACCCCCAATGGCCCGGATATGGACATGGTGGAAAAACTGGTGGCCGAGGATGACACCATCAAGGGCATCTGGTGCGTGCCGCAGTATTCCAACCCCGATGGCTACACCTACAGCGATGAGACCATCGAGCGCTTCGCCAAGATGAAGACCGCTGCGCCCGACTTCAAGATCTTCTGGGATGAGGCCTACATCGTGCACCACCTCACCGATGAGATCATCGAGACCCCGGTGCTGCTGAACGAGAGCAAGAAGTACGGCAATGAGGACCGTGTGTTCATGTTCACCTCTACTAGCAAGATCACCTTCCCGGGTGCCGGTGTTTCCGCCATTGCCTGCAGCGAGAGCAGCATGAAGTATATCTGCAAGCGCTTCTCGGTGATGATCATCAGCTACGACAAGATGAACCAGCTGCGCCACGTCCGCTTCCTGAAGAACAAGGAAGGCGTTCTGGCCCACATGGCAAAGCATCGCCGTCGTCTGGTGCCCTGCTTCGATGCCGTCAAGACGGCATTCCGCAATAACCTCACCCCCTGCGGCGACATTGCCCACTGGACCGACCCCAAGGGCGGCTATTTCATCAGCCTGTACGTCATGCCCGGCTGTGCCAAGCGTGTGGCAAACCTGTGCAAGGAAGCCGGTCTGACCCTGACCGGTGCCGGTTCGGCATACCCCTACCACAAGGACCCGCAGGATTCTCATCTGCGCATTGCACCCACCTACCCCAGCCTGGACGAGGTGGAGACCGCCTCTGAGCTGCTGTGCGTCTGTGTGCGTCTGGCCGTTGTGGAAAAGCTGCTGGCAGAGCAGGCATAACATTTCTTTGTAAAAACCTCCTCCGTGCGGTCCGCCGGGCCTGCCGGGGGAGGTTTCAATAACGGGTCCCGCAGCAAACGGGACGTTTGGAGGTATTCCTGAAACATATGAAGACAAAAGGCAAAGCATGGCACCTGGTCGTCACAGTGCTTCTGATCCTTGCGTTTGTGTACACGGCGTTTTTCGGCGTGTCGGCAAAGTACGGCGATGTGACCACCACCTACATCAAGGGTGCAAAGGACATCCGGTTCGGTGTGGACATCAAAGGCGGCGTCAACGTCACCTTTGTGCCCTCGGAGGACTACGATGCCACTGAGGAGCAGCTGGAAGCGGCGCAGCTCGTCATCGAGAACCGTCTGGTGGCCCTGAATGTGACCGACTACGAGCTGTATGTGGATCCCAGCTCCGACAGCCTGATCCTGGAGTTCCCGTGGCAGTCCGGCGAAACAGACTTCGACCCGGAATCTGCCATTCAGGAGATCGGCACCACGGCCTATCTGACCTTCCGCGAGGGCAGCAGCGCCGACGGTGACCTGATCCTGGACGGTTCCATGATCGAAAGTGCTGCGGCCCAGTACGGCCCGGTGACCAGCGGCGGTGCTTCGGAGTACTATGTGTCCCTGAAGTTCACCGACGAAGGTGCCAAGGCCTTTGGTGAGGCCACCACCCGTCTGGCTGCTTCCAACGGCACCATCAGCATCTGGCTGGATGACGAGAATGTGAGCACGGCCACCGTCAACGCGGCCATCACCGATGGCGAGGCCATCATCACCAGTTCGGCTTCCAACCCCTTCACGCAGGATGCCGTGGTCAAGATGGCCCGCCAGATCAACTCCGGCGCACTGCCCTTTGCCCTCAAGGTGGACAGCTACTCCACCGTCAGCCCCAGCCTGGGCGAGAACAGCCTGAGCGCCATGGTGCTGGCCGGCGTCATCGCCTTTGCACTGATCGTGGTGTTCATGACGGTGCTGTACCGTCTGCCGGGCTTTCTGGCCTGCATTGCACTGGCCGGTCAGGTGGCCGCTACGCTGGCCTTTGTTTCCGGCTACTTCCCGGTGTTTGAGAGCTTTACCCTGACGCTGCCCGGCATTGCCGGTATCATTCTGGCCATTGGCATGGGCGTGGACGCCAACGTCATTACGGCCGAGCGCATCAAGGAAGAGCTGAAGAATGGCAAGTCCCTGGACGGCGCACTGAAGAGCGGCTTTGCCCGCGGCCTGACCCCCATCATCGACGGCAACGTGACCATTGTCATCGTGGCCATCGTGCTGATGGGTGCCTTCGGCCCCTCGGACGGCCTGTTTGCCAAGGCACTGCACTTTGTGTTCTTTGCCTTTGGCCCCTCCACCGCCGGTACCATTTATGCTTTTGGCTACACGCTGCTGACCGGCGTGCTGCTCAACTTCGTGTTTGGCGTGTTTGCCACCCGCGTCATGATCCGCGGTGCGGCCTCCATCAAGGCTCTGCGCAACCCCTGGCTATATGGCGCTGCCAAGCTGGGCAAGGATGAGACCGAGAAAAAGCAGATCAATTTTGTGGGTCTGCGCAAAAAGTTCCTGGTCTTTTCCTCCTGCCTGATGGCAGCCATCGTGCTGTGTGCTGTGGTGTTCGGTGTCCATCTGGACACCGAGTTCACCGGCGGTGCCATGATCACCCTGAGCTACGACGGCAGCTTTGAGATGGCACAGGTGCAGCAGACAGCCTCCGATGCACTGGAGAACACCGGCCTGACCCTGCAGACCGGCGAGAACGTGGCCACCGGTGACCAGACCCTGAAGATCTCCATGCCCGGCACCGAGACCGTGACCACCGATCAGGTGGAGGCTCTGCTGGACTCTTTGAACGAGACTTACCCGGACAACAACTTCGCGCAGCTGTCCCTGAGCAACGTCAGCGCTGCCATGGGCACCAAGTTCCTGCAGAAGAGCCTGGTAGCCGTGGTGTTTGCGCTGGTGCTCATCCTGGTGTACATTGCCCTGCGCTTCAAGAACATCGGCGGCCTGACCGGCGGCATGATGGCTGTGCTGGCACTGGTGAACGACCTGATGGTGGTGTTTGGCACCTTTGTGCTGCTGCGCACCCCGCTGGACGGCAACTTCATCGCTGCCATGCTGACCATTCTGGGTTACTCCATCAACGATACCGTCGTGGTGTACGACCGCATCCGCGAGAACCGCGCCCTGATGGGCAAGAAGGCCAGCTTTGAAGAGCTGGTCAACCGTTCGGTCAACCAGTCTGCCCGCCGTACCCTCATCACCACCATCACCACCGTGATGGCACTGGGTGTGCTGTGCATCGTGGCAAAGCTCTACGGTCTGGACAGCATCTTTACCTTTGCCTTCCCGCTGATGATGGGCATGATCAGCGGTGTGTACACTTCGCTGTGCGTCTCCACCTCGGCATGGATGCTGTGGAGCGAGCGCAGCCCCAAGTCCGGCAAAAAGGCCTGACGCAAAATTCCCGCAGAGGTTCAGGAGGAACAGAACATGAAATGTCCCTATTGCGGTGCTGAGGAATCCAAGGTGATCGACTCGCGCCCTACCGAAGACAGTGAGCGCATCCGCCGCCGCCGGGAATGTCTGAGCTGCCATATGCGGTTCACGACCTACGAGGTGGTGGAAACAGTCCCGCTCGTGGTCATCAAAAAGGACAACTCCCGAGAGCCGTTTGACCGGCAGAAGCTGCTGAATGCCATGCTGCGGGCCTGCGCCAAGCGCCCCGTGAGCTACGAGGCCATTGAGCGCGCGGTCACCAGCATCGAGCAGACCCTGCTCAGTTCCTACGACCGCGAGATCCCCAGTGTGCGCATCGGGGAGCTGACCATGCAGGAACTGAAAAAGATCGATGAGGTGGCCTATGTCCGCTTTGCCTCGGTCTACCGGCAGTTTGCCGACGTGGAGAGCTTTTTCAATGAACTGAAAAAGCTCATGGGTGACCGGAAGGACGCACAGTAACCCGTAATTTGCAAAGCACCGCTTTCTCTGTACAGCAGCAGGGAAGCGGTGCTTTTTGTGTTTACACAAACCGCCGGGCCAGCCATTGCAGTGTTTCCACCCGTACCTGTGCCCGGCGCAGCTCCCCAAAGGCTTCTTCGGGGGCGTTCTGCTCCAGGTGCCCGTCGGCGGTGCGCAGGGCCGCTTCCAGCTCGGTAAAATCTTCCGTGCGCAGCAGATGGTTCATTTTTTCCCGCATCCGGTCACACCGGTCGGCCCCGCGAGCCAGTGCCTGCCGGGCGGTGGGCAGGTCACTGTTGCGAATGGCCTCAATGGCACAGTCCAGGTCGGTGGAGATGTCATCGGCAAAGCGCTGTACCTGAAAGCTGCTGTAAAAGGCAGTGGCCAGCAAAGCGGCCACGATGACAAAGCAGGCGTAGATCCGTTTCATTTCCGGCCCTCATGCACCGTAGCGCGGCGCTCCTTTTTCAAAAGAAAATAGTCCTCGGTCTCATTGCCGACAAGAAGCAGGATTTCCTGCGGCAGCAGGGTATTGGCCTGCGCCGTGCGTTCCAGCCAGGCACGGTCTTTGCCGCACCAGTGCAGGTTGTCCTCCAGCACCTGCCCATCCAGCACAAAGGGGATGGTTGCGTGGCAGTGCTCCACCCGCAGCTGCAGGTCAGCCAGCCGTGCAGGTTCCTTTTCCGGCCGCAATGCTACCGAGAGGGTGCCGTTTGTCTCAATGACCGCGTAGGACACATCCCGCGGATCAAAGACGTCCTTGCCGCGCAGCGCTTCCATCAGGTCGGCCACCGTCAGGCGCAGGGTGCGCAGAGCGTTCTGGTCGATCTCTCCGTTCAGGATCACGGTTTTGGGCCGCCCGGACAGCAGATTGAAAAACTTCTGGCTGCGGAAGCTCAGCGCGGAGCCCAGCAGCTCCAGCGCAGCAATGAGAAACAGCGGGATCAGGCTGGCCGTCACCGGAACATCCTCCGATTCAATGGAGATGGACGCCAGATTGGAGATTAGGATGGTGGACACCAGTTCTTCGGGCTGCAGTTCCCCCAGCTGACGCTTGCCCATCAGCCGCATGGCAAACAGCACGCACAGGTAGATCAAAATCGTGCGGAAGATCAACAGCTTCATCGTGGAAACCTCCTGTCGGCACCCGCCGGTATGGAACCGGCTCCGGGCGGGCATACTGCTGTGCAAAGGAGTGGATGTTGTGTGCAGCAGTTGTCGTTGCATCTGGCCGAAAATCTGGCAGAGCTGGACGCCCGGTTCGGTGCCTCTGCGGATTATTATGCCAAGGAAATCATGATTTATCATTGCCGGGGCTGCATTGTGCTGTTTGACGGCATGGCCAGTCTGGATTCACTGTGGGAGCTGCTGTTGGACGCGGCCAGTCGGCAGGCGCTGCAGCAGCCCTGCCCATGCACCGGGCAGGAAGTGTATGAGCACATCCTGCATGGTTCCGCTTCCCCGGCCGAGAGCACCCCGGTGGAGGATCTGCCGGATCTTGTCAAGCGGTTAACGGCAGGCATGGCTGTGCTGCTGCTGGATGGCTGCGCGAAAGGCATTGCTTTTTCGGTGCAGGCCCTCAAGTACCGCTCGGTGGACGAGCCGGAAGGAGAGGGCAACCTGCGCGGCTCGCGGGAGGGCTTTGCCGACCTGCTGCGGGTGAACCTGAGCCTGTTGCGTCGTCTGGTCCGCACCGATGATCTGGTGCTGGAGGTGGCGCAGGCCGACACCGCCGCAGGGACAGAGTACGCTATTTGCTACTGCAGGGGCAAAGCAGACCCTGCCATGGTGCGCCAGGTACGGCAGACCCTTGCCGCTGCAAAGCCGGAGCTGCTGCTGGACAGCAGCTATTTTGTACCGTGGCTCCTGCCCAGCCGGGCACGGCTGTTCACTCCGGTCAGCTACACCCAGCGCCCGGCGGCGGCTTCGGCCAAACTGTGCGAGGGCCGCATTGTAGTGCTGGTCAACGGCAGCCCGTCGGCCATGGTGCTGCCGGCGCTCTTCTGCGAAAACTTTGAATGCTTGGACGACTACGCGTCCACTGCTGTGTTCGCCTCCTTCTTGCGGGTGCTGAACTATGCTTCCTTTTACCTCACGGTCTTTCTGCCGGGGGCGTTCGTTTGTCTGGCGGTCTATCTGCCGGAGCTGATCCCGCCCCAATTGCTGTATAAGATCGAAGCCGCCGAAAAGGCTACGCCGCTGCCCTTGTTTGCAGAAATGCTGCTGGTCATCCTGCTGCTGGAAGTTATCCGGGAGGCCGGGCTGCGGATGCCGCAGTCGCTGGGGCATTCGGTCAGTCTGGTGGCCGCCCTCATTCTGGGCGATGCCGCCATTGCCACCGGCCTGATGAGCACCCCGGTCATCTTTGTGGCCAGCATTACGTCCATTGCGGTGTTCGTCACGCCCGCTTTGTACGAACCGGCCACCCTGCTGCGCATCGGCGTAGTGGTGGCTGCGGGGCTTGCCGGGCCGGTGGGACTGGCCGGGGCTTTTTTTGTGCTGCTGCTCAGCCTGTCCGGCACCGGGATGCTGGGGGTGCCGTATCTTGCACAGCATCCGTTCCCGCAAAGCCCGCTGGCCGAGGACGGCGTCATCCGGCGCAACTATCGGCACCTGTCCCGCAAGGGGTTCAACATTTGGCAAAAACGGAGGCCCCGCGCATGAATAAAACGCAGGACAAATTTTCATTGCCGGCAGTGAACCTCAGCATCTTTGCCGCGGCGGCGGCAGAGCGTCTGCCGGTATGCAGTTCGCCCCGGGCACTCCTCTGGCAGGAGGTGCTGGCTGCAGTACTGCTGATGATACTTTCTGCTTTGGCCAGTCGGTTTTGGCAGTCCGGTCCGCCAAAGCCTGCCGCCTGGGCAGCTGCATTTTGCCTGCAGGTCTGGCTGATGGCAGAACTGGCCGGAACGTTCTGGAAGGCTCTGCAAGTCTGCCGGGAAGAGTTTTCTTCGCTGGCATTGCTGGGGTTTTTGCCGCTGCTGCTCTGGGCGGGCTGGCAGATGCCTGCCCGCGAATGGGGTGCCCCGGCGCAGGTGTTGTGGTGGTTTGTGGCGGTGGGAAGCGCGGTGTGTCTGATGGGGCTGTCTCGGCAGATGCACTGGGCCGGGCTGTTTGCGCAGGCTGCGCCGCAGAGCACGGCATTCACCGTTCCGGTCTATGCGGAATACTTTGCGGTACCGCTGCTCTGCGGCCGGGGGCAGCGGCGTGGTGTCTGCCTGCCCATTCTCACAGCCCTTGTACAAACGGCGGCAACGCTTGGCATGGCACTGGTGTTCGGTCGGACATACCCGGCGCGGGAATTGCTGTGTGCATGGAGCACCGGGACATTTTCCCGGCTGGACGCGGCGCTGCTGCTGGTCTGGCTGACCTGCGCGATTTTTCGCATCGGGGTGCTGTGCACGGCCGTCCGGATGCTGGGGCAGGAGTACGCCATACAAAAGCGAAAGGAAGTGCGGCAATGAAGCAGCGGTGGGCCCGAATTCTGCTTTATGCGGTGCTTGTCGGTTGGTGCCTGCTGTTCCTGCGCTGTGAGACCACCGAAAAAAGTATGATACGGGCGGTCTATCTGGAACAGAAGGAACAGACCTGGTCGATGGGGCTTTTGTATCAGTCACCGGAAGCGGCAGCCGACGCAGCCGATGCCTCAGCCGCACTGCGCATCGCCGATGGCCGAGGGCAGACATTGGAAACAGCCCTTGCCGCTGCCGAAGGAACTTTGCCGCAGACGGCAGATTATCGTCTGTGCGATTATGTACTGTTCCCGGAGCAGACGGACGACGGCGTGCTCTCTGCATACGAAGCACTTGTGCTGGAACGCGGCTGCGGGCGCACAGCGGCCCGGCTTTCCTGCACGGAATTTGATCTGGAAATACTCTTGCAGTCGTGCGGAAAAACGGAGACGCTGCCCGACAAACTGTTGGACAAACTCAAAGCGGACTCGGCGGCAATGCCCCGGCTGTATGCACACGAGGAAAGCATGCTGCTTCCTGTGCTTTGCTTGCCCGAAGCACAGGAAGGGAAAGTGATGGTTTCTGGCAGCGGGGCCTTCCGCACCGGGAGCGGTGCGGTGCAGCGCCTGACAGAAAACGAGACAGAGGCGTTTCTTCTGCTGACGGGCACACCGGGCAAACGAACCTTCTGGCTGCAAGGAAAGCGTGTGACCATCCGGCGGTGCACCGTCTCAGTTGCTCTCCGAAAGCAGACGGCCACCCTGCGTCTGGACTGCCAGACGGCCTACGGCACGCCGCAGCCGGATGCGGCACAGTGTCAACAGTTGGAAGAGCTTTGCCTTGGGGTGGTACGTTCCTGCTGGCAGCAGGGGACAGACCTGCTGCATCTGCAGGAGCACAGTCTGCTGCGCACAGGCTCTCCCGACGGGTTTGACCCAACAAAAAACGCCTGCCCGCAGCTGCAGGCAGACGTTGTATTTCTGGGTGCTTGAAAAATCAGGATGCCGTGGGGAAGGTGACCGTGATGGTCGTGCCGACGTCCACCTGACTTTCCAGCTTGATGCGGGCCCCGTGGATGAGGGCAATGTGCTTGACGATGGCCAGCCCCAGACCGGTGCCGCCGGTGGCCTTGCTGCGGCTCTTGTCCACCCGGTAGAAGCGCTCGAACACACTGCTCTGCGACTCGCGGGGGATGCCGATGCCGTTGTCGGTCACGGTCAGGCTGCAATGGCCGTCCCGGGTGCAGGCTGTCACGATCTGCACCTTGCCGCCGGGGCGGTTGTAGCGGATGGCGTTGTCACACAGGTTCTGGCACAATTCATCCAACAGATTGCGGTTGCCCCGCACCGGTGCGCTCTCGCCCAGATAGGTCAGGGTGATGTAGGCGTGGCGGGCGTTCAGCTTCTGACGCTCCACACACTCCTTGGCCACGTCCAGCAGGTCCACGACCTCCATTTCCGGCATGGAAGAGGTCTCGGAGGCGTTGTCCAGGCTGGACAGCTGCAGGATATCGTTCACCAGCTGGATCATCCGGCTGGCTTCGCTATGGATCTTCTGGGCAAAACCGGGCACATCCTCCGGCTTGGCGATGCCGGTCTCGATCAGTTCCGCATACCCGGAAATGCTGGTCAGCGGGGTCTTGAGCTCGTGGCTCACATTGGCGGTGAAATCCTGCCGCATCTTCTCGTTGTTTTCCCGCAGGATGCGGTCGGCATGGATGCTCTCGGCAAAGGGAATCAGTTCCTTGTACGGGACCTTATCCTGAATGTGGTCCAGATCCTCGGTCATGTTCAGCACCGGCTGCACAAGGGCGCGGGTGAGCAGGGTGGACAGGATCGCGGCAGCCAACATCAGGGCAACGCAGCTCAGCACGATGGCCGGCAGGGCTCCGTCGTAGACCGACCACACCGTTTCGGCGTCCTGCGCCACGCGCAGGATGTTGCCGCCGGGCAGCTGCACGGCATAATAATAGGTCTCATATCCCATGGTCTGGGAATCACGGATGTCCTTGCCGATGCTGCCCTGCAGCGCCTGCACGATCTCCGGACGGGTAAGATGGTTCTCCATGGGCTGATCGGTGGCAGACTCAAAGATCACGTCGCCGTCCGGGGAGATCAGCGTAATGCGCAGGTCGCCGGTCACAAAGAAAGAAAGCTGCTGCGGCTCGCTGGTCAGGTCATACCCGGCACGGATGAGATCGCTCTCTTTTTCCAGGTCATCCCAGGCCTGGGCGGTAAAAGCCCGGTGAAAGACAAAGATGCACAGTGCTGCGGTGAACAGCAGCCCCAGAAAGCCCATGAGGAACAGCCGGTAGCTGATCTTTTCTTCCATGCTGTGCGGCTTCATTCGTCTCCAGCCTCCTCGTCATCGGCCAGCTTGTAGCCCACCTTGCGGATGGTGCAGATGTAGCGTCCGGCATCGCCCAGCTTTTTGCGCAGGGTGCGGATGTGCATGTCCACGGTGCGGCTTTCCACCGAAATGTCGGTGCCCCACACCACCTGCAAAATCGTTTCGCGGGTCACCACAAGGTTGGTGTTCTCCAGCAGAAGGCGCAGCAGGCTGTATTCTTTGTAGGTCAGTTCGACAGGTTGGTTGTTCACCGTCACGCTGTGACGTGCATTGTCCAGCAGGATCTCATGGAAGCTGAGCACGTTGGGCCGTTCCTCCGGAGCCGCCCGGCGCAGAGAAGCACGCACCCGGCTGAGGAACTCCATGATGCCGAACGGCTTGGAAATGTAGTCGTCGGCACCGCAGTCCAGCCCGCGCACGGTGTCCAGCTCGCTGGATTTGGCCGTGACCATGATGATGGGCAGCCGGTGCAGGGAAGGGGTGTTGCGCAGCTTTTTCAGGATGGAGAACCCATCCTCGCCGGGCAGCATCACGTCCAGGATCACAAGCTCCGGGGCTTCGGTGCGCATGGCCTGCCAGAACGGTTCGGAACTGGCAAAGCTGGCCACTTCATAACCGTTGGACTGCAGGGCATACTGCTCCAGCTCACGGATGGCGTCATCATCTTCTACGATATAGATCATTTGTCAAATTCCTCCGCAGATTGATTGTCCGGGAAGAGATACCGCTCCCGGTATTTGTCCAGTCGACGATGAAATTCTTCGCTCTCCTTGGTATCTTTGCCGTGACGCAGGTCGTTGAGGTAAGCGTGGGTGTCAAAACTGTCCTGTGCTACCTCGATCTGGGCAACAGCTACATTGCTGCAGTGGTCGCACACACGCTCGTAGTTGGTCAGCAGATCGTCCAGCACAAAGCCGTACTCAATGGAGCAGCTGCCGGTCTGCAGGCGGGCGATGTGGTGTGCCTTGATGGCACGCACCAGCTCGTTGACCACAGCTTCCAGCGGCTCTACCTTGCTGGCCAGGTGCAGGTCTCCCTTGCGGAAGGCGTCGGTGGTGCGGCTCAGGATATCCTGCACGGCATCTTCCAGCACCTGCAGCTCCTCTTGTGCGTCCTTGGAAAATTCAATGTTCTTCTGGTGCATTTCCTCCGCGGATTCCAGCAGGTTGACCGAGTGGTCACTGATGCGCTCGAAATCGCTGATGGTGTGCAGCAGGGTATTCACGCTCTGGCTGTCGGCGTGGCTCAGCTCGCGGCCGGACAGCTTGACAAGGTAGGTGCCCAGAGCGTCCTCATAACGGTCCACGGTGCTTTCCTCGTCACGCACCTTCTGGGCCAGCTCGTCGTTCCACTGGTGGGTCAGGCTCATGGCCTGCACCACGCCCACGCGGGCCAGCTCTGCCATGTCGGCGGTGGCGCTGCGGGCGCGCTCCACGGCCACAGCCGGGGTGTTCAGCAGACGTTCATCCAGCAGGGCAAAGCTCTCTTTTTCCGGGGAGTCCGGAATGGTGAGGATGGCCAGCTTTTCCAGCCCGTTGGCAAAAGGCAGCAGGATGAGGGTGGCCAGGATGTTGAAGGCGGAGTGCACCACGGCGATGCCCCAGGCTTCAATGGTGGAATCCACAAAGGCAAAGTGGCACACGGCGTTCAGACCGTAGAAACCAAACAGGAAGATGGTCACGCCGATGATGTTGAAGTACAGGTGCACCATGGCGGCCCGGCGGGCATTCTTGGTGGCACCCACCGAGGAGATCAGCGCCGTGACACAGGTGCCGATGTTCTGGCCCATGATGATTGGGATGGCACTGCCGTAGGTGATCACGCCGGTGGCGCTCAGTGCCTGCAGAATGCCCACACTGGCGCTGGAACTCTGGATGATGCCAGTGACCAGTGCGCCCACCAGCACACCAAGGATGGGGTTGGAGAAGCGGACGAACAGGCTGGTGAACCACTCTTCGCCCTGCAGCGGCAGCACTGCGTTGGACATGGTGGTCATGCCGGTCATCAGCACGGCAAAGCCGATGAGGATGGTGCCCACACCTTTTTTCTTCTCACTCTTACACATATACAGCAAAATGCCGATAAATGCAAGCAAAGGACTGAAAGAAGTGGGTTTGAGCATCTTGATCAGCACACTGTCGCCCTGCAGACCCGAAAGGCTCAGGATCCAGCTGGTGACGGTGGTGCCCACGTTGCTGCCCATGATCACGCCGATGGCCTGATGAAGCTCCATGATGCCGCTGTTGACAAAACCGACCACCATGACGGTGGTGGCGCTGGAGCTCTGGATGATGGCCGTTACGCACAGACCCAGAAAGAAACCTTTGAGCGGGCTGTCGGTCAGCTTGCTCAGGATCTTCTGCAGCTGGCCGCCGGCCTGCTTTTCCAGGGCCTTGCCCATGATGTCCATGCCGAACAGGAACAGGGCCAGGCCGCCCAGCAGAGAAAAGACATTGAAAATAGTCATAAGGATTTTCCTCACTTTGATTTGACGTGTTTTCTTCCTGATCTCAGTATAGGGCGGCAATGTAAAATTTGAAATCTGCGGAATGTAAAACTCATGTAAAGTAAGAAAAATGTAAAAATCTTGTGCACGGGGCACAAAAAAACACAGCATAGCAGGTCGTTCCTGCCAGACTGTGTTATCGGGTCGGTTTTGGATAAGGCTTTGGTTCGTCGGTCAAACCAAGGATATAGTCAACACTTGTATCATAGTATAGGGAAAGCGCCTTGAGCACATCGGTCGGGATATCACGCTTTCCAGTTTCGTAATTGGAATAACAAACCTGTGTGCATTTCAGATATGCTGCAAGGTCTTTTTGCATCAGATCCCGGTCTTCGCGCAGATCGCGGATGCGTTGATACATTGGCAAACACCTCTCATCCTGGAGAACTTTCTAGCAAACCAACTTTTTAATGCAATAGCAACAACGTTGGTTTGTGTATCGCAACTATGCCGTTGCAGCTACGCTGACTTCTAATCTTGCGATAATGGGAATATAGCGCATAACGAATTGTTATATTGACATATAAAACAAAACGTTATATAATTGCCGTATAAGTGGATGAGCCTTGCTTATCCTTGGAAGAATTTCAAGCGCAGAGAGGAGCAAAATCATGACCCCGAACGAATTAATTATGATCCTTGTTATTTTTGGCCTTCCAATCCTTGTGGTCATAGCCTTGCTAAAATATATTTTCAAAAGATAAAAAACAAGGCAGGGAAAAGCACCTCATCTGCGGTACACGGTAAAATTTGTACGGCAGATGGGGTGCTTTGCTTTTTCGGGTGGAAGTTCAGGACCCGGGAAATTGTCAGGAACTTTTCCGAAAAGAGTGATTGTAATCTGGAATCGTCTCGATTATAATATAAGGAGGAATATATTGTGCCGCTGCCGTAGCACAGCCGGGCACAAGAACACAGGAGGAACAAGGATGGGTACGTTCAACGTCTCGCTCAAAACGCTGACCGAGCGCGTCAGCCTGGAGGTAGTCTATACCCCCAAAGAACTGGACCAGATCAATGTTGAGATCGCAGAGGTCAACCGTCCGGGTCTGTTTCTGGCCGGATACTATGACTATTTTGATAAACTCCGTCTGCAGATCATGGGTCTGGCAGAGATGAATTTTCTGTCCGGGCTCTCGGCCGAAAAGCGCTACGAGGCGCTGGAACAGCTGTTCCGCCAGCAGCCGCCGGCCGTTATCGTGGGCCGCAGCGAAGAGTTGAAACCGTTCCCGGAGATGCTGGAGCTGGCCAAAAAGCACAGCGTGGCGCTGCTGCGCTCCAACGAGACGACCTGCACCCTGATGGGCAGCCTGATCAGCGTGCTGAACCTGGAGCTGGCTCCCCGCATCACCCGGCACGGCGTGCTGGTGGAGGTGTACGGCGAGGGCATCCTGATCCTGGGCGACAGCGGCATCGGCAAGAGCGAGCTGGCTATTGAGCTGGTCAAGCGCGGGCACCGTCTGGTGGCCGACGATGCGGTAGAGCTGCGCAAGGTGTCCAACCGGCAGATCATGGGCACCGCTCCGGAGAATATCCGCCACTTCATTGAGCTGCGCGGCATTGGCATCGTCAATGTGGCCCGGGTGTTCGGTGTGGGTGCAGTCAAGCTGAGCGAGAGCCTGGACCTGGTGGTCCAGCTGGAAGCCTGGGACCCTACCAAGAATTACCAGCGTACGGGTCTGGAAAACGAATATTACGACATTCTGGGCGTCAGCATTCCCAGCACCAGCATTCCGGTCTCGCCCGGACGCAACCTTGCTGTGGTGCTGGAAACCGCGGCCATCAACAACCGCCAGAAAAAGATGGGTTACAATGCGGCCAAGGAGCTGCTGATCCGTCTGGGTCTGGACGATAAACTGGACTAAAGGAGCACGCACCATGGAACAACTCAAGCAGCAGCTGCAGGCGGCTGGAATCCTTTATAAAGAAAACGAGCCGCTCTCGGCACACTGCACTTTCCGCATTGGCGGCCCGGCCGACCTGTTTGTGATGCCGTGGGATGAAGATCAGCTTTGCCAGGCCGTTCAGTTCTGCAAACAGGCAGAGATCCGCTATTATCTGCTGGGCAATGGCAGCAACATCCTGTTTGCGGATGAGGGCTTTCGAGGAGCAGTCATTGATGTTTCTGCCGAAGCAGCGGGAATGGGACTGTCGATTTATCAGAATGCCGACGGCGATTATATTTCGGCACCGGCAGGTCTGAAACTTTCCGAGCTGTGCAAGTTTGCCCTCCAGCACGGCTACACCGGGCTGGAGTTTGCCTACGGCATCCCCGGCACGGTGGGCGGTGCCGTCTACATGAACGCCGGTGCTTACGGCGGCGAAATGAAGGATGTGCTGGAAGCCGTCAGCTATCTCACCGCCGACGGCCGCTGGGTGGACAGTGAAGCGTCCGAGCTGGATTTTTCCTACCGGCACAGCGCGTTTGAAGAGAATGATGCCTGCATCCTTGGCGCAGTGTTCCACCTGGAAAAAGGCGACCCGGATGCCATCAAGGCCCGGATGAACGAGCTGATGCAGAAGCGCATCGACAAACAGCCGCTGGACAAGCCCAGCGCCGGCAGCACCTTTAAGCGCCCGGCGGGCGCTTTTGCGGCGGCCCTCATCGACCAGTGCGGCCTGCGGGGTTACCGCCATGGCGGTGCCGCCGTAAGCGACAAGCACTGCGGTTTTGTGGTGAACCTGGGCGGTGCCACCTGTGCCGATGTGCTGGCACTGTGTGACGAGGTGCGCGCCATTGTAAAGGAAAAGACCGGCTACGATCTGGAAAAAGAGATCCGGGTCGTGAAATAAGATAGATTCAAAAAGGAGCGGGATCGGATCCATGGAACTGTTGATCGTCAGCGGACTTTCCGGTGCAGGAAAGTCGGTTGCTATGAATGCGCTGGAAGATATCGGTTATTTCTGCATTGACAACATCCCGGCGGCACTTCTGCCCAGCATCACGGCCTTTTCCAAGGCGGGCGATAACCAGCTGGAACGGGTGGCGCTGTGTATGGATGTGCGCGGCTGCCGCACGCGGGAAGAGATCGAACAGGCGCTGCAGGAACTGGATGAGCAGAAAAAGCCCTATAAGATCCTATTCCTGGATGCGCCGGACGAGGTGCTCATGCGCCGCTACAGCGAGACCCGCCGCCGCCATCCCATCAGCATTTCCGAGGGGCTTTCCACCCGCGAGGCATTTCTGAAGGAACGTCAGATCCTGGAGCCGCTGCGGGTGCGGGCCGACTATACCATCAACACGGCCCTGCTCTCCACCGCCCAGAACAAGGAGCGCATCTGCGACCTGTTCCTGAAGAACGGCGGGGCAAAGAGTGCCATGCGGCTCACCATCATGTCCTTCGGGTTCAAGTTTGGTCTGCCGCCGGAGGCGGATCTGGTGCTGGACGTGCGCTGCCTGCCCAACCCCTTCTATGTGCCGGGGCTCAAACACAAGACCGGCCTGGATCAGGAAGTGGTGGATTTTGTCATGAGTCACCCGGAGGCAAAGCAGCTGCTGGAACGGTACGAGTTGTTTTTGCAGGTGGCGCTGCCGCTCTATGTCAGGGAAGGCAAGAGCCAGCTGACCATTGCTGTGGGCTGCACCGGCGGCAAGCACCGCTCCATTACTTTTGCGCGCAAGATCGCGGAGTACTGCACATCCCTCGGCTACGAGCCGGGTGTCCAGCACCGCGATGCCATGCGCTGACCAGAATTGAGGAACCACTATGAGCTTTGCATCCCGTGCACGGGAGGAGATCGCACAACGCAGCCTGCAGAAGGACTGCTGCGTGCGTGCGGCAGCGTATGGCTTTGCCTGCTTTGCCAAATACTTTGATAAGGGGGGACTGGTGCTCCAGACCGAGCAGCCCCACACAGTGCAGCTGGCCCGGGAACTTTTTGCCCGCTGCGGTGTGCAGGGGGACGTTCTGGAAAAGCAGCGCCCCAGCGGCGTACTGTATGAGTTCAACATCCGGGAGCCGGAACAGGTGGCGCGGATGCATGAACTGTTCGGCACCACCGGCAGCGAGACGAGCCTGCAGATCGACCCCGCCCTGATCCGCTGTCAGACCTGCGTCAGTGCATACATTGGCGCAGCTTTTTTGTGCAGCGGCACCGTCACAGACCCGCAGAAGGAGTACAATCTGGAGTTCCTGACCGCGCGCACCAATCTGGCCCGGGATTTTGAAGCCCTGCTGGCTGAGCATGAATTTGCCCCGCACCGCACCCGCCGCAACGGCGTGAACCTGGTCTACGTCAAGAACAGCGCCAATCTGGAACGACTGCTCCGCTTTATGGGGGCAGCCGATGCGGCAGAGGAGATCCATGCACAGAAAGCCTTCAAGCAGGTGCGCAACCAGACCAACCGACAGACCAACTGCGACACGGCCAACCTTGGCAAAACGGCCCGGGCCAACGCCCAGACCCTCAGGGCCATCCGGTATCTGCAGGAAAACGATGCATTGGAAACACTGCCGGAGGTGCTGCAGCAGGCGGCAGCAGTACGGCTGCAATACCCCGACTTATCGCTTACCGCGTTGTGCGGCTGCTTTGACCCGGCGGTGAGCAAATCCGGCCTTTCGCACCGGATGAAAAAACTGGAAGCGTTGGCAGACGCCCTGCGGCAGCGCGTGGAAAAAGGACAGGAGGCAGAGCCTTGAGCGAAATCAGCGAAAACAACCATTTGGGCAGAGACTTTGTCCACCTGCACATCCATACGGAATACAGTCTGCTGGACGGTGCCTGCCGCATCGACCAGCTGATGGACCGCGTCAAGGAATGCGGCCAGACCGCCATTGCCTGCACCGACCACGGCGTCATGTACGGCTGTGTGCAGTTCTATAAGGCAGCCAAAAAGGCGGGCATCAAACCCATCATCGGCTGTGAAGTCTATGTGGCTACCCGCACCCGTTTTGACAAGGTGAACAAGATCGACGGCAACAACCATCTGATCCTGCTGTGCAAGAATGAGACCGGCTACAAAAACCTGATCAAGATGGTCTCGGCAGCGTTCGTGGAGGGCTTTTATTCCAAGCCCCGCGTGGACAAGCAGCTGTTGGAACAGTATCACGAGGGCCTGATCTGCCTGTCGGCCTGTCTGGCCGGTGAGGTGCCGCAGGCCATTCTGGCCGGGGACTACGAGCGGGCCAAGGCCACGGCCTTGTGGTATCGGGATTTGTTCGGAGAAGGCAATTATTACATCGAATTGCAGGACCATGGGCTGGAAGAGGACAACATCGTTCTGCCGCAGCTCATCAAGCTGGCGCGGGAAACCGGCATCCCCATGGCGGCCACCAATGACTCCCACTATCTGCGCAAGGAAGATGCCAAGATGCAGGCCATCCTGCTGTGCATCCAGACCGGCAAGACCATTCAGGATGCCGACCGCATGGAGTTCCAGACCGACGAATTTTACGTCAAGACTACAGATGAAATGTATGACCTGTTCTCCATGGTGCCGGAAGCCTGCGAAAACACGGCGAAAATTGCAGAACAGTGCAACTTTGACTTTGAGTTTGGCCACACCAAGATTCCTTATTATAAAGCCCCGGACGGCATGGATAATCAGGCGTTCTTTGAAAAGCTCTGCTGGGAGGGCCTTGAACGCCGGTACGGGCCCAATGTCCCGCAGGCCAACAAGGACCGCCTGAGCTATGAGATCGGCGTGGTCAAAACCATGGGCTACACCAACTACTACCTTATCGTCTGGGACTACATCAATTACGCCAAAAGTCAGGGCATCCCGGTGGGCCCGGGCCGTGGTTCCGGTGCAGGCAGCATTGCGGCCTACAGCGTAGGCATCACGGATATCGACCCCATCCGGTACAATTTGATTTTCGAGCGCTTCCTGAACCCGGAGCGCGTCAGCATGCCCGATTTTGACGTGGACTTCTGCTACGAGCGTCGGCAGGAGGTCATTGATTACGTCAATCGGAAATACGGGGCCGATCATGTGGCGCAGATCGTCACCTTCGGTACCATGGCCGCCCGCAACGCCATCCGCGATGTGGGCCGTGTGATGGGTATCCCGTATCAGCAGGTGGATGTGGTGGCAAAACTGGTGCCCATGGAGCTCAAGATGACCCTGAAACGGGCACTGGAAGTTTCCACCGAGCTGAAAAAGCTCTATGACACCGACCCGCAGGTCACCGAGCTCATCGACACCGCTTTGAAGGTAGAGGGCATGCCGCGGCATGCGTCCACCCATGCGGCGGGCGTGGTCATCACGCCGGAACCTACCGACTACTATCTGCCGCTGGCCACCAACGACGGCCTGCCGGTGACCCAGTTCAACATGACCGAGATCGAGGAACTGGGCCTGCTGAAGATGGACTTTCTGGGTCTGCGCACCCTGACCGTTATCCGCGATGCGGAAACGGCGGTGCAGAAGCATCACCCGGAGTTCTCCATCCAGAAGCTGGATTATGACGACCCGGAGACCTATAAAATGCTGGGACAGGGCGACACCGAGGGTGTGTTCCAGCTGGAATCTTCCGGCATGAAGCAGGTGCTTGTAGGCCTGCAGCCGCAGAACCTGGAAGATGTCATCGCTCTGATCAGCCTGTACCGTCCCGGCCCCATGGACTCCATCCCAACCTATCTGCGCAACCGCCACGAGCCGGACAAGATCAGTTACAAGACCCCGCAGCTCGCCCATATCCTGGATGTGACCAACGGCTGCATCGTCTATCAGGAACAGGTCATGCAGATCTTCCGGGAGCTGGCGGGCTTCTCCTTCGGGCAGGCCGACAACGTCCGCCGTGCCATGAGCAAAAAGAAGCACGCTGTGATGGAGGCTGAGCGAGAGCACTTCGTGCACGGCTGCACCGAGCCGGGCCACGAGTGCCCCGGCTGTGTGGCCAACGGCATTTCGGAAAAGGTCGCCAACGAGATCTACGATGAGATGTCCAGTTTTGCTTCTTACGCATTCAACAAGAGCCATGCGGCCTGCTACGCCTATGTGGCATTCCAGACCGCTTACCTCAAGTGCCATTACCCCAGCGAATTCATGGCCGCTCTGCTGACCAGTGTGCTGGACAACACGGACAAGGTTATTGAGTATTCCGGCGAGTGTGCCCGCCTTGGCATCAAGGTGCTGCCGCCGGATGTGAATGTTTCGGGCGGCGGCTTTACGGCGGACGAGAACGGCCAGATCCGCTTCGGCCTGAACGCGGTCAAGAACGTGGGTCGTAACCTGATCGAGAATGTGGTGCGGGAGCGCCGGAACAAGCCCTATACCAGCCTGTATGACTTCTGCAAGCGGATGCACGGCAACGAATTGAACCGCCGGGCGGTGGAGTGCCTGATCAAGGCCGGTGCCTTTGACCGGCTGGGCAACAACCGTCACAGCCATGTGGAAGCCGTGGAGGGCATCCTGAAAAGCATCGAGACCGACACCCGCCGCAATCTGGACGGCCAGCTGGACCTGTTTTCGGTGATGAGCGGGGGAGAGCAGGATGCCGCACAGGAGGACCGCTATGAGATCCGCCAGCTGCCGGAGTACAGTCACACCGAGCTGCTCCAGCAGGAAAAAGAGGTCAGCGGCCTGTATCTGTCCGGTCATCCGCTGGATGCCTACCGGGAAAAATCGGCCCGCATCGGTTCCCACACCATCAAGGACCTCACCGGCGAGGACGCCCATGTGACGGACGGCGAGCGGGTGCGTGTGGTCTGTGCGGTGGTCAAGAACCGCATGATGACCACCAAGTCCAACAGTGTGATGGCCTTTACCAGCGTGGAAGATCTGACGGGCACCATGGAAGTGATCGTGTTCCCCAAGGTGCTGGACACCTTCCGCGATGCCATCCGTGAAAATGCGGTCGTGGTCATCGACGGGCGCCTGTCGGTGCGGGAGGACGAAGCCTCCAAGCTGTTGGCGGACAGCATCGTGCCCATTGACAGCTACGATCCCACCCGCCCGCAGAACGGCCGCCCGGACCCGGTCAAGGCGGCGGCAAAGCGGCTGTATATCCGTCTGCCGTCCCGCAGCTGCCCGCAGTATGCCAAGGTGATCAATCTGCTGGGAATCTTTGACGGCAATATGCCGGTGATCCTGTATCTGGAAGACACAAAACAGAAGCTGGCGGCCCCCCGGCAGCTGTACACTTCCGGGCATCCGCTCTTCTTTGAAGAACTGGAAAGACTGGTGGGCACAGAGAACATTGCAACAAAATGACATTTCTGTGCACGAATCTCTATAGGCCGGAAGGGCTCAAAATAGGCCCAAAATATTTTCAAATGGCTGAGAATGTGTTATAATGTTGAAAGGCAAGTCTTAACAATTCTTTACGATGCAAACACTGAGCGGCGTAATGAAGAAGGGCGCTGGCTCATGGGTGAATGAAGAAACAAATTGGAGGGAATCTCTCGTATGGAAAAGCAAATCAAAACGATTGGCGTGCTCACAAGCGGCGGCGATGCTCCTGGCATGAATGCTGCCGTGCGCGCTGTGGTCCGTACCGGCTTGCACAAAGGTTACCGCATGATCGGCATTCAGCGTGGTTACAACGGCCTGCTGAACGGCGAATGCTTTGAAATGAACCTGCGCAGCGTCTCGAACATCATTTCGGCCGGCGGTACCATTCTGTACACTGCCCGCTGCCTGGAGTTCAAGACCAAGGAAGGCCAGGACCGCGGTGCTGCCAAGTGTCGTGAGCTGGGCATTGACGCACTGGTCGTCATTGGCGGCGATGGTTCTTACCGCGGCGCACGCGAGCTGGCACACCGCGGCATCCCGATGATCGGCCTGCCCGGCACCATCGACAACGACATTGCCTGCACCGAGTACACCATCGGCTATGATACAGCCATGAACACCGCTCTGGAAATGATCGACAAGCTGCGCGACACCACCCAGAGCCACGACCGCTGCAGTGTGGTCGAGGTCATGGGCCGTAACGCCGGTTACATTGCCCTGAACGTTGCCATCGCCTCCGGTGCTATGGCTGTCCTGCTGCCGGAGAAGGAATTCGATATGCAGCATGACATTCTGGACAAGATCGCTGAGACTCAGAAGACCGGCAAGCGTCACTTCATCATCATCGTTGCCGAGGGCGTGGGCCACGCACAGGAGATCGCAAACGAGATCCAGGCCCGCACCGGCATCGACTCCCGTGCCACCATTCTGGGCCATGTCCAGCGCGGCGGCTCTCCCACGCTGCGTGATCGCGTGAACGCATCCGCCATGGGCTACCAGGCCGTGTGCCTGCTGGAGCAGGGCAAGTACAACCGTATCGTCGGCATGAAGGGCGAGAAGCTGGTGGACTACCCGGTGGATGAGGCGCTCGAAATGACGAAGACCCTCGACCCCGTCCTGATCGACGTCTGCAACACCATTTCTATCTGATTTTTCTGCATTGCATTTCTGGAGCTGTTCTCTTGGCTGGGCTGAGAGGGCGGCTCCTTTTTTGTTGGGTTATAATGGTGTTGCACACGTCGTTTCGATGGTTGCAAAGACCATTGGCATCTGAGCGCGAAAAACGAGAAGGAAAAGATGGAGTTTCTCGTGACTGTGCCTGTGGACGATGCACAGTTTGAGGTGCTGGAACGGCTCTATCAAACCCTGATCGGCTAAAGGAAAAGCCGAGCGCAGAACAGCCGGACCGGCATAGAGAGAAGAGCTTGCACACGGAAAGTGCAGGCTCTTTTTCTTTTGACTTTGCCGGGAGAACCGTAGCGTCTGCATTGAAATTTCTTTGAATTCGGCAAGAATCAATCTGAATATTAACGTAAATTCGATAAAATTTTAATGGCATAAACAGAGAGTATCTTTCAGAATTGATTTAAAATCAACTCGCAAATACGATATGGTACCGATTTCATGTATGAAAAATACGATTTGTATTTTTCCCTTTGCTTTGCAGAGTGCCGCTTGGTGTGGTATACTAGAACCGTACAAAAACGGTGTCCTGTGGGAGCAGTCTCCCGACACAGGTCACCCGGCAGGAGAGTGATTTGTTTGGAACTGGAACAGGCCCAGAAGCGTGTGGAGGAGCTGCGCGCTGTCATTGAAAAGAACAACCGGCTCTATTATGACCAGGATGCCCCGGAGCTGGAGGATTTTGAATACGATGCATTGACCCGGGAACTGAAAGCATTGGAAGCGCAGTTCCCGCAGCTGATCACGCCGACTTCGCCGACCCAGAAAGTGGGCGGGACCCCCAGCGGGCGCTTTACCAAGGTGACCCATGCGGTCAAGATGGAAAGTTTGTTGGATGCATTTTCGTATGATGAGCTGCGCGACTTTGACCGCCGCGTACGGGATGCAGGCATCGAACCGGAATATGTGGTCGAGATCAAGATCGACGGCCTTTCCTGCAGTCTGGAGTATGAGAACGGAGAACTCGTCCGGGCGTCCACCCGCGGCGACGGCGTGGTAGGCGAGGATGTGACCCAGAACGTCCGGGCAATCAAACGCATCCCCAAGACGCTGAAAAATGCGCCGGAGTTTCTGGAGGTGCGCGGCGAGGTCTATATGCCGCACGAGGCTTTCCAGAAGCTGTGTGCGGAGCAGGAACTGCAGGGGGCCGCTCCCTTCAAGAACCCGCGCAATGCGGCGGCAGGTTCCCTGCGGCAAAAGGATGCAAAGATCACCGGAAGCCGCGGCCTGTCCATTTTTGTGTTCAACGTCCAGCAGATCCGCGGGAAGGAACTGACCCGCCATTCGGACAGTCTGGACTACCTCAAGAGCCTTGGTCTGCCGGTCTCGCCGCGCTACCATGTGGTACACGACATTGAGCAGGCCATTGCAGAGATCGAGCAGATCGGGCAGAACCGTTCCAAGCTGGATTTTGATATGGACGGTGCGGTCATCAAGGTAAACGATTTTGCCCAGCGGGAACAGATGGGTTCCACCAACAAATTCCCGCGCTGGGCCATCGCCTTCAAGTACCCGCCGGAGGTCAAGGAAACCACCCTGCGCAACATCGAGGTGGCCGTGGGCCGCACCGGTGTCCTGACCCCCACGGCCTGCTTTGATCCGGTCTTTCTGGCCGGCACGACCGTGGCGCGCGCCACCCTCCATAATGAGGACTTTATCCGGCAATTTGGTCTGTGCATCGGGGACACTATTCAGGTGCGCAAGGCCGGCGATATCATCCCGGAAGTGATCGGGGTCACCCGCCGCGCCGAGGACGCTCAGCCCTACGAGATGCCGACGGTTTGTCCGTCCTGCGGCGCACCGGTGGTGCATCTGGAGGACGAGGCGGCACTGCGCTGCGTGAACCCGGAGTGTCCGGCACAGGCTTTGCGCAACATCATTCATTTTGCGTCCCGGGATGCCATGGACATCGACGGTCTGGGCACGGCTGTGGCAACGCAGCTGGTGGAGAAAGGCATGGTACATTCGGCGGCAGACATCTATGCGCTTAGCCGGGAACAGCTGCTGACGCTGGACAAATTCAAGGAGAAAAGCGCGGACAATCTGCTGAACGCCATCCAGCGCTCAAAAGAGAACAATCTGGACAAGCTGCTGTTTGGCTTTGGTATTCGCAACATCGGCGACAAGGCGGCGGCATTGCTGGCAGAACATTTCGGTTCGTTGCAGGCCATCCGGGAAGCAGATGCCGCTGCCATCAGCGAGATCGACGGCTTTGGCGGTGTGATGGCCCAGAGCGTAGTGGAATTCTTTGCGAAGGAAGGCACCACAGACCTTGTGCACCGTCTGGCAGATGCCGGGGTTAACATGCAGTGGAAGGGCGAGCCCAAGGGCGACAAGCTGGCCGGTAAAACGCTGGTGGTTACCGGTACGCTGGAAACACTCTCCCGCAACGAGGCGGAAGCCCTCATCGTCAAAAACGGTGGCAAGGCCAGCGGCTCGGTCTCCAAAAAGACTTCCTATGTGGTCGCCGGTACAGCAGCCGGTTCTAAGCTGACCAAAGCGCAGGCGTTGGGCGTTCCGGTGCTGACCGAAGCCGAATTCCTTGATCTGCTCAAAGAAGAATAATTACAATTTTGCATAGCCTCTGCGGCGTTTCGGGCCGCAGGGGCTTTTTTGTTTGTGTGCGGTTCTAAGCGGGCAGGGGCTGCATACACTGGTAACACAAGTTTCGATGAAAGGAAGTGCCCATTGTGGACGAGTATTACCGCGCGATCCGTCTGTTGCCTGCATGGCTGGCGCAGCCGCTGGCCCGGCTGCCGCAGAATACCGCCGAAAAAGTGCACGAACTGCGGCTGCGGACAGGCTGTGGAATTTGCCTGTCCATTGCCGGGCAGCAGACGACGTTGGACGAGCTGCCGGAATGCCCACAGACCCTGCGCGGCAGGACGCTGGATGCCCTGCAGATGGACGAGATCCTTTATGTGCTCTGCGGCGGTTCAGTACATACCCATCAGGCCGAACTGGCGCAGGGCTACCTGACCACGGCATCCGGCTGCCGTGTGGGGGTGGGCGGTCGGTTCGTATTGCGCGGCCCGGAGGATGTTGTGCTGCAGCGTCTTTTGTCGCTGAATTTCCGCATTGCGCGTCCAATTTGTACGGAACTTCCGGCGGAGCTGTGCACCCTTTTGCAGGGACATTTCATCGGGGCACTGCTGGTGGGAGAACCGGACAGCGGCAAGACCACCCTTCTGCGGCAGATCGCCCGGGAACTGGCTGCACAGAAACGGGCCGTGGCTGTGATCGACGAGCGAGGGGAACTTTTTCCGCCGGAGCGGCAGAATGGCGATGCCCTTGACTGCATCAGCGGCCTGCCCAAAGGCCGTGCGGTCCAGATGGCGCTGCGGACGCTGGCCCCGCAGGTGATCCTGCTGGACGAGCTGGGGGACCTGACCGAGGTCGCCGCACTGGAACAGGGCTTTTTCAGCGGGGTGGAGTTTGTGGCCAGCGTCCATGCCGCCACGCTGGAGGACGCTCTGCAAAGGCCGCAGGTGCGGGTTTTACAGCAGCAGGGAGCACTGCGGTTTCTTGTCCTGCTGGAAGGACGCTGTGCACCGGGCCGGATCCGGGAGATCCGGCAGCTTCCGCTGCTATGATGCTGCACATTCTGGGTGCTCTGCTGTTGCCGTTGTGCGGCTGGCTGGCCGGGGATGCCATACAGGCCCGTACGGTACAGCACCTTGCTGCATTGCAGAGATGCCTTGCGCTTCTGGAACGCATCCGGCAGGAGGTCGCGTTCCGCCGGGCAGACCTGCAGCAGCTTTACGCAGAGCTCTGCCGGGAAGGCATACTGGAATCCGGCGCCCGCTGCTTACAGGAGGCCCCACCGCCGGAGGGCCTGACGCGGGAAGAACAGCAGTGCTTCCGGACGTGCATGTCCGGCCTTGGCCGTGCGGAAGCGCAGCAGGAGTGCGAACAGCTGGACTACTACCGGGCCCGCCTGCAGGCTTTGCAGCAAACGGCAGAACACGCTGCCCGGCGGCAGGCCGGTCTGCCCCGCAAACTGGGCCTTGCAGCCGGGATGGCAATGGCACTGCTGCTCATCTGAATTCGGAAATCTTGGAGGAAACAGCGCAGATGGAAATTGATCTGGTGTTCAAAATTGCAGCCATCGGCATCATTGTGGCGGTGCTCAATCAGCTCTTGATCCGCTCCGGGCGGGAGGATCAGGCCATGATGACGACCCTTGCCGGCCTTGTGGTGGTCCTGTCCATTCTGGTCAAGCAGATCAGCACCCTGTTTGTTACCATCAAGGCGCTGTTTTCGCTGTGAGTTCCGCCTGGGTCACGCTGGGGCTGGTGGCAGTGCTGGCAGCGATGCATGCACTTTTGCAAAAGGAGCTTCCGGCCTATGCGCTCCTGCTTTCACTGGGAGCGATCGTCCTTCTGCTGGTGCGGCTGGGCGGCACCTTCCGCAGTGTTCTGGAGGGTGTCGCGCTGCTGGGACAGCAAACGGACAAGCAGGCGTTCCAATGCCTGCTGCGCAGCACGGGCATTCTGTTGCTTGCCGACTATACCCGCACCCTCTGCAAGGAGAGCGGAGCCGAGGCACTTGGCTGGTGTGCAGGGCTTGCGGGCCGCTGTCTGGTGCTGGCGGCAGTGTTCCCACTGCTGGAAGAAGTGTGTCAACGGATCTGGGGGCTGGCAGGATGAGCGGCAAAAAATACCGGGGGTTTCTGGCAGGGTTGGTGTTTCTGGCCGCAATGCCTTTTGGAACGGTGCGGGCTTTCGCACTGGAAAGCCTGCCCGGCCGGGAATTGTGGCAGCCCTACCTGACCCAAAGTGCACAGGGTGCAGCGGATTTTGCCCGGGACCCGGTGTCGGCATTGCTGAGCCTGCTGCCGAGTTCACCCGTGCGGCTTCTGGTCGATACCCTGCACAGCTACGCAGATCTTTTGCTGTTTCTGCTGCTGCTCACAGCTTTGTCATTTCTCGTTGGCGATGCAGCGGACGGTACCTTGCTGGACCTTGCGGCAGCCGGTGGCTGCGGGGTGCTCATCTGGGGTGATCTGCTGACACTGGCACAGTCTATCGGTGAACGCATGGACAGCTGGCGGCTGTTCCTCACGGGATTTCTGCCGGTGTGCGGCGCAGTCCTGACGGCAGGTGGAGAGGGAAACGCCGGAGCGGTGGCCAGCGGATTTCTGCTGAGCGTGCTGGCTCTGCTGGCACAGGGGATCGCGCTGTGCATCCGGCCGCTGCTGCAAAGCTATCTGGCCATCAGCATGGCCTGCTGCATTCACACGCAGACGGGTCTCCCGGAAGCCTGCAGGATGAGCGGGCAGCTGCTGCGAAAAAGCATTTCGGCGGGTGGAAAACTGTTTGCGCTTCTGCTTGGCGTACAGCGAGTGATCACACTGCAATTGGACCACACGACATCCCGTCTGGGCCAGGTGCTGACGGGCAGTGTCCCGGTGATCGGGCAGGCGTTGAGCGGTGCGGCCGATACCGTATTGGCCGGGCTGCAGCTGCTCAAAAGCTCTCTTGGAATCGCGGCACTGGTGATCCTTGGCGCGGAATTTGTTCCGCTGTATCTGGGACTGTTGTTCCACCTGGCAGTTCTGTCCGGGTGCAGGCTTCTGTGCAGCTTTGCCGGTATCGACCGGTGCCGGGCGCTGTTTGCCTGTCTGACGGAGGCGGTCCGGTGCATGGCGGCGGTCACAGCACTGTTCTTTTCGCTGACAATGGTCGGTGTCGCGTTGATGACAATGATGAACGGAGGGTGAAATGCGGGTCGTAACGGCATTCTGCCTTGCATGTGTCTGCACGGAGCTGCTAGTGCAGCTGGTGGAAGCAGGCTGGGCGCGCCGATGCATAAAAGTGGTTGCGGGGCTATATATTCTAACAGTTCTGCTCCGTGCAACTTCTGCACTGCCTGCACGGACCGCACAGTGGCTTCAGCCGGTGCAGGCATCTGCCTCCATCGAGGGCGTGGAAACCACGATCCTCACGGAGGCGGCGAAGCGCTTGAATGAGATGTTGGCAGCGGAATGCGAGGCACAGACAGGCATCCCGGTCCGGGTGGAAACGGAATTGGAACAGACGCCGGACGGAATCCGCGCAGCTCGCGCGATCCTGTGGATGCCGCCGGACAGCCCGGCACAGGTGCAGACACAGCTTGTGCAGTTTCTGCAAAAAGAACTTAGCACCGACGCTGTCACCGCAGCGGAAGAGGCGGAACCATGAAAAAAGCAACGATCACAACTGTTCTTCAGGGATGCAAAGGCCCGCAGGGGCGCACAAGACTTGCGGTGCTCATTGGCGGGGTGGCCATGCTGCTGTTGCTGCTGTCGGAGTTGATGCCGACCGGGACGAAGTCTGCTGCCGCCAGCACAGCCCCACAGGAAATCGCCGCGTATCAGACCCAGCTGGAAAACCGGCTTGAAACACTGATCGCTCAGATGGACGGAGCGGGAAAGACGACGGTGATGCTCACACTGGAAACGGGGGAGGAAACGATCTATGCACTGGATACGCAGTCCGGGCAGATGCAGGAACAGCAGACGCATGTTCTGCTGGAAGATGGCTCCGCCCTGGCAGAGACGATCTATCAGCCGCAGATCCGCGGCGTGGCCGTGCTGTGCGACGGCGGGGGAGATGTCCGCGTGGCAGCACGCATCACGGAGATGGTGGGAGCGCTGCTGGATCTGCCATCCAACCGGATCTGTGTGGAACAGCGCAAGCCATGATCTGACCCAGAACAAGGAGGATTCAAGATGAGAGCACTTTCCAGAAATACCCGGCGGGTGACCGCGCTTACGCTGGCCGCTGCCCTTGTCATTGCCGTTTATCTGAACTGGCAGTATGCCCGCACCGATACCGGCATTGCAGCGGACGAGGAAGCCCAGGTCGTTTCGGCCGAGCCTGTGCAGTCGGACACGGTCCTGGACGGCCTGCCCACGGAAGCCGAAACAGTGTCGGCCGCGAACAAAAACTACGGGGAAGCACAGCTGGTCAGCGTGGCAAGCGACAGCGGCGCAAAGTTCTTTGAAGAGGCACGCCTGAAACGGGAAAAGGCGCACGATGAAGCCATGGACACCCTGCAAAAAACCATGAAGTCCTCTTCGCTCTCTGCGGAGGAAAAGAAGGACTGCACCGCCCAGCTGACAGCTGGGTTGGAAGATCTGCACGCCGAAAATGAGATCGAGACCCTCATCAAAGCCAAGGGCTTTGCGGACTGCCTGTGCTTTCTGCAGTCCGGCCGCGCCGATCTGACCGTCATGACATCCGGTGACCCGCTGACGGCGGCGCAGGTGGCGCAGATCCGGGACGTCGTGCTCAGCAAGAGCAGTGTGACGGCCCAGAACATCACGGTGGTGGAAGTAAAATAAAAAGTGTTTCCCTCCGACCGGAAGGAATCGGGCTGGAAAAAGAACCCATTGTGTGGTCCGACAGAGTTTTCCAAACAAGTATTGAAATCAACCCCGCATTGATGGTATAATAACACCATCAGAAAACAGGAACGGCGTGCTGCCCGGCCATTCGGCGGCGGCAGCTGCAAAGCCGTTTTGAACCGAAAAAAAGCGGCAGTTCTGCTGCTTTTCAATGGAGGACAGCACAATGGATTTACAGAATATGGATCTTCAGGGCGGCAGCCTTCAGATTTCGACCGAAGTCATTGCAAAGATCGCACGGTGCGCTGCGCTGGAAGTGGAAGGCGTGGCAGAAGTTTCCTGCGGGACCCAGAACAAAAAGCTGAAGGATCTGCTGGAAGCCAGCATCCAGCCGCCGGTGGCCGTGGAAATGCGCGACGGCACGGCAGAGCTTACGCTGCATCTGATCATGGCGTCCGGCGCACGCATCCCTGCAGTGGCGGAAAAGGTGCAGGAAAATGTCAAGTCGGCCGTGCAGAACATGACCAGTGTCACGGTGAGCCGTGTGAATCTGGTGATCGCGGGTCTTGCTGCGGAGCAGTAAGAGCACTTGCAGCCGTACAAAAGAATGGATAGAACGTGTTCTCTCTGCCGGGGTTTCCCGGCGGGGAGAGCTCCTGTTATGAAAGGAATATTATGGAAAACATTTTGCCCCGTAGAGAAGCTCGCGAGAATGCATTTTTGCTGGCATTTTCGCAGACCTTTGGCGACGTCCCGCTGGCAGAGGCTCTGACCAACCATGCGGAAAACGACGAAGAGCACCCGGTGGATGGCTTCAGCAAGCTGCTGCTGAATGCTTATTACGACCATTCCGCAGAGGTGGATGACGAGATCCGTGCTCATCTGCGCAATTGGACCATGGAACGTCTGCCGCGCGTCAGTCTGACCGTGCTGCGCCTGGCCATTGCAGAGATGCTGTTCGGCGGCGAGAACAAGCCCGGCGTTGCCATCAACGAGGCAGTGGAGCTGACCAAAAAGTATGGTGCCGATGAGGACTATCAGTTTGTGAACGGCCTGCTCGGCGCAGTGGCACGGGATCACGGCCTGAATGAAGAAGCCGCTGTGGAGCCGGCTGAACAGTGAGCCGTTATACGCTCGGGGTCGATACAAGCAACTATGCAACCTCTCTGGCAGTTTTTGATACAGCCGGAGAGGTTGTTTGTGCAAAAAAGCGGTTTCTTCCGGTCAAACCCGGGCAGCTGGGCCTGCGGCAGAGCGATGCACTGTTCCACCACACCACGGCACTGCCGGAAATGCTGCACGAGCTTGCGCAGGAGTTTGATCTGACCCGCATCGACGCTGTGGGTGTCTCCCAGAAGCCGCGCCCGGCAGAGGGCAGTTATATGCCGTGCTTTCTGGCCGGTGTGAACGCGGCGACGGCATTTGCAGCGGCGCGGAGCATCCCGCTGATTTATACGACCCACCAGCAGGGCCATGCCGCTGCGGCGCTGTTTGCAGCCCGCGGCGCAGACCTTTTTACGCAGAAAGTACTGCTGTTTCATATTTCCGGCGGCACGACGGATCTGCTGCTGTGTGATGAGGTACGCACGATCACCCAACTTGGCACGAGCACGGACCTTTACGCCGGACAGGCTGTGGACCGCGTGGGCGTCAAGCTCGGGTTTGCCTTCCCGGCGGGTGCAGAGGTGTCTCGCCTTGCTGCAGCGTGCCCGGAAGAAATCCGGCCGAAATCTAGCGTGAGGGGCATGCAGTGCAGCCTTTCCGGCCTGGAAAACCAGTGCAATGCCCTGCTTGCTGCGGGCAAAAGCCCGGAATATGTGTGCAAGTACTGCCTGCTCTGTGTGGCCGATACGGTGGTCAAAATGACAAAGGCTGCGCAGAAGGAATACCCGGGTCTGCCGGTGGTATGCGCCGGCGGCGTGATGAGCAGCGATGTGATCCGCCAATGGGTGCAGAAACGCCTGCCTCAGGTGTATTTTGTGCCGGGACAGTATTCCAGTGACAATGCCATTGGCGTGTCCATTCTTGCGGCACGGGAGGCCGGTTTATGGCTGAAGTAATCACGGTTTCGGCGCTGAACCGCTATGTCAAATCTCTTTTTGATGCAAACGACCGATTGTTTGATCTGGCATTGCGCGGCGAGGTGGCAAATTTTGTGCAGAACGCGCGCAGCGGGCATTGCTATTTCACCCTGCGGGATGAGCAGGCCAGCGTAAAAGCGGTGATGTTCCGCTCAGATGCGCGGCGGCTTGCGTTCCGTCCGGAAGAGGGGATGCGTGTGGTCGTGCGCTGCCGTGCAACGCTCTATGAGCGGGATGGCGCATTCCAGTTGTATGTCAATGAGATGTTCCCGGACGGAATCGGCGCAGCACAGCTGGCATTGGAGCAGCTCAAGGCCCGGCTGGAACAGGAGAGCCTGTTTGATGCGGCACACAAAAAGCCGCTGCCGCAATATCCCCGATGCATTGGGCTGGTGACCAGCAAGACCGGCGCGGCTTTACAGGACATCCGCAATGTGATCAGCCGCCGCTGGCCGGGTATCCGGCTGCTGCTCTGCCCGGTCATGGTGCAGGGGTTTGAAGCGGCTCCGCAGATCGCGGCGGCCATCCGGACGCTGGACCGCAGCGGCAGGGCAGATGTGATCATCGTGGCCCGCGGCGGCGGCAGCCGGGAGGATCTGTGGGTGTTCAACGCTGAGGTGATCGCGCGGGCAGCCTTTGCCTGCAAAACACCGCTGATCAGCGCCATTGGACACGAGATCGACTACACGATCCTGGACTTCGTGGCAGACCAGAGAGCCCCGACGCCCTCGGCAGCGGCAGAGCTTGCGGTGCCGGACCGGGAAGAACAATGGAATATTTTGCAAAATTTACAACAAAATATTTCTGAAAATATGCAAAAACGGCTCAAGTTGTGCTATAATGAGCTGGAGCAATACAACTTAGCGTTGGAACGCAAGCCTGCGCATCACATCTGGAAGAGGGATTTTGACCAGCTGGAACAGGCCGGGCAGACGCTTCAGATCCAGATACAGCGCCGGATGCAGGCTGCAAATATGCAGTTGGAACATGCCGCAGCACTGACAGCCTCTCTGAGCCCGTACCGGGTCCTTGCCCGAGGCTATGCAATGATCACCACGGGCAGAGGACAGATCCTTCCGGCAGACCAACTGGAGCCGGACAAGACCATCTACATTCGCAGCGCTTCCCGCCGGGCAAAGTGCCGGGTGGAGGCCGTGGAGGAAATTGATGAAAGCACCCAAAAGCTATGAAGAGGGCATGGAGCGCCTGAATGCCATTCTGGCCAAAATGCAGGACGAGCAGACGACTCTTGCAGAAGCCGTCAAGTTGTATGCGGAGGCAGCATCTCTGATGGAATACTGCCATACTGCGCTGGAAAAAACATCGCTCCAGATCGAGGAGATCGACGCGAAGATCACGCAGACCATACAGGAACAGCGGGAGGAAAACTGATGGATTACAAAACACAATATCAGATGTATCTGTCGCAGGCTTCTGCCGCGCTGGAAGACGCCTGTGCAAAGTTTCTTCCGGAGGAATCGGAGGTATGCCGTGCGGCGCGGTACAGCCTGCTGGGCGGCGGAAAACGCATCCGGGCCGTGCTGGTGCTCAGCGTCTGTGATATGCTGGGCGGTGATCCGCAGACGGCCAGAGCTTTCAGCGCTGCGGTGGAAATGCTGCACTGCTATTCGCTGATCCACGATGATCTGCCCTGCATGGACAACGATGACCTGCGGCGCGGTCGCCCCTCCTGCCACAAGGCATTCGGGGAGGCAACGGCCATGCTGGCAGGAGATGTGCTCCTGACCGAAGCCTTTGAAGCAATCGCCAATGCACCGGCTTGCCCGCAGGCCTGTGTGCAGGCCGCAAAGGCGCTGGGCCTTGGTGCCGGCAGCCGCGGCATGGTGTATGGGCAGGAGCTGGACCTGAAATACGAAGCACTGGCAGCGACCGAGGAGCAGCTGCGGCTGATCCACCGCAATAAGACCGGTGCTCTGATCAACGCAGCCGTCCAGATGGGGGCAGCTGCCGCTGGTGCCGACGCCGACCAGTGCCGAGCACTGGAAGCATACGCCTACGGCATTGGTCTGGTGTTCCAGATCGTGGACGATGTGCTGGATGTGACCAGCACGCCGGAACAGCTGGGCAAGCCCATTGGCAGCGACAGTGAAAACGGAAAAACAACGTTTGCAACGCTGTATGGCGTGGAGGGCGCAATGGCTCTTGCACAGCGCGTAAACGAAAAGACCTGCAGCGCTCTGCGCGAAACATTCGGCGAAAAATCGGCCTTCCTGGAGCAGCTTGCGCAGCAGCTCCTGACACGCAAACACTAAAACGGATCATCGTCCGGGAAAGCAAAAGGAAACGCTATGCAGTTCATTTATGAGATCCTTTCATTCAACCGCATCCTGACCGTGTCGCTCCTGGCATGGTTCGTGGCGCAGGTGCTCAAGACCCTGATCAACTTCATCCTGCTGGGCAAATTCCAGCTGGAGCGCATGTGGGGCGACGGCGGTATGCCCAGCGCCCACAGCGCCACCGTCTGCGCAATGGTCATTGCCACGGCACGGTGTGAGGGCATTGACTCTGCCATTTTTGCAGTGGCCTGTGTGGTGGCCATCATCACCATGCACGACGCCATGGGCGTGCGCCATGAGACCGGCGAGCAGGCAAAGGTGCTGAACCAGATGATCGACCAGTGGATCGAGGTCAGCGAAAAGAACGCCCCGTTCCTGCAGAACATGCATCTGAAGGAAATGGTCGGCCATACTCCGCTGCAGGTGGTCGCTGGCTTTCTGGTGGGCCTTGTGGTCGGCCTGCTGTACCCGCTGGGTCTGTGAGACGTGCCAGCAGGGTAGGAAACATTGCATGAAGGACGTGTGATTTGGTTATGGAATCGTTGCTGCTGGACAACATTGATCAACCCAGCGATCTGAAAAATCTGGACAAAGAACAGGTAAACAAGCTCTGTGCGGAGATCCGTCAGTTTTTGCTGCGGAATATCTCCCGCACAGGCGGTCATTTGGCGTCCAACCTCGGCGCAGTGGAGCTGACGGTAGCCCTGCACCGGGTGATGACGACGCCAATGGACAAAATCGTTTTTGACGTGGGGCATCAGTGCTATACGCACAAACTGCTCACCGGCCGACGCAGCGGCTTTGCAAAACTGCGCCAGCTGGATGGCATTTCCGGCTTTCCGAACCCGAATGAGAGCGAGCACGATGCCTTTATTGCGGGGCACGGCAACACAGCGCTTTCGCTGTCCATCGGCATGGCCTGGGCCAAGAAGATCCGGCATGAGCCGGGCTGGGTGGTTGCGGTCATCGGCGATGGTGCCTTTACGGGCGGCATGGTCTACGAGGGCATGAACAACATCGGCTCCCTGGACAATCTGCTCGTGATCCTGAATGACAACAAGATGTCCATTTCCCACAATGTGGGCGCGCTGGCGCGGTATCTGACCCACCTGCGCACGACGACTGCATATTTTGACGCCAAGGACAATGTGCGGAGCTTCCTCGACAGTGTCCCGGTGGTGGGCACCCCGCTGAAAAAAGCCCTGACCGAGGGTAAAACATTGCTCCGACGGGCAATGTACCACTCGACCATGTTTGAGGACATGGGGTTCCAGTACATTGGGCCGGTGGATGGTCACAATGAGGAAGAACTGGAGCGGACCCTGCGCACCATCAGCCAGCGGCCCGGCCCGCACTTTCTGCATGTTGTGACCAAAAAGGGCAAAGGATATCAGCCGGCCGAGATGAACCCGGGCAACTACCATGGGGTATCGGCCTTTGACCCGGACGGGATGCCCGACCCGGAGGTGGCTCCCAAGGAATCGTTTTCGACGACCTTCGGGCAGGCGCTTGCGCGGGAAGCGGCCCAGAACAGCCGCATCTGCGCCATTACCGCGGCCATGAAATATGGCACCGGGCTGCAGTTCTTTTCGCACAGTGCGCCGGAGCGGTTCTTTGACGTGGGCATGGCAGAGCAGCACGCCGTGACCTTTGCGGCAGGTCTGGCCAGTCAGGGCATGCTGCCGGTGGTGTGCATTTACTCCACCTTCCTGCAGCGCTCTTACGATCAGATCCTGCACGATGTGAACCTGCTGCAGGAGAACGTCGTGTTCGCCATTGACCGCGCGGGTTTTGTTCCGGCAGACGGAGAAACGCATCAGGGCGTTTACGACCCGGCTTTCCTGAGCCAGATCGGTATGCCGCTCTATGCACCTTCCAATTATGCGGAGCTGACCTATTGGCTGCACGAGCTGCTGAAGGACGGCTGCAGAGGCCCCCGTGCGATCCGTTATCCGCGGGGTGGGGAAAATGCCCGTCTGGCGCAGTATGGCTGCAGCGGGCAGGACTATGATTTCCTGCACAGAACCGAGGGTGCTCAGGCGGTGTTGATCAGCTATGCGGACGAAATGGATGATATTCTGACTGCATGTGAAAAACTTACGGAGCATCGTATTAATTGCGACGCACTTAAACTTGTAAAGCTGTTCCCCTTTACAGAAAAAATGATCGAAGCTGTGAAGGATTATAAAATCGTGCTATTTGCAGAAGAATGTGTGGAATGGGGCAGCATCGGGGAGCATCTGGCCTATTGTCTGCAGCAGGCGGGCTGGAATGGAACCTTCCTGCACGCTGCTGTGCATACGGCCAACCTGCCCCATGCAACCGTCCCGCAGATCAAGCAGGTCACCGGGCTGGATGCCGACACCCTTGCACAGCAGGTGATGGATGCCTGGATGAAAGGAGAAAACGTATCGTGAAAATTCGGTTGGATCAATATCTGGTTCAGCATGGTCTGATCCAGAGCCGTGAACGCGCCAAGGCCATGATCATGTCCGGTGTGGTGTTTGTCAACGAACAGAAGGTGGACAAGGCTGGTGAGATGATCAAGGAAGATGCCAAGGTGGAGGTGCGCGGGCACGACATCGGTTATGTCAGCCGCGGCGGCCTGAAGCTGGAAAAAGCCATGCAGTGTTTTCCGCTGACGCCCAAGGGCAAGGTGTGCATGGACATTGGTGCATCGACCGGCGGGTTTACCGACTGCATGCTGCAGAACGGTGCGGTCAAGGTCTACGCAGTGGATGTGGGCTACGGCCAGCTGGCCTGGAAACTGCGCACCGATGAGCGCGTGATCAACATGGAGCGCACCAACATCCGCAACGTTACGCCGGAGGCTCTGGATGAACCGATCGAGTTCTTCAGCGTGGACGTTTCCTTTATCTCGCTGCATCATATTTTTCCGGTGGCACAGGCCATCACCACGCCGGACGCCATGGGCGTCTGTCTGGTCAAGCCGCAGTTTGAAGCCGGGCGCGAAAAAGTGGGCAAGAACGGCGTGGTGCGTGACCCCGCCACCCACCGCGAAGTGCTGCACAATGCCATGGGCTATGCGGCTGCCAACGGATTTGCTGTGCGCGGGCTGGATTTCAGCCCGGTGAAAGGTCCGGAAGGCAACATCGAATATCTGATGTTCGTGCAGAAGAGCGAGGAGCCCTGCGTGCTGGACGATGCGGCCGCCGAACAGGTCGTGGCTGCAAGCCATTCCACGCTGGACCGCTGAACGATACGGATACAGAACCAAAACAGGAGGCTTCGGCATGACGGTTTACATTTCTCCGAACCCCGGAAAGATCTCGGCCAGTGAGGTCGCTCTGCGTGCAGCGCAGATCCTGCAGAATCATGGTGCATCGGTGCTGATGTGCGAGGATCTGCGCACGGTCTGCAATGCGGCCGGCGTTGTATATCTGCCGCTGGAACAGTGTCTGGAACGTACGGACGTGATCCTGACCATCGGCGGAGACGGAACGATCCTGCATGAGGCGAATCTTTCGCTCAAGCATGCAAAGCCGATCCTGGGCATCAACCTGGGCCGCTGCGGTTTTCTGGCTACCTGCGAGGTCAGCGAGATGGAAAGCAAGCTGCCTGCCGTGGCGCGGGGCGAGTTCCAGCTGGACAACCGGATGCTGCTCTACGCCCATGTTCTGGGCCATGACGGCTGGGAAGGCCATGCACTGAACGACGTTGTCGTGACAAAAGGCCGCCTGCAGCAGGCCATTGATTTCAGCATTTACTGCGATGACATTCTGGTGGAGCATTACCGGGGCGATGGTGTGATCGTTGCGACGCCGACCGGCTCTACTGCGTATTCGATGGCCGCAGGCGGGCCCATTCTGGATTCGCAGACCAAAGGCGTGGTCGTCACGCCGATCTGTCCCCACAGTCTTGCCAGTCCGGCCATGGTGTTTGCGCAGGAACGCAAGCTGAACATCTGCGTCGGTCAAGTGGCCGACGGCGAGGTGTTCATCAGCTGTGACGGTGCAGCAGGATTTCCGCTCAAGGCGGGTGCAACGGCAGAAATCCGGCTTTCGGATCAGGTGGTGCAGCTGATCACCTTCAGCAAGGCGGATCAGTTCCAGGCCATCGACCAGAAATTGCGCAGCAGACGATAAAAGGAGATACGACGAACTATGGCACATGTCCGCAAAGAAGAAGCAAAAAGTAAGGGAGACCGCTTGCAGACCATTCTCCGTCTTGTGCAGGAGCATCCGATCAGTCGGCAGGAAGTGCTGCTGGACTATCTGCGCAAGGAAGGGTTTGATGTGACTCAGGCCACGATCTCGCGGGATATCCGGGAGCTGTGCCTGGTCAAGGCTGCCACTGCAGAGGGCTACCGCTATGTTTCCAGCCGGAACGAGAGCTTTAACCCCAAGACCCAGGGCCGGTTTGAGACGATCTTTCATGAGTCGGTGCTGGGGGTGGACTATGCAGGCCATGTGGTGCTGGTCAAGTGCTATTCCGGCATGGCCAATGCAGCCTGTGAGGTATTTGACGCATTGCAGTGGAAAAACGTGGTCGGCACCCTTTCGGGTGATGACACTTTTCTGATCGTTGCCCGCTCCGAGCGGGACGCCAAGACCATCTGCACGGAACTGACCCGGCACATCGGGTAAAACAAACGCGGGAGAGACGATAAACCATGTTAAGCTGCCTGCAAATTGAAAATGTCGCGGTCATCCAGAAGGCAGAAGTTCATTTTCAGCCGGGGCTGAACGTCCTCACCGGTGAGACTGGTGCGGGCAAGTCCATTCTGATCGACTCCATCAATGCGATCCTGGGCAATCGGACTTCCAAGGATCTTGTGCGCACAGGTGCGTCCAAAGCGGTGATCCGTGCGTCTTTTGCGCAGATCCCGGATGTGGTACTGGACAAACTGGAAGCGGCCGGTTATGAGCGCTCGGCAGAGCTGCTTCTGAGCCGTGAGATCACCGCCGAAGGAAAGAGCAGCTGCCGGATCAACGGCATGCCCACCACGGCGGCTGTGCTGCGGGAGCTGTGCGGAGGTCTGATCAATATCAATGGCCAGCACGACTCGGTGGGACTGCTGAATCCGGCACACCATCTGAGCATTCTGGACGATTATGCGCAGAACGCCAAACTCTATCAGGAGTATTATGTGCTGTACCGGAGCCTGGTCAAGGTCAAGAAGGAACTGGACGCCATGATCACCGACGAGGCGGAAAAGCAGCGACGGATCGACCTGCTGACCTATCAGGTCCAGGAAATCGAAGAAGCCGGACTGACCGCCGGCGAGGAGCAGACACTGGAAAGCCGCCGCAAGGTGCTGGCCAACGCGTCCACCATCCGGGACCGGGTGGCAAAGGCCCATGCGCTGCTGTCCGGGGACGATGACACCCCCGGCGCAGTGGATCTGCTGGGTGAAGCATCCAACGCCATGGATACGGCCGCCCAGCTGGACGAGTCACTTTCCGGGGTATCCGGCACGCTGATGGACCTGTACTATTCGGCCAAGGACGCAGCGGCAGAGCTGATCGACCGGCTGGATGCCTACGACACGAACGACGCCGAGCTGGATGAGATCGAACAGCGGCTGGATCTGTTGTACCGTCTCAAACGCAAGTACGGTGATACGGTGGAGGACATCATTGCCTTCGGGCAGAAAGCACGGGAGGAACTGGAACAGATCCAGTTCTCGGAGCAGCGGCACGATCAACTGCAGGCGGAAAAGCTGCGCCTGTATGGTCTGGCGCGCGAAAAGGCGGAGGCCTTGACCCAGACCCGTCTGAAAGCCTTTGACGAGCTGAATGCACGCATTACCGATACCTTGCAGTTCCTGAATATGCCGGGTGTGCGCATGACGCTGCACCACGCCCGTGGGCCGCTGGCAAGCCACGGACAGGACAGCGTGGAATTCTACATCTCCACGAACGCCGGTGAAGCCCCGAAACCGCTGGCCCGCATTGCCTCCGGCGGTGAGCTGAGCCGCATCACCCTTGCCATCAAAAATGCGCTGGCAGACCGGGATGCAGTGCCCACGGTGATCTACGATGAGATCGACAGCGGTGTTTCCGGCAAGGCCGCCGGACGGATCGGTGAGGTGCTGCGGCAGAGCGCACAGGGACATCAGATCCTGTGCATCACCCATACGGCACAGATCGCCGCACTGGCTGACTGCCACCTGCTGATCCAGAAAAATGTGACGAACGATCGCACTTATACCGAGATCCACCCGCTGGATACGGAGGGCCGCGTGGAAGCACTGGCCCGGTTGATCTCCGGCGATCATGTGACCGAGCTTTCCCGGGCAAATGCGCGGGAAATGCTGGGTACCGGCCGCCAGTAACAGGGGAGCGTTCCCGTCGGAATCCGGGGCTTGACAAGCCCGTGTTCTTGTGATAAAGTAAGTTTTGTTAATGGCGATGAAGGGAATAAGTACCCTGAAGTGTTCTGTCCAGAGAAACCCCGGTTGGTGCAAGGGGCCGCAGAACAGCAGGCGAATACCTCCCGGAGCTGCAGGCTGAATGCTGTCTGAGCTAGTAGGCTGTGCCGCGTGCGAGCGTTACAAACGCAGGAGTGTCACTCTACTCTGGGGTGTGCACTCGTGAGGTCGTTTCTGTGAGGAAGCGGCAAACAGAGGTGGTACCGCGAAGATTTCTCGCCCTCTGCCAAATTGATGTTTGGCAGAGGGCGTTTTTGTTTCCTCTGCCCCACAAAACAGGAGGATGTTTCTATGACTTTGTACGAAGAGCTGCAGGCCCGTGGTCTGGTGGCACAGATCACCGACAACGAGATCATTGATCTGATCAACAACGGCAAGGCTACTTTTTATATCGGCTTTGACTGCACGGCCGACAGCCTGACCGCAGGCCATTTTATGGCCCTGACCCTGATGAAGCGCCTGCAGATGGCAGGCAACAAGCCGATCGCCCTGATCGGCGGAGGCACTACCATGATCGGCGATCCCTCCGGCCGCACCGATATGCGCAAGATGCTGACCAAAGAGGACATTGCCCACAATGCAGCCTGCTTTAAAAAGCAGATGGAAAAGTTCATCGACTTCTCGGATGACAAGGCTTTGATGCTGAACAACGCCGACTGGCTGCTGAACCTGAACTATGTGGAGCTGCTGCGTGACGTGGGTGCCTGCTTCTCGGTCAACAACATGCTGCGTGCCAAGTGCTATGAGCAGCGCATGGAGCGCGGTCTGTCCTTCCTCGAGTTCAACTACATGATCATGCAGAGCTACGACTTCTACTACATGTTCCAGCATTACGGCTGCAACATGCAGTTTGGCGGCGATGACCAGTGGAGCAACATGCTGGGCGGCACCGAGCTGATCCGCCGTAAGCTGGGCAAGGATGCCTACGCCATGACCATCACCCTGCTGACCGACTCGCAGGGCAAGAAGATGGGCAAGACCGCAGGCAATGCTGTCTGGCTGGACCCCAACAAGACCAGTCCCTTCGAGTTCTACCAGTACTGGCGCAATGTGGGTGATGCCGATGTCATGAAGTGCATCCGGATGCTCACCTTCCTGCCGCTGGAGCAGATCGACGAGATGAGCACATGGAAGGATCAGCGCCTGAACGAGGCCAAGGAGATCCTGGCCTACGAGCTGACCAGCATGGTCCACGGCAAGGAAGAAGCTGAAAAGGCACAGGCAGCAGCCCGTGCACTGTTTGGCGGTGCTGCAATGGACACGGAGCACATGCCCAGCACCCAGCTGACCGAGGCGGATCTGACCGATGGCTCCATCGGCATCCTGACCCTGATGGTCAAGTCTGGTCTGGCTGCTTCCAACGGTGAGGCACGCCGTCTGGTCGTGCAGGGCGGTGTTCTGGCCGACGGCGAAAAGGTTGCAGCTCCCACCGTCAGCTTTACCGCAGAACAGCTCAAGAAGGGCGTTGTGATCAAGAAGGGCAAGAAGGTCTATCACAAGGTCACCCTGTAAGCATCTGCCCAAGATCCCGCAATAAAAATACCGCTGTCCGGTTCAGAACCGGACAGCGGTATTTTTTGTTTACATTCAGCGGAGAAGCAGGATGTTCTGCCCCTCGGTCACGTTGCCGGAAGCCACCACAGTGACATCCGAGAAGGCATCACTGTTGGTTACCACAACCGGAGTGGTCAGGGGATAACCATCGGCACGGATCTTCTGCAAGTCAAATTTCAGCAGAAGCTGTCCGCTGTGGACATGTTCGCCTGCCCGGACCTGCGGAGCAAATCCGGCTCCATGCCGTTCCACCGTGTCCATTCCAACATGAATCAGAAGGTCCACACCGGAATCACACCGCAGACTGACGGCATGACTGCTTTCGGCAATTTTCAGGATCACACCGTCTGCCGGAGCATAGATCTCTCCCTTATCCGGTTCAATGGCACAGCCTTTGCCCAGAACCTCCGCCGAAAATACCGGATCCTCGATTCCATCCAGCGGAAGAAGCTTTCCCTCCAGCGGAGAAGCAATGAGAATTCCACCTTCCGAAGAGAAGAAGGAAACGACCGGTGCTTCAGGGTGCCGTTTTTTCCGATAATACGAAAAGACCTTACAGACCAGAAAGACAACACCTGCCACAGCCAGACCAATCAGCCCGGCCAGCAGAAGCCCGAACAGCATGCTGTCTGCCGTGATCCAGCGGTTCCATGCCAGAATGGCGGCTGCGATTCCAACGGCCGCAGCTGTCACTGCTTCGGCTGACTCAGAGCTCATACGCCTTTTTCAGTGTCTCGTAAGCGGCATCTTCGTTCTCGGCATGGACCAGCAGCGAGATATCCAGGTCGCTGGTGGTGATCAGAAGCACTTCAATGCCGGCCATGGCCAGTGCATTCAGGGCACGAGCGGCCACACCGCAGCTGGTAACCATGTCCTCGCCAAAAAGGTTCAGTTTGGAATAGCCGACACTGATCAGCGGGGAAGCCTTGGCATCCTTGTCCAGGTTGGCGGCTGAAATGGCTTTCATTACCAGCGGCAGATCGCTGCCAGCGGCGGTAAAGCTGAAGTCAATGGTGGTGCCATGGGGTGCACTCTGGCTGATCATGTCCACGACAACGCCGTTGTCTGCAAAAATCTGCAGATAACGGGCCAGGCTGTTGCCCTTGAATTCCACGTCCTGCACACTGATCATCATCAGGCTGGGCTCAATGTTGATTTTCGATACTCCGTACATAAAATCCCTCCACTCTGCCCGTCACACGGGCGTTCCAATTGATTCCCACGGTTTTATGTAAGCTCCAGAAAGTCGCTGCTGATATTATTTTGCGCGATTTTTTGAACGGTGTCAAGACTGAAATCGGAATGTTTTGCGCGCACACCATGCTGCTTTGCCAATTCCTGCGTGTAATCGCGGAAAAGATAGGTGCGCACATTGGATTTTCCAGCGTCATAATGGGTGACCGTCGGCAGGAGCTTCGGTTCCAGAACGGCACACTGCACCGTTCCGTCCGGCTCGGTGGTCTTTTGCAGCTGCAGGTTCAGGATAGCACCTACCAGCTGATCCGGCCGGTTCTGCGTGCTCAGAAAATTGCCCAGAGAATAGGCAACGAATGTCTGCCTTCCGTCTGCTGCACTCAGCCACTGAGCATCCTGCAGCACATGCGGGTGGGTGCCCACAATCACATCGGCACCCCAGTCTGCAAGCTGCTGTGCCAGTGTGCGCTGACCGTCCACAATGGTGTGGCTGTCCTCTACGCCCCAGTGCACACCCACGATCACAAAGTCGGCCTGCTGGTGTGCTGCACGAACCTGCTGCTCGATCACATCCGTCTGGCTGGTGTAGATCACGTTGGCGGGCATGGAGCTGCTGGTGGGGATGCCGTTGGTGTGCTCCGTGTAGGAAAGGTAGGCGATGGTCACCCCGTTGACGGTCTGCAGCGGAATGCGGCTGTAGTCATCCGCACCACGCCACAGGCCGGTGGTGACTACGTCCTCCGGCATGCTCTCCCAGAAACGCAGGGTGGCAGCCAGACCGGCTGCGCCCTTATCATAGGTGTGGTTATTTGACAGGCTGAACACCCGGATGCCGGCCCGGTAAAGTGCCCGGGCACAGTCTCCCGGGGTAGAAAAGCAGGGATAGGAGGAGGGCTCCAGCTCATCGCTGCAGAGCGTTTCCTGATTGATCCAGTTGATGTCCTGCTGCGCATAGAAGGGTGCGACCTGTGCATAGCAGTAATCAAAGTCGTACTGCTGCCCATTGGCGGCCCGCCGGGCGGCCTGCTTGTAGATGGGGGAATGGATCAGGTCATCGCCCGTAGCCGAAAAGCGGAGCGTTTCCACCACCGGTTCCGGTTCGGGCTCCGGGACCGAGGACGCCGCAGGCTCCGTGCTGCTCACCGCACTGTCCGACGGTTCGTCTCCGCCGGTCGGGATGGTGCCCACCGGGAGAAAGCGGAGCAGAAGCCCCATGCACGCCACGACGGCACCCGCTGTGAGCAGCGTGCCGACCCAGTGCTTCCCGGAGCGCCGCCGGGGTGTCGAATGCTTTGCCATGTTGAACCTCCTGCAGCACAGGGGCTATCCAAAAACCGCTGTGCCGCATCTGCGGGGCAAAATCAGATCGAAGCGATCAGGTCGCCCATATTGTACAGCCCCGGCTCCTTCTTTGCCAGATACACGGCGGCGTTGATGGCGCCGTTGGCAAAGATGCTGCGGGAATAAGCAGTGTGCTTGAGGGTGATCACTTCGTCCGGGCCGCAGAACAGCACCTCGTGGTCGCCCACGATGCTGCCGCCGCGTACCGAGCTGATGCCGATCTCCTTCGGGTCACGCTTCTGGCGCACAGAGGAGCGGTCGTAGACATAGTGGTAAGCGCCGTCGTTCTGCTCATTGATGGCATCGGCCAGCATCAGAGCGGTGCCGCTGGGAGCATCCAACTTGTTGTGATGGTGTTGCTCCACGATCTCCACGTCGTAGTTCACGCCCAGAATGGCAGAAGCACGCTTGCACAGCTCCGACAGAACGTTGATGCCCATGGACATGTTGGCGCTCTTGAACACGGGCACCGTGCGTGACAGCTGCACGACCTTGAGCTGCAGCTCTTCCGACAGGCCGGTGGTGCAGACCACGATGGGCAGCTTGTGGGCCTCGCAGTAGGGCAGAGCCTTTTCCACAGCAGCGGGGGAGCTGAAGTCGATGACGACATCGCCCTTGCCGTTCAGTTTTTCCAGGCTGTCATACACGGGGATACCGTTTTGCTCGCCGTCCTTCACATCAATGCCTGCCACAACACAGCAGTCCTCCCGCTGTGCGATCATATCGCACAGGACATGGCCCATACGGCCGCCAATGCCCTGGATCACGATTTCCGTCATAGTTGAGTTCCTTTCTTTTTACGCTATAATACGGCAAAATGCCCGGAGAACCGTCTCCCTGGGCATTTTACCTGAAACTTATTCCTGGATAAGACCGGCTGCGCGCAGGGTGTTCTCAATCTGTGCCTGATGTGCCTCACTGGGCTCCACCAGCGGCAGGCGGCACTCGCCGGCTTCCCAGCCCAGCAGATTCATTGCATACTTGATCGGGATGGGATTCACTTCGCAGAACAGTGCATCGGACAGCGGCAGCATCTCCAGCTGCAGGTCGCGGGCCTTTGCGGTATCTCCGTCAAAGAAGGCCTGGCAGCAGTTGTGCACCAGCTCCGGTGCTACATTGGAAACCACGCTGATCACGCCCTTGCCGCCCAGAGCCAGCAGAGGAACCACCTGATCATCGTTGCCGGAGTAGATGTTCAACTCATCGCCGCAGAGGGCTGCGATCTTGGCCACCTGCGAAATGTTGCCAGAAGCCTCCTTGATGCCGTTGATCAGCGGGTGCTTGCTCAGCTCCAGTGCCGTTTCCGGGGCAATGTTCAGGCCCGTGCGGGAGGGAACATTGTACACGATCACCGGGATGCCGCCGGCTTCTGCCATGGCGGTGAAGTGTGCCACCAGACCGGCCTGCGAGGTCTTGTTGTAGTAGGGGGTGACCATCAGCAGGGCGTCTGCGCCGCAGGCAGCCGACTTGGCAGCCAGTGCACAGCCGTGGTCGGTGTCGTTGGAGCCTGCACCTGCGATGACGGGAACACGGTGATTCACAACATCCACCGTGTACTTGATCGCAGCCAGCTGCTCCTCATCGGTCATGGTGGAGCACTCGCCGGTGGTGCCGCAGATGACGATGGCATCCGTGCTGCGGGCGATCTGGTCCTCGATGATGCGGCCCAGCTCGTCAAAATTGATGCTTCCGTCCTCATACATCGGGGTGATGATGGCAACACCCGCACCGGTAAAGACAGGATTCTTCATAGCAAAAACTCCTTTGATTGCGTTCTCACGCAAAAATTATACTCAGTCAAAATAGCCCTTGGCCGCCAGCAGCTCAGCCAGCAGCACGGCACCGCCGGCAGCACCGCGCAGGGTGTTATGGCTCATGCAGGCAAACTTGTAGTCAAACAGAGTGTCCTCCCGCAGGCGGCCGATGCACACGGCCATGCCATTTTCGGTGTTGCGGTCCAGCTTGGGCTGCGGACGATCCAGCTCGGTGAAGTAATGCAGAAACTGCTTGGGTGCGCTGGGCAGGTCCAGCTCCTGGGCGGGGCCGCGGAAGTTTGCCCATGTCTCCAGCATCTGCTCCTTGGTGGGCTTTTTGTCAAAGCTCACGAACACGGCAGCGGTGTGACCGTCGGAAACCGGCACACGGAAGCACTGCGCGGTAATGGTGGGCTTCTCGGCGTTGACGATGTGGTCACCCTCGATGTGGCCCCACAGCTTCAGAGGTTCGCGCTCACTCTTTTCCTCTTCGCCGCCGATGTAGGGGATCACGTTGTCCACGATCTCCGGCATACGGTCAAAGGTCTTGCCGGCACCGGAAATTGCCTGATAGGTGCACACCAGAGCCTTGTTCACACCAAATTCCTTCATCAGCGGGTGCAGCGCGGGCACATAGCTCTGCAGGCTGCAGTTGGACTTGACGGCGATGAAGCCGCGCTTGGTGCCCAGACGCTTGCGCTGTGCGGGGATGATCTCAATATGGTCGGCATTGATCTCGGGCACCACCATGGGTACATCCGGGGTGAAGCGGTTGGCGCTGTTGTTGGACACCACCGGGCACTCTGCCTTGGCGTAGGCCTCTTCCAGAGCCTTGATCTCGTCCTTGGGCATGTTGACGGCGCAGAAGATGAAGTCCACCTGTGCGGCGACCTCTTCCACCTTGGAAGCGTCCTGCACCATCATCCCCTTGACGCTCTCGGGCATCGGGGTGGTCATGGCCCAGCGGCTGCCCACAGCCTCTTCATACGTTTTGCCTGCGCTGCGGCCAGAAGCAGCCAGGACGGTCAGCTTGAACCAGGGGTGGTTCTCCAGCAGCGTAATAAAACGCTGACCCACCATACCGGTTGCGCCTACGATACCCACTTTATACTGTTTTTCCATTTCCAGCACCTTTCCTTTCAAAAAGACGAGCAATGTGCTCTCTGGTTTGCGCAGAGACTTGAAAACAGACACTCTATGCAATATAATAGATACTGTCTATACAAATTTTATAATATCATTGATGCGGTACCCGTGTCAATCATCGGAAAGGCAAATGCACAGTATGTTAAAAAAAGATTTTTGGTATGATTTACCCAAAGAACTCATTGCGCAGGAACCTGCAAGCCCCCGCGACTCTGCACGCCTGATGGTCCTGAGCCAGAAGGATGACAGCATCCAGCACAAGATCTTCCGGGATCTGCCGGATTTTCTGGAGCCCGGCGACCTGCTGGTGGTGAACAACTCCAAGGTGCTGCCCGCCCGCATCGTGGGCATCAAGCAGCCCACCGGTGCGGTCTGCGAACTGCTGCTGCTCCGTCAGGTCAAGGGCGACCAGTGGGAATGCCTGGCAAAGCCCGGCAAGCGGATGCAGGTCGGCACCAAGGTCAGCTTCGGTGACGGCAGCCTGACCGCTGTGGTGGACGAGACGCTGGAGGACGGCAACAAGTACGTTACATTCTATTACGACACCGAGACTCTTTATGAAAAGCTGGATGAGTTCGGCAAGATGCCGCTGCCGCCCTACATCACCAAGCAGCTGGAGGATCAGAGCCAGTATCAGACCGTGTATGCCAAGGAGCTGGGCAGCGCGGCCGCACCCACGGCCGGCCTGCACTTCACCCCGGAGCTGATGGACACCATCCGCGCCAAGGGTGTCGGCATTGCCGAGGTGACACTGCACGTTGGTCTGGGCACCTTCCGCCCCGTGCAGGAGGATGAGATCACCGACCACAAGATGCACAGCGAGTGGTATTCCATCAGCGAGGAGACCGCCCAGCGCATCCGCGACACCAAGGCTGCCGGTCACCGCGTGATCGCCGTGGGCACCACCAGCTGCCGCACCTTGGAAGCCGTGGCGGCCAAGTATGGCGAGATCCGCGCCTGCAGCGGCAATACCTCCATTTTCCTGTACCCGGGCGTCAAGTTCAACTGCATCGACGGCCTGGTCACCAACTTCCACCTGCCGGAGAGCACCTTGATCATGCTCATTGCCGCACTGTATGGCTACGACAAGACCATGCATGCCTACAAGGTGGCCGTGGAAGAGAAATACCGCTTCTTCAGTTTCGGTGATGCGATGCTCATTCTGTGAGCGAAGGCGCAAGATCGAAACCTGTAAGAGATTGTTCTGAATACCGCAGGTTTCTGCGGCAGGATCGCACGGCTGTTTTCCGTGCGCAGAAAGGAAACACGAGACAATGCCTTCACTGACGACTTACAAGCTCCTCAAGCAGGAACACGATGCCCGGCGGGGCGAGTTCAAGACCGTGCACGGCACGGTGCAGACACCCGCTTTCCAGAACGTTGCTACGGCAGGCGCCATCAAGGGCGGCCTGTCGGCACAGGATCTGAAGGACATCGGCGCACAGGTGATGCTGTGCAACACCTACCATCTGCACCTGCGCCCCGGTGATAAGCTGGTGGCTGACATGGGCGGCCTGCACAAGTTCACCCGCTGGAACGGCCCCATCCTGACCGACAGCGGCGGATTTCAGGTGTTCAGCCTGGCAAAGCTGCGCAAGATCACCGAAGAAGGTGTGACCTTTGCCTCTCATCTGGACGGCCACCGCATCTTCATGGGCCCGGAAGAGAGCATGCAGATCCAGGCAAACCTGGGTTCCACCATTGCCATGGCCTTTGACGAGTGCGTGGAGAACCCGGCCCAGCACGATTATTCCAAGGCCAGCTGCGAGCGCACAACCCGCTGGCTGAAGCGCTGCAAGGCCGAGATGGCCCGCCTGAAGCATGAGGGCATTTCGGTCAACCCGGATCAGCTGCTGTTCGGCATCAATCAGGGCTGCACCTTTGCAGACCTGCGTGTGGAACACATGAAGCAGATCGCAGATCTGGACCTGGACGGTTATGCCATCGGCGGTCTGGCTGTGGGCGAACCCACCGAGGTGATGTACGAGATGATCAGCCAGGTAGAGCCCTATATGCCCAAGGACAAGATCCGCTACCTGATGGGCGTGGGCACCCCCGGCAACATCATTGAAGCTGTCTCCCGCGGTGTGGACCTGTTCGACTGCGTGATGCCCAGCCGCAATGCCCGTCATGGCCATCTGAACACCTGGGGCGGCATCATCAACATCAAGAACGCCAAGTATGAGCGCGACGAACGCCCCATCGACCCCGCCTGCGGCTGCCCGGCCTGCCGCAACTACTCGCGTGCCTATATCCGTCATCTGTTCAAGGCAGAGGAGATTTTGGGTATGCGTCTGGCCGTTATGCACAACCTGTGGTTCTACAACCATCTGATGGAGCGCATCCGCGACGAACTGGACGCAGGCACCTTCACGGCCTTCCACGACAGGTACGTTAAGCTGCTGGACACCAGAATTTGAGAATAAGCCTTGCAACCAGCCGAACAAGAAGGTATAATAAACTTATCTGAATTTTGAGAGGAGATTTTGCCAAATGCAATTTCTGACTACCACGTCCGAGGGCTACATCAGCCTGTTCTTTACGCTGGCACTGATGCTGGTCCTGCTGTACTTCATGATCTACCGTCCGCAGAAGAAGCAGGAGAAGAAGGACGCCGCCATGCGCAACAGCCTGGAGATCGGCGATCAGGTCACCACCATCGGTGGTGTGATCGGCCGCGTTGTTGCCATCAAGGATGACACCTTCGTGCTGGAAACCGGCGCAGACCGTGTGAAGATCCGCTTTACCAAGACTGCCATCGGCTCTGTCGAGAAGCTGAACATGGACAAGGCTGAAAGCAAGACGGACAAGAAGTAATTTTTTCGATCACCGCATATCCGACGCGTCTCTCTGCATAGTGTATGGCAGGGAGGCGCGTTTTTATGTTGGAAAAAACTCATACCCCGGCGGCTCTGCTGCTGGGAGCGCTGGCCGGAGTGTTGGCTGCGACGCTCTGCATCTTGGGGTCTGCGGCCTGGATGGCAAAGCAGGGCTGCTCGGCGTCCATGGCGTGGCCGCTGGCCACGGTGTCGGTTTGCGTCGGGGGCTTCTGCGGCAGCGCACTGGCGGCGTTCTGGAAAAAAGAACAGGGTCTTTTGACGGGCTTGCTGTTGGGCGGACTGTTTGCGGCAGCGCTGAGCGGTCTGCTGCTGATGTCCGGCGGCCTGTTTGAAACCCCGGCTTTGCTCCGGATGGCAGCGGTGCTTCTCTGCAGCTGTGCCGGGGGTGTTCTGGGCCGGGCTCTCGGAGAGAAAAAACGTCGGATCTGAAGGAGGATGCAGGATGTGGGTCTATCCGTCTGATGAAGTCCGGACATCGCCTGAGACTACGGCGCTTCTGCCGCAGCTCCCGGCAGAGTCCGGTACCCCGAAGCAACCGGTTCCGGAGCCCCTGAACGCCGGAGAAGCAATGCCGGATGGCGTCGCACAGCAACCGGAACGGCTGCACCGCCGCATGCGGCATGCCAGCCGGGATTGCTGCCTGCTGGCGGCGGCCTTTTTGCTGGGCACGGCGGCTGCAGGGGCTTTGCAGGCGGTCTGCGATGCCTCGCAGCAGGAGATGCTGAGCTATTTTTTGCAATGCTGGTGCGGGCTCTTTTCGGTTTCTGCGCCAACGTCTGCAGCAGGGCTGTTCTGCGCCGAGTATGCGGCCCTTGCCGCTGCGGCAACGCTGCTGCTTTTGCTGGGCCTGTCCGCTGTGGGGCCGGTGTGCATCTTTATGTTTACGATGCTGTACGGCCTTGGCAACGGCCTTTTATCCGCGCAGCTGCTGGCGGGGGCAGACGGGAAAAGCATCCTCGCTTTGTTGCTGCTGGGCATTCCGGCCGCCTGTGCCGCCGGTTGCCTGTGCATGTTCGGTGCAGCAGCACTGCAGGTGAGCGGGCGCATCCGGGCCTACTCCTTCCGGAAAACGGCCGGACAAGCCTGTTCCGGGGCGCGGGAACTGATGGGGCAGTATCTGCTGGTGATCGTGGTATTTTTGCCGCTGTGCGGCGCAGCGACAGGGCTCGCCTATCTGGGCGGAAAAATCCTTTAACGTCAGCTTTTCTTGCGATGCCGCCCCGGGTATGCTACAATAAGGAAAATGGATGAGAAACGCAGGAGTCTTTTTATGAAAGAGCCGAAACTGAAAACTGTTTATGTCTGCTCCAACTGCGGGGAGACAAGCCCCCGCTGGATGGGCCGCTGCCCGAGCTGCGGGAGCTGGAATACCATGAATGAAGATGTAGTGGCCGAAGCTCCGAAAGCGGGCACCGCTGCGGCACGGCAGGCGGCTGCTGCCCGTCCGGAGGGCGTGACCAGCCTGACGGCCCGGCGTCTGTCCGAGATCAGCACCACAGAGGAGAAAAGCCGCATTCTGACCGGCATTTCAGAGCTGGACCGCGTGCTGGGCGGCGGCATCGTGCTGGGCGGCGTTGTGTTGCTGAGCGGCGAGCCGGGCGTGGGCAAATCCACCATGCTGCTGCAACTGTGCGGTGCCATTTCCAATCAGCATAGCGTTCTGTATATCACGGGCGAAGAATCGGTCCGGCAGGTCAAGCTGCGTGCAGCCCGCCTGAAGGTCCCGCAGGACAATATTTTTCTGGCCGCCGAAAACGATGTGGACGAGATCTGTGGCCTGATCGAAAAGGAAAAACCGGACCTTGTGGTCATCGACTCCATCCAGACCATGCGCTGTATGGACATCTCGTCGTCGTCCGGTACAGTCAGCCAGGTCAAGGAGAGCGCGGCGCGTCTGCTGGCTGTTGCCAAGAAACAGGAGATCCCCATGTTCATCGTGGGTCATGTGAACAAGGACGGTGCCATTGCCGGCCCCAAAGTCATGGAGCATATCGTGGACACCGTGCTTTACTTTGAGGGCGACAAGATGCTGCCATACCGCATCCTGCGGGCGGCAAAGAACCGCTATGGCTCCACGAATGAGCTTGGCATGTTCGATATGACCGGTACCGGTCTGGCCGAGATCGAAAACCCGTCGCAGATGCTGCTGGAAGGCCGTCCACTGGGCGTTTCCGGAAACTGCGTGGCCTGTACCATGGAGGGCAGCCGACCCATTCTGAGCGAGATCCAGGCCCTTGCCACCAAGACGAATTTCCCGGCCCCACGGCGTGCCTGCAGCGGCTACGACTATAACCGCATGAATCTGCTCATCGCCGTGTTGGAAAAGCGTGCAGGCTATTTCTTCGGCAATCTGGACGTGTATGTCAACATTGTGGGCGGCATTGCCCTGCGGGACACGGCCTGTGATCTTTCGGTGTGTCTGAGTATGGTGTCCTCGCTGCTGGACCGCCCGGTCAGCGACAAGCTGATCGCCATTGGCGAGGTCGGCCTGGGTGGGGAAGTGCGCAGTGTGCCCAACTTGGAACAGCGTCTGCATGAGGCAGAACGCATTGGGTTTGAACGCGCCGTGGTGCCCAAGCACAGCCTGAACCACCTGAACCCGGCGGATTATCCGGGCATGAAGCTGATTGGTGCCGCGTATATTTCCGATGCCATCAACGCACTGAAAACAGATCGTTTGTAAGAGGATGCCATGTCGATTTATCTGGACGAAAAGAACCCCGGCAAACACAAGCCCTTTGAGGATGCTTCGCCGGATATTGTGGAATATGTACGCTATCTGGAAGTGATCGCCGGCAAAAGCGCCAATACGGCGTTCAGCTATTTTTGCGACCTGCGCGGGTTCAGCCGCTTTATGAAGCGCCGCCGCGGCCTTGTTCCGGCAGACAGTGAGATGCAGGACATCGACCCCAAAGGATTGGACACGGCATTCTGGGCCAGCGTGACCAAAGAGGATATCTACGAATACCTGTATTTTCTCAACCGGGAATGCGGCAACAAAAAGTCCTCGACTGCCCGGCGGCTGGCCAGTCTCCACGGCTTTTATGATTATCTGGTCAATCAGGTCAACCGGCTGGATTCCGACCCGACCGCTGCGATCAAACCTCCCAAACAGGACAAGGTCCTGCCCAAATACCTGACTGCAGAACAGTCCATGAATCTGCTGGAAAGCACCCAGACCCAGAGCGATTTCCCGGAGCGGGATTACTGTATGGTGGTCCTGTTCCTGAACTGCGGCATGCGTCTGTCGGAGCTTGTGGGCATGGACTTGGATGACATTGATCTGGAACAGCGGCAGATCCGGCTGTTCGGCAAGGGCCACAAAGAGCGCATGGTGTATCTGAACGATGCCTGCGTGGAAGCGCTGCAGCTTTACCTGAACAAGCGCAATGTGATGGAAGGTCTTTCGCCAAAAGAACGTGCCGTGTTCGTGACCCGGCGGCGCAAGGAGCGCATTTCCAACCGGCGGGTGGAGCAGCTGGTGACCGGAGCCATGAAAGCAGCCGGACTGAAAGGTTTTTCCACCCACAAACTGCGCCATACGGCTGCAACGCTGATGTACCAGACCGGCAATGTGGACATCCTGACCCTGAAGCAGCTGCTGGGCCACAGCAGTGTTGGCACGACGCAAATTTATACGCATCTGCAGGAATTCCAGGTGCGTGCCGCCATTGAAGAAAACCCGTTGGGCAAGGCATCCCGAAAAAAGCCCGGCAAAGCAGCCTTGGATACAACAGAGGCTGAAACAGGGGAGAGCAGGGAAGAATTGCCTGGCAGCACTGCCGGAGCTGTGGAAAACAGCGCAACTGCGGAAGATTCTTCTGCACCCATGGCAGCCTTTGATGGCTCTGCAAAAGAGGGTTTCGGACTGGACACCGAGACGCTCGCAGCAAATTCGGACCCAGATACGGAAAAGTAATTGAAATATGGTTTGTCAGGCACCTTATGATCTCAGAATCAAAAGGTGCTTTTTTGTTTGTTCTGTGAATAAATTAACGAAGTTTACAGAGTGCAACAGGAATCCACCGCGGCACCTGTTGGTTTTCCAGCCGGCAGAGATTCTATAAAGGCACGTTTGTAAAACGGCTGCAGCTGGGCATTGTCGGCACAATCAAAAAAAGTCTATGCAGAGCGAAATCGGTGCTTTAAAAGATATCCGCAAAAATGTCAACCGGAATGCAGCCAACGATTTGATCCGTCATGACCAAATGGTCGTGCACAGAAAAATAAAAAGATTGGAACGGTCTAAAAAGCAAATATAAATAATGACTGGCAAACAACGAGTGCCGGAAAAAAGATTGTAAAGACTGTGCAGTCCGAAGAATCAAATTATAATGAAAAAAACAAAATATAAAATTATAAAAAACAGATAAATTGAAGCAAAACCCGCAAAACGCGGTTTGGGCGGTCGGAACGCCGGCGGGACGCCAAAAGAGCCAAAATCTGGAAAAGAGGGCTTTTTTACTTCCCTCTGTTTCACATAACGTGCATTATACGAAAATATATATCCTAAAAATCAGGACCTTCCCTTCACGCAGGTTTCTGCGATCCGGAGGCCCTGATGACTTGGGTTGCGGCATTTTAATTTTTGGCACAGGAAACGTCTCTTCCCCGTTTTGAGAATCATTGGTTTGCATCCGGCAGCGGCGTGGTGCCAAAATATGCACAGATGGCCTCGTAGTAAATACGCGCAGTTCGTTTGCAGCCCTGTTCGCTGCCAAAGCGTTCCACATCATCCGCATTGGTCACAAAGCATTGTTCCGCCAGCACGACCGGACAGTTTACATCTTCCAGCAGTGTGAAGCTCCGTTCTGCACGCACTTCGGTATGGGTGCTCTCCACCAGCTGCTTCTGATCATTTTCCAGATAATAAATGTAACGGATGCCGCCGCGCCCACGCAGGTGCGCTCCGGCGTTCTGCATCCCCTCTGCCAATTTCTGAGCAAAGTAATAACTCTCCGCATGCCATGTGCGCCCCGGCACAGATGGATAGCACTCAAAGCCGGTTGCACTGGAACCGTTTGCGGCGGAGTTTCCGTGAATGGAAAGCAGCAACTGTGGGGCCTGCGCATTGGCGGCGGCTGCCCGCTCGGCAGGCGTTGCGGTCTGGTCAAAGGCATCCCGCGTCCGGAGCGGAATGTAATTCGGGTCCTGCTCCAGCCATGCAAGCAGCACGGAGGCCGTGGCGGCCGTCATGTCTTTTTCTTCCACCACTCCCCTTGCGCCCGGGTCGTTGCCGCCATGCCCGGCATCAATGGCTACACGATACGGCGGGTCGCCCACCTGCGGCCGAAGCGCCTCTCCGAATGCAGAGACACTTCCCTGCTCTTGTGAAGAAATCCGCAATGCTTCTCGCCAGAGAAACGCCGAAAAAACAAATGCAAGCACACAGAAACAGAGTGTGAGGGCCGTGCGGAGAAAAGAACTCTCCTTCCGTTTCGCTCTTCGCTTCTTTTTCTGGTGTGTGGGCTTGCGACGTTCTGCCATGATATGTACTTCCTGTCCAGATAAACTTCCTATAATAATACGAGTATACTCGGTTTTTTTCTGCAGTGCAAGCAACGGTGTACAAGGGGCTACAAGCAGTATAAAGAAACAAGTGGTTTGATAGAGTGGAAAGAGTGTCAGATTTTCCACTCTATCTTTACATAGTCGCTGGTTGCGCTGATTGAAGAAATCAGGCCGTCAGCGGCTTTTCGTTTGTCCTCAAAGCTGATATTCTCCCAATCGTCCAGATACCCGGACAGCAATTCAATCTGCTGGGAGGACAGCGTTTCAACGGACAAGTCGGCTATCGCCTTGGACAGCGTTTTGCAACGGTTGTCCAAATCCTCGATTTTCTTGTTGGCGTAGGCCAGCAAAGTGGCGTTGGCCCTGGTCAGCGTATCAAGCAGTTTTTCAATCTCGGCCTCTACCTGTGCAAGCTCCACCTGATAGGCGGTGATTTTCGGGTTTGCTTTTTCCTCGCCGCCCCGCAGTAGCTTGAACTCCCGGAACTTTTCTCCCATAGCGGTAAAAATGAACTGCTCAAACTCCGTCTTGCGGAGAGTACCGCACCCCGGACAACCCTTGTGGTCGGCCCGCTTGGAACAACGGAGGTATTCATAGCCAGAGGGATTGTGGGTCGTTTTGAGTGCGTACCCGCATTTCCCGCACTTGATTTTCCCGGCCAGCCAAGTGTTGCGGGCCTTGCGGCCATTCTGGAAGGTGGTGTTTGTCATCAACTTCTTGCGGCACCTCAGCCAAACATCAGCAGATACAAAACCTTCATGGGGCGCAATCACAAGGATCTGGTCTTTCAGGCTCTTGTCCTTGTCCTCCTTCACATCCCGGCCTTGATAGAGATAGCAGCCATTTGTCCCGGCGAAGTCGGCGGCGTCATTGACTACCACCGTACCCTGACTTTTGAAAAACTCGTACATTTCCAAGTCAGCCTGTGCATAGACGGGGTTGCGTAAAAGCTGGGATAAGTAGGAACGGGTCAATGACTTCCCATATACTTTGATACCCCGTTCCTCAAAATACCGGGTAATATCTCCGAAGGAAGTCTCGGGCTCGGCGTACATTTCAAACATCAGGCGTACATGGCTTGCGGCTATGGGGTCGGCTACCATCATCTTTGTGCGGATATTTTCAACTACCGTTGGCTCCAAGTCGAAGCCATAGGGAGCTTGACCGCTCATGTGAAAGCCTTTCAGGCACCGGGAGTAATAAGCGTCTGTGACACGCTTCTGAATTGTTTCCCGTTCAAGCTGGGCGAATACGATACAGATATTCAGCATGGCCCGGCCCATGGGGGTCGAGGTATCGAACTTCTCTGTGGAAGAAACAAACTCCACATCATATTCCTGAAATAGCTCCATCATATTCGCAAAGTCCAAAATGGAGCGGCTTATTCTGTCCAGCTTGTAGACAACTACCCGGCGTACCTTGCCTTTGCGTATCTCGCCAAGGAGCTTTTGAAACTCGGGCCTGTCGGTATTCTTGCCGGAATAACCCTTGTCTTTGAAAACCCGGCAACTGCCGCCTTTCAACTCATACTTGCAGAAATCAATCTGGCTCTCAATGCTGATACTGTCCTTGCGGTCTACGGATTGTCTTGCATAAATTACATCTTCTCTGATATTCATGTTGGGCTCCTTTCCTGTGGAATGGAGCTACCAACCTACAAGTATATTATACCATTGATAGCCCCGAAGGACAATGTTGTCGATGGTCAGGCCGGGGTATCGCTGGCCCTTCTGTACTTGCTGAACACCTCATAAAGACAGCGTTCAATCTCCTTTTTCCGCTTTTCCTTTTCCTTCGGAGAGAGTACCGGCGTAAGACTTTCCAGCACAATGCTTTTCCCCTGAAAATGGACAGTTTTGGTTTCACTCTGATAAGTAACGGATTGTACCATTGAAGCCTCCTTTGCGTAGTTGGTTGACTGCCAGTATTTCCCGCATACATCGCATTTATTCCTTTCTTCTGTATATTCTTTATAACACATTTCCACAAAAATACTATCAAGTTTACTTTCCAACCACCGTCAAAATCACTTTACATAGGTGTTTAAAACGCAGAATAGGTAAAAAATTTTTGATTTCTATTGCCATCACCATCAGTATACTGCCATTCTCTCGGATTATCAATGTTGTTGCTTGGTGTGAAGATAAAATAAAATACTACCAAAATATAAAATTGTGTTTCGTTCTCATAATCAAACCCGAAATGTAGAATAATATATGGGTGATATGAGAATGTACCAAGACGAAAGACGGCTTGACTTCCACGCATTAGGCCGGGAGATCAAGCGCAAAAGAGAGGCGAAAGGTTGGACGCAGGAATATCTTGCACAGCTTGTAGACCGTACCCCACGCTCTATCATGTATTTTGAAAACCGGGGTCAGCATCCAAG
>ENA-UEQB01000156-UEQB01000156.1-human-gut-metagenome-genome-assembly--contig:-NODE-156-length-62427-cov-17.113793_pt1 | contig 62427 bp, 52 predicted proteins | sample MGYA00242901_ERZ507918 | MGnify/ENA primary metagenome ERZ507918 (study PRJEB26167, sample SAMN06115405) | human gut metagenome | host: Homo sapiens | place: China:Sichuan | collected 2016-04-06... | reverse complement strand
GTTTTCAAGGCTATCAATGAACGTACTGACCGTACATGGCCTTCCACTTTCTTCGCTCCACGTCTGACAGGTAAGGGGTATTTCCGTGATGTATATACTGTTATGAATAACTGGGGGGCTAATCATGGCGCTATCAGTTATGGTCATATCGGTGCTGACTTGATTACTCTGGCTTCCATGCTTCGTATCCCGGTATGCATGCACAATGTTTCTGAGGAAAATATTTTCCGTCCCAGTGCATGGACTGCTTTTGGCGAGGATATGGAAGGCAGTGACTATAGAGCTTGCAAGAATTACGGACCTCTCTATAAATAAAGGAAACAGGCGTTATGTTGAAATCAACCAAACTGAAAAACACTCTGCTGGCAGGTGCAACTGCAATACTTGTATTATGCGGCGAGTAAAAGGAATGGGGGCCGGACAGTTATATTTATGATACCTGGATTTTGAAAAGACGTGGAATTGAAGATATGTTAACGGAGTTTTGGAGATATGCATTATAAGGGGGATGTGTAGTTTACAACCAATCTACTAAGAACTAGCTCTCCCCCTTTAATGAATAAGTTCTATCGCTGTTTGTGTCGTAATTGAGAACTACCATCTGCTGAACGGTATGTGTGGTGTGAATAGGAATCATATAGACTCCAAAGATAAAGTTCCCGTTATGAGTATGCTTCAGCGGTAAGGTGGTTTGTAAAGCAGTCCGTGATACTTCCTACAAATCATTGACAGTTCCTATTTGTAAGTATTTGGTTAATCCCACCTAATATGCCCCATGGGTACCCGGCAAAAAAAGATGATTTTCTTGTCGTTCTTGCAAAGTGAGATCGCAATTCGGCTAGATCTCTGGTGCAGTCATTGTCATATTCATGTATGTGGTTGAGAAAGTGGAGTATCTATTTAAGTCCACTTCGGCAGCCTTGCAGTATCCCATCAGGCTGCATTATGATTACCGTAACAAAAAAGAAGCCGTAATACATTCTCTGTACTACGACTTCTCCATCAGTCAGTCAACGCTTCCCGTAATAATCCATTCAATCTGACGCCAAAGTTACCGGAAAGCCCTCCATTTATACATTCATGAATTATAAGGGATCGCCGTTATCTTCCGTTTATGCCTCTTCACTCCCTATCCAACCTGCACTCTTAGTACAATGGACTGAGGGGCTATATCCAGGGAAGCGTTCTTAATCCTGCTTGCCCCGAGAATCCTGGCACTCTTACGATATGCGTCCAGAAAATCGGTCTGGCTTATATGATAGGGATAGCCGAATCCTGGAACGGGAAGTGTAGGAAAAGGCCGGGGCATCTCAAAACCGTCATATTCGTGGGCGGTCATCATGAAGGCATCGGCATCCATTATATCCTTCACCGGGTCAGCATTGTAGGGGCTGTAATCAAATCCTCGGTGGAAGGACATGGTGGTCATATTACCGATTGTGCATAGCTCGAACCTTGCCTTGTCCTTGCCGATTGCACTGTCCAGATACTCCTGCACCGATGCCTCGACCTCATCCTTGTCCATTACTTGCAGGTCATACACTTTACCTGCTATAAATACTTTCTTACTCAATTGTTGACTGGTTGTTTTCTTTTTCATACTTTTCTTTCGTTAAATATTAATATTATCCGGCAAGAGCATAACCGCCCCATTGTAGAGCCATCGCATCCGCTATCCCGGGGAAGGTCTTGCTCCTCAGTTTTCTTCTCTCCTCAGCCGACACGCCCGAGAAGAATATGTCCGAGGTCCATTTCTGCATCCGGTTCCCGTTCTTGAATGTCAGCACCTCACCTTTCCCCACTATATTTGTCGGTACCAGCGGAGGCAAATTATTCAACCATAAACAAGTTTTCTTACTTGCTTCATGACCGAACATCCAAGGCTCTATAATCTGATCAGGTCTTCTCCACCGGCTACTCATTATACCGACTGGATTCTCGATGGCTAATTTATCTACTCCAACCCTTGAAACATCCATGAAGAACTGAACTGCCTCTTCTCGGTCTTTTGCTCTATCTGGAAACTTCGGATGTGGGCGGCGTTGATCTGTCGGTAAATTCTTGTCATCGGGGTGATAATACCACTTTGCACCCGAGACAGCCAAGAATGTGCAGGGAGGATGGGCTATGACTAGATCCCAATTGCCGTCAAGAAAATGTTTGGTTCCGTTCTCTAAAGTTCCCCCACGGTTTGCTATCACGTCAAACATATCCCCTTTAAAATGATATTCGGGAAATCCACCGCTGCATTCCTGAAGATCACAACTGAAAGCGTTATGACCTAGTTTTCTGAAAGCCAGACAAACAGACTGACTCTCTTCACATGCTACCAAGACATTCATGTCCCTAGAATATTATCTGCATTAGGATACGGTCTGAATAGCATCTTAGGCCTATATGTTCCACTGTCTGCCCTATCTCTTCAAACAGCTGGAATTTATAGAACCTGATAAAGCTTGTGATGTCGGTATAGAAGTTCTTCCCGGCAAATTTTAGCGGATGTATCATTGGGTATCCTCCTACAGTCTGAAGTTGGAAGGCTCCTATTCCCACTCCGGTTATTAAGGCCATGTCAGCGTCAAAAATGATAGGTTTGTCGGGATTATAGTCGAAGTCCCTGACAAAGAACATTCTGACCTCCTTCTCGCTGACCTCCTTTATTCTGAATTGCGCCATTCCGGAAGTGTTCTCGTCCAATGATTCCTGTACCCGTGATTCCATTTCTTCAATACCCATATTGGTGTTCAAAATCTCACCGTTTGCTATAAAATAGTTTTTCATAATGCTGTAGATTTAGTTTTTTGTGATTTAATGGTTAGTGTAATTCCCTGTTCTCTTTTCAGATAAGAGACAAGACCGGAATAGGCGTCAATCCGTTTTCTTTCTCTATGCATGATTGATAAAGCCTCTTGTAGGGTTAGATTGATGCAGAGACCGGTTTTGAAAGCGTCTCCATATTTATTCCGGAGCGCTTCAATGTCTCTTTGGTATTTTTCAGGGATAGGTTGGTTCGGGTTGCTGTCTTTTTTCACGATAACACTTGGCTCAGCATCTTCCAAGCGATCAGGAACCGAAAATCTTGGTTCGGCGCCTAATATTCTGTTGATAAAATCTGTAAACATAAAATGCGATTTATATTTCAGATATTAGGTTCTGGCAGGCTGTGAATGGCGTTTTAGCGGTTTGGAAGAGAAAAAAATAAGAAAAGCGCCGTCCATTTCCCTGGTCATTCCCTTCGCCTTTTTCCGGCTATGGCAATTTATATTCAGGTATTCATTCGGCGCCCTTCATTGTGAGTATTTGTTTCTTCGGTAATAAGGCTTTGGGGGAATGTCGGACGGAGAGAGACTGCACACCTTATTATATATAGCGCACCGGACATGAAAAACGCGCGCCATTTCCAGTCATGCCCTAATCTGTGTAATAAGGGCATGTTCCAGTGAGCATGTCCAATCGATTAATCAAACTAATTTTTTTAAACAATGAAGACTAACAAGAAAGAAATCGTGAGGAAATCAGAACTCCTCGCACAGATCAGAGCCGACCTCAAGGCATGGGAGGAGGCGGAACCCGACTTTGACGACAACTACTTCGACGAGTCGGACGTGATATCATACTATGAGTTCCTGGTCAATAAGTACCGGGACGAGTGGGTCATAATCGACGATACCAGGGAAGGAGGCGGCGATGAGGGAGCTGTTTGACATCACTCCCCATTCCACGGGCCCCGGTTTCAGGATGAGGCTCAAGACCGGGGAGATAGATGTTCCCGATGGGCGTGGCGGATACATCGTCAGCTCGGGGATGGGTTCGGGAAAGACCGAGAGCATCAAGAGCCTGATCCGTCACAAACATGATGAGGGTATTCTATATTGTGTCGATACCAAAGACGAGCTGGAAAAGATGTTCGGCTGGATAGTGGAGAACCTTGTGGTGGAAGGGGTATTGAGGATGGAGGATGTGATGATCATATCCAGTGACCCCGGGAGAGCCGATTTCCTGGGGCAATACAGGGACAACCCCGGAGTGCTCATGGAAAAGAAGGTGATTCTGATAACTCATGTACGCTTCTGGACAGACCTGATAAACCATTTCCTCATCTATAAGCCACAGAAGGAGGTGGCCCCGTTCGACGGTGACTTCAGGACGTTGATGGGAAGGGATGACCTGAGGGGATATGTCATATTCGACGAGACGCCGACCTTCATCAATCCCTTTGTGGAGTTTGACAGGAGCATGCTGGGGATATTCGGAAAGACTGATGAGAACGGCAATATCGTCTGCAAGCCCCCTGAAGAGCTGGGCCGGTATTATGACCTTTTCATCAGGGGCGGAAAGAACGACCTCTTCAACCAGGCCTACAGGATCAACCGTATGAAGCGTGACGTGGTGCTGGGGCTCATTCCAAAGTATTATGGTTCATGGGTGATGTCCGATACCGACAAGGTAGGCATTACATTCTACCCGGTTGACCTCTGTCCCGGGGGCATGACAATCTCCACGCATATCCTCATCTTCGAGGGGGCGGGCAATATCCTTTTCAGAGGCTCCACCCGCTTCACCCTTCTGGATACGGAGAGCAAGTACAACACCGTAACGGATTTCAGGAGGATGGATTTCGGACTGTCCAGAAAGTGTTTTGATGAGGCGGGGTTCGGCACATTCGTAAAGAGGATAGGCAGGCTGATAGACAAACCTTCCTTGATTGTATGCTGGAAGGATATAAACGGTGACGATGACGGCCCGGGAAAATCCGGATATGCGGAACGTTTCAGGAGGTTACTGGTTGCCGAAGGTGTCGATCCCGGGTTGTTCACCGTCACCTATTATGGAGCGACCGACAACAAGAGCACCAACTCATACAGGGATGTTGAACAGATTCTCCTGTGTGGTGACTGGAACCTTCCGAACACCGAATCGGCAAAGATCCGGAGGGCCTATGGTACCTCCACTGACCCGCACAGTCAGAAGGACTGGTATTTCTCACAGCTCATAACGAGGATAGGCATCAGGAAGCATATCGAGGGTGAGGTATATACGGTCTGGCATACTGATGATTTTGATGAAAGGTTCATAGAGAGAATGGACGCCTACTTCAATGAGAACAGGGTCATAGGCAAGGCTTCCGTTTCTCATAATGACTGGGAAAAGAGGCTGGAGGGGATGAAGATCAGGAGCAACATTAAAGAGGAGATCAGACTGTTGGCCAGGTATGACAAGGATATGCAGAGGGCTATAACCATGGATAGTGAATATACGAAGGAGGTTACTTTCTGTTATCTGGAGATGATTGGTATAAAAAGAGGCAAAAGAGAAAGGGGAAGATATAAAGCCCTGATTGATGTTCTGAAGACTATGGGAATAAATCTGGTGATAGCATAGTATATTCCGGATTCCTTTTTTACAGTGAAGGAGCTAAGATAAGATTTATTGTGACACCCCCTATTTTTTGATGGACATTCTAATATATATAGAGAAGTAAAAAAAAGGGGGTAATATAGTAGATGAAAGGAGTATAGAATAGAGAGTGAGGAAAGAGACCTGCTTCGCGGTCTACCAAAGTGAGAGGAAAAGAATAAACAAAACAAAAAACATCCTTCTTCTCTCTCACTCTGGAAGGGTACGAAGTAGCCTCTCTCTTCAATCTTTCATCAACCGTTTCCATAGCTCCTTTACTGAAAAATAGTGGTTCTTCCTGAGAGACGAAGATACTGAGAGGACCGGCTTTCTCCCAAAGAAAAGCCTGGTCCGGTCTCTAGGAAGGTTCATGATACAATAACAATCTAAAACCCAATAATATGATAAACAAAAACATAAGCTACTACTTTAATTCGGGTGATTCAAGGAGTAAAATCTATTATAACTTCGACCACATCCTTGAACTTATAGCATCCAATCCCAAACTCTCTATACAAACGGATATGGTGAGGGCGCAGACGACAGAGAAGGCTTACAAAGAGGAGAAACACAGACTCCCCATGATAGCACCTTCCGGAATATTCGACTATAGGAACGATGACCCGACCAGCCTGCGTCAGTATTCCAATCTTCTTGTGCTCGACTTTGACGATTTCGGGTCACATGAGGCTGCACAGGAATTTAAAGAGAAACTGATACAATATGCCAATCCTCTCCATCTTTACGCAGTATGGTTCTCCCCGGGTAATAAAGGTGTGAAGGCGGCCATGGTTCACGACAACACCGACCCGGAGCATCATTACAATCTTTTCCGGCAGGTGAAGCAAAGGTTATATCCAAGGACTGATGAATTCATAAGAGCTGTCATAATCTAAGCCGCACGTTCTTCCTGAGTTATGATCCTGATGTCTATGTCAACCCGGGGAAAGATACGTTGCTTACTTACCACTTTGAATATGACCCATCCATTCCTGAACCGGCAGTGAAGAGTTATGATAAGGGTGGTTCAGGCGGTTGTTTCATTCATACGCCGGAAGAGATAGAGGAGAGCACTTGCTTTCAGAGGTTATGGAAGGATAGTACGCTTATTAACTACGTGGACAGGAAATGGAGAAGAGAGTATCCGGACAGTTATGAGGACGGTAACAGACATAAATCCATCCTTTCACGGGCAAAATGGTTGTGTCGGTACGGTGTCTTGTATGATGCTGCACTTGACTACCTCATCGGTACGTTCGGCAGGCATGGTATCTCTGAGGATGACATTGAGGGTATGACAGTCAACAACTATAATGCCAACCGGGGGAATTTTGGTGTCTCGCGGATGGAGCTGTATTCAAGGAAAGAGCAGGGAGTGGCGTACAGGAATCAGATGTTGAGGGAAAATTCACCGTTTCAGTAAGAGCCAGGGTGGTGATTGGTAATAGAGGTAAGTTTTGACAGCTTGCCTCTTATTATTTTTTGAGGCGTCTACTGGTGAGAAATGCTGCAATGGAAGTCTGTATGTCTGGGAATGGTGGAAGGAATTTGAGTCGGGGATAGATGATTATACAAAAGGCTGCTCTGCGTATGATGTGATATGCGGAAAGTAGACAGGATAATGGAAGGGATGAGCCGGATTAAAGGCTTGTCTCTTCTTTTTATTTTTTAAGCCTTTTGCTTTGTTGTTGCAACTGATTTTAGTTGCATTTGCAAAAAGAATCAGATGATATGGGTACTAAGGATAAACTGGTGACTCGTTTTTGCAGGCTGCCTCATGATTTTACCTATGAGGAGCCATTGAAGCTGCTTTCTGCCTTTGGCTATACGGAACAACTGGGATGATTTGACTGTTTTCTTCCAGTTCCCATTGGAAATCAGGAAAATAATCTACACCACAAACCTCATAGAAAATCTGAATGGAAAAATCAGAAAGTACACTAAATCAAAGCTTTCATTCCCGTCGAATGATGCTGTGAAGAAAATGGTATACCTCACTCTGATGGAGATTGAGAAAAAATGGACAATGCTGATTACTAACTGGGGATTGATTATGAACGTAAGCATCCGATAAAGTACACATTGTAGATTCATAAAACAACAAACTCTTCTCATCAACGAATATAAAGTTGCCAGGAAGAGTTTGCTATTCTATTGTATCTTTATTAGACTTCAATTGGATTTTCGTTGGACTTCTTCAACTTCCAGACATCCGGAAGCAGTTCCCGGATATCTTTGCCTGAGTCTTTGAGGCGCTCTGAACCAAGCCTACAGTTTGAAATCAAAGAGCCTCCTCCCCAAATACATCTCTCTTCAAAAGTTTTGTAAATCAGTATACACCATACAACCTGCACGAGCGAAGTGGAATAGGCATAGACTAGCCATTATTGCTTTTATATTATTATTTCAATGGCTTTATGGTTATATTCTTATTCATTAAACACATATTCAAGATTATATCGAACTCACATTAGTTATTGTTTCAAGATATCATTTTATTGGTCAAGTTGTTGCAACAAGTGGTTTACGGCAGCTTTCAATTGAGCATCTTCACCCCTGAGTACTTCTTCAGGAGTATTGTATTGTAACATATCCGGTTGAAGGGCTTGATTTTCAAGATAATGGTTGCTATTATCTAAACATCCTATCTGTGGTATCCCGAATACGATAGATTTATCCATGGGACGTTCCCACCACACAGCTGTCATGGTGCCTGCAACTGGAGTTCCCACCAGTTTACCAATACCTAAGGCCCTATACACAAAAGGAGTACCGTGGGCATTGCTATAGTTATTTTCACTTACTAACATACACGAGGGTTTTGTCCACTTGTTATAAGGATCAGATGACACATAATTGCCACGCACCATAAAACGATGATACTCTTTCCCATTGAGGAATGTAGCCACATCATCGTGTAGCCATCCGCCACTATTATTGCGAGTATCAACCACAACCGCCTGCTTGGCACGGCTTTTCTCACTGAGCAAGTCCATATAAAGTTTACGGAAACTTTCACTATTCATTGCCTTGATATGTACATACGCAATGCGCCCATCCGAAAGTTCCTCCACTTTATCATTGCATCGCTTGACCCAACGCTTATAAAGCAAATCGTCTTGCCCCCATTTGGATATGGGCTTTATGGTTTCTTCGAAACGCTTTCCTGTTGCAGGGTTATAAATTGCAAGTATCACTTTCTGATTTACTTTACCTGCCAACAACGGAAAGTAGTCCATACCCGCTTTAATAGTGACACCATCTATCTTTTCAATGATGCAGTTTACGGTTACTTCGCTTTCTTTTTTAGTAAGCGGGCTTTGGTCTATGATTTCTTTGATTTTCAGTCCATCCCCAACATGTGTCTCATCGTAAAACAACCCTAATGTTGCAGTACTTTGGGCATGATTGGGCGCATTGTAAGCCGCCCCAGTATGTGACGCATTAAGTTCGCCTAACATTTCGCTCAGCATTTCAGCAAAATCATAGTTATTATTTATATGAGGCAGGAACCTGCTGTATTCTTCTTTGACGTCAGACCAATTAACACCGTGCATATCTGCCACATAGAACTTTTCGTTGAGTTGCCTCCAAATGTGTTCAAACATACACGCCCGTTCCTCAACGGGACGATAATCGTATGGAGCCGAGAACGAAATGTTTGAAACCCTACTTCCCTCACTCTCAATTTTCTTCATCTGTCCACCGGTACACAGATAGATATTTTTCCCCTCTTTATCAGAAAGCAGCTGCCCGCTGCCTACATTTTTTTGTAAAAGCTTAGTAGAGTTGTCTTTCAAGTTATGCATCCATAAGTCATAGCCACCTTCGAAAGCCGAGAGATAGTAAAGCATATCTCCCTTGGCGGACAACATTGTTCCGGAAAGATTGGATGAATGAACGGTTAAACGAACTATACGGTCGAAACGTTTATCTAAATCTAACTGTAAAGGTTCGGCAAGAGTAGCATTCTTATTTTTAGGTTCTGTTTTTGACTTTTCCTGCTTCTTCTTATCATCTTCCGCTTTTTTTGCTTTTTCATCCACTCCATTCCTAATCGCCGTTTCCTCTTTGTTCATCAAGAAACGGTGGTAAGCATCAGAATCGAAAAACATAATATAAACGTCGGCATCAGCCCCCCAACTGCCGTGGCTCCGGTAACCGGCACGTTCGCTCCGCCACAACATGGCTTTACCATCCAATACCCATTGTCCATTGCTTTCTCCATAGCCACTTTGTGTAAGATTTACGATTTCCCCTTTTCCATCGGCAGGAATCAATGCTATGTCCATATTGTGCCAGCCGCCTACGCCAATATAGTTGGAAAGTAGCCATCGACCATCGGGGCTCCATCTATACCATTGGTCACCGTCCACATAAGAAATCTGTAGTTTACCGTCCATTACTGTACGTACAGCCTTGGTTTGTAGATTGAGCACACCCAAAGTTGTACGATTTTCCACAAAAGCTACTTCTTTGCCGTCAGGACTGTATTGAGGGGAGAAAGAGGTTTGATTGGATTGGGTGAGGCGTTCTTCAGATATTTCCGTAGCATACGTGAACAGTTTCTCTTCAGGGCGAACTATGTGGGAAGTATAAATCTGCCACAGCCCGTCACGCTCCGAAGCATATAACAATGAACGCCCATCGGGAGAAAAACTTACATAGCGTTCTTCATAAGAGGTGTTGGTGATGCGTTTCGTGGTATTGTATTCCACTGAAGTTACATACAAGTCGCCACGCACGATAAAAGCCACTTCCTTGCCATCGGGCGACACAGCCATTTCGGATGCTTCCGATTGCTTTATGCTTTGTATCAAACTACGCTCCTCATTGTCCGACACAATCTCTATTTCCACCTTGCGGGGTTGCCCACCAGGGGATAACGTGTAAATTTCACCATCGTAGCCAAAGCATAAGGTGTCATCGACAGAGGCACTGAGGAAACGCACAGGACTATGAGTATAGTGTGTAATCTGGCGGGCACTTGATGAGCCAATTTCACGGTGATAAATATTAAACGAACCGTTTTCTTCGCTCAGATAGTAGAAAGAACGGTTATCGGAAGCCCACACAGGGTCGCGGTCTTCGCCCACAAAATGTGTTTGCTGTGTATATGCCTTGGTATGTGTGGGGTTATAAGTCCAAATGTCGCGTGCTACGGGTGACTTCTGGTGTTTCCTCCATTCATTTTCATGTCCTTTTTTATCTTGATATAGAATAGTTCCCTCATTATTGACAGAGAGCTTCTCCATAGGCAAAGAGGAGTAGAGAGTAGGACGACCACCTTTTATGGATACTTGATATACTTGCCTGAAAGTACCTGAAGGAAAGATAACCGTTTCAGCTGATGGCATGATGTCTGCTGAAAATAGCAAGTTGCCATCCATGGTAAAGAGTAATGGATATTCTTGGCCTGAATGAGTAGTGAGACGGCGCGGAATACCACCTTCACGTGATACCACATATACATCCATACTTCCTTCACGATCAGAAGAAAAAGCAATCTCACTACCATCAGCGTTCCATATAGGTGTACCATCGAAAGCAGGATTAGAAGTAATTTGTTTGGCACGTCCACCCGCGACTGGTACTGTATAAATATCACCTTTATAAGTAAAGGCTATCTCCGTGCCATCGGGCGAAATAACACCATGCCGCATCCAAAGTGGCTTTTCATGGGCTGATACCACTGCCATAGAGCAGAGTAAACAAGATAATAAAAGAAGTTTTTTCATTGCAGTTGATAACTATGGTAAAAGAAAAAGTGGGAACTGCAATGCATATCGAAATAAATCGTCAGGCATACAGTTCCCACCTTCAAATATGATTTTCAACCTTCAACACAAAGTTTATTTTGTACAGAAAGTATTATATGAATGAGCAGCCAATTCTACTTCAAGGTATTTACCGGACAACTCTACAGTAAGTTTTTTAGGTTCATCGTTAAAGTTGCCGGCAATTACCAAGAACTTGCCGTCAGGGGTTTGCAGTATCATGGTAGGCAACTTGTCATCACCGGGCTCTTTAAAAGTGAGTACTTTGGTACCGGGTACGACCTTGTTGCAGAAGTGTTTTACTGCAAAATATTCAGGAGTATAGGTGATTTCGGCAGTAGCAGAATTGATACGGAGCATGGTATTTTGGTTCCATCCCCAACTGCTGGTGCCACCATCACACAAAATTGCGTTCCAGAAAGTGTACTCTTCGCAACCGTTGCCCAAGTAGTGGTTCATGAGTTCAAAAGTACGTTCAGAATCTTTCCAAGAGAATTTGCCCCAACCACATTCATTTTCAGTTTGCACATATTTGTAATTAGGATACTGTTCGCGAATCTTTGGCAAGATTTGTCCGCCCCACCATTGGAAGCCGATACCTTCAACGGCATCTTTCATGCGGGGATCTTCCAAAATCTTTTGTACATACTCGATACGGTTGGTGTTAAGTGTACCAAGGTAAACTTCCACTCCGGGCAAGTTCTTTTTCACAGTGGGTGACAGATACTCCACATTGAAGCGAATAATGCCTTCGGGAGTCCAGGCACAAGCAGGATAAATGGAATATGCCCACGGTTCATTTTGGAACATCACACGACCTATGTTGATACCCATTTCCTTGTAACTCTGCACAAACTTTACAAAATAGTCGGCATAGGCTTGCAAGTAACGGGGGTCTTGAATCATATAGTCATTTTCCGTCACTTGTTTCGGATAGAATTTTTTATCCACATTATCTTTTCCCTCATACAAAGCAATAGTAGCTTCTTCGGGAAGTTTATTCACTTTTGCATCACTGCGTACTGAATAATAGTTGTTCACCTTCATCCATGAGGGAGGAGACCAGGGAGAAACCCAAAAAGTCATATTGGGGTTCTTCTTCAAGGCACGCTTCACATACGGGATGAGTGTTTTCTTGTCACGGTCGATATTGAAATATTTCAATTTGAAATCACCGGGTACTTCATCGCAACTGTACCAGTCACGGGCATAGTCGTTGGCATTCATTGAGATACGTCCCATGGTAAACTTCATGTCGCCATCGGGTGAGAAAAGTTGGTCAAGCACTTTCTCTTGGTCTTCCATAGAGAGTATATTGAGTGCATCCCAACCTAATTCGTTGAAGCAAGTGCCCCACTTTTTGAATGTTACAATGTGTTCGGTTCCATCGGCTTTAAGTATAGGAGTATCAGTACTACTTGCCTGAAGCTTTACTTTTTGTTCTTGCCAAGTGTTGCCCTCCGTACTACTAATCCAGTTAAGGGTTTGCGCATTAAGCCCGGTAAGGCTCATTGCAAATGTACTCAGTACAAATGTTTTTTTTAAAATACCAATCATAAGTAAGATTTTATGTTAATTAAATTTTTAGATAATAATTATCACGATTTTACTTCCCCAAAATTTTAAGGCGTTTGGTTGCAGGAAGGTTTTCAAAAGGTCCGACAACCAGAGTTTCAATATTGCACTCATTGCCAAAATAGTCTTTGCTTATTACAAATTTCGAACCATCAGCATTTTCAAATGGATAGTTGGTAAGTTTTGTTTTGCCAAGACGGTCTGTATCAACTTTTTCCCTTTAAAGGAAGAAAACTCTGACAATCAAATTCCTGCGTAACCGGGATTCTGTACCAGATTCTTATTGGTTTGCAAGGCTGTACGAGGCAAAGGCAGCCATTGATAGTGGTCATCTGCGTCAGGTTGTTTGTCCCACCAAGTTCCTTTGGTGTACATACCGTAACGGCTCAGTATCTGTCTGCGCAAGCCTTCACCAATAAACTCACGTCCCCATTCATCTATCATTTCCTGATTGCTGATTACACTGCCGTCTTCCGGATAGAGGCTCTTAGAGCCTGCGGGATAGTTTTTCGCCCTCACTTTATTCAATAGTTTTTCAGCAGCAACCTTATCCCCTTTCTTCAACTTGATTTCAGCCAGGTTGTAATAGATTTCAGCTAAACGGAATATTACATAGTCAGCCTCAATCTTGTGTGAATCATCGCTGGAGTATGCGGGATATTTTATCACAAACCAACCACTGTTCTGGTCACCATGACGGATATCAGAGATGTCTGTTTCCTTGCCTGCAATGGGACGGGGGGTCATTTCATCAGCAGGTGTATCACGGAATATGCCCACTTGGTCACGGATGTAGAGCTGGTATCCTCCATTACTTTCCCACAAATATTTAGTTTCACCGTTTTCTTCATACTCCAGTTCTCCGTAAAGGAACATTCCTTCACGTTGTCCCAAGCCGGTATTCTTATATTTCTTAAGACGCAAATCATCAGGATATTTTTGGAATTTAAGTACCGATTTGCCCAGTTCTACATCGTTAATCTTGCTAAAGTTATATTCATCTCCTTTCAAGTCAATACCAGGTTGCAATTTGTACTTGCTTCCCATCCATTTACCCCAATCAAAGAAATTGAAATAATAGCTTGCAAGCCAAGGCATATTAGCCCAATGCCCGCTCCACCAATCGTAGTGCCAATGTGCTCCGCCAAAGGTACTGGGGAACGCGTACATCACCTCATCGCAGGTATCATTGTTCCAATCGAAAGGAGCATCCCAACGTGTTGCCAATTCGTAGGTACCATATTTCCCGTCAATAATATCTTGGCACAGCGCTTCACACTCACTGCTCATGTCCTTGCCAATCCACCACGAAGCATTCATATAGAGGCGGGCAAGCAACGCTGCCGCAGCACCTTGCGTCCAGACCCCTTGCTCTATTTTGTTTCCTCCGGTCCAGTCTTTTTTAAGCAGTTGAGGCATAGCTTCGAGTATTTCCTTTTCTATGAAATGGAATGTCTCTTCGGGAGAAGACTGAGAAGGAAGCTCTGTCTGCAAAGGATCGGTTACAATAGGAATATTATGGAAGACATCAAACAACATCATAAACAAGTATGCGCGAAGAGTCCTATGCTGGGCAATGAAATTGTCGATTTCGCTTTGCTGCATGCCCAACCTTTCCAGATCTAAATGTTTGAAGTCATAAATAGGCTGGTTGCATAAAGCAATGGTACGATAAAAGTCTTCCCAATATCTCTGCACCATCCAATGGTCCAAATCCCATCCATGATAATGCACTTTGAAGAAAGGAACATCGGTCCAGTCGCTTTCTTGTTGGCAAACCATATATTGGTCAGCAGATACTTCACTGAATTGAAAAGGCATCTGAGAGGTGCACCAATATGCGCCACCAAGGGGACGGACGAAACTCTGCATTACATTTTCTCTACTTTGGTAGAATTGGTCTCCGGGGATAAAGCTATAAGGTGTTTCGGTTAAATCGGTACAACCAACAAGTGACGCTAATCCGATTCCCGCTAAAATATATTTAAATGATTTCATGTCTTTCTAGTTTAATTAAAAGTCGATTTGTACTCCAAGTAAGAACTGTTTAGAAGAAGGATAGTAACCTGTTTTAGAACTGGGCACTCCAGGCTCCATGCCGTTAACAGCATAATTATCCGCATCTAATCCACCGTGATATCCTTTGATTGTAAGGAGATTACGTCCGGTAAGATATACTCTCATTTTTTCCATCCATTTAGAGGACATTTTCAAGGTATAGCCCAATGTGGCTACATCTAGTTTCAAGAAATTGCCTTTGTGTACAAAGTAACTGCTGTGCAAGTTCTCACCGGTTGTGATATGGGCATTTTCTTTGTAAGCAGATTCAAGCACATTAGCGTTTTCGGGACATGCTTGACGACCATAATACAAATTGTGAGAATCGTAGATGTCAAATCCGAAATTGCCCCGGAAAAAGAGTGAGAGGTCAAAATCCTTGTAACGGAATGAATGATTCATCGACATGGAGAATTTAGGCAAACCGTTACCTACCACTTTCTTGTCTTCATCGGTACCTTTGCTGATGGGAATTTTTTCACCCTCTTTGTTATAAATCAGCCAATCGCCTTGCTCGTCCACACCGGCATACTCGTAAGTGTAAAAATTACCGATACGTTCGCCCTCTTCAATGCGTTGCAAAGAACCGGGGTCTCCATTGACGGCAGGGAAACCATCAAGCCAGTAAAATGATTGTCCGTTGAATTTCTCGTTAGAAAACGATATGAATTTATTGTTTGAAGTAGAACCAATCAAACCGAAAGTGTAATCAAAGTTCTTTGATTTCACAACTTGCCAGTTAATGTCAAATTCAAAACCTGTATTCTTCATAGAACCTACGTTGACAAATGAATTGGGTGCACAATAAGGTGGAATGGGCACATTGTAACTTCCTAATAGGTCAGACTGCTTGCGGCTATAATAATTAAAGCTACCAAATAGGCGGTTGCTGAACAAACTAAAATCGATACCCACATTCCAGTTCTTGCCTTTTTCCCATTTTACATCCGGATTAGGTGCCGTGTATGAGTTAGGAGACCATCCGACAATGGTTTCTCCGCGATAGTAGTTCTTGTCGTACGACTCCATGCTGGCAATGGAAGTATAATTGGAAAATTCCTGATTGCCGGTAACACCGTAGTCACCACGAATTTTCAAATCATTAATCCATGTAATGTCCTTCATGAATGCTTCTTCACTGATTCTCCAACCGGCAGATACAGCAGGGAAAGCACCCCATTTGTTATTTGGACCAAATTTTGAAGAACCTTCATAGCGCAGAGAAAGAGTAGCGAAATATTTATCGTTATAGTTATAGCTGGCACGACCGAAGAAAGCTATAAGTTTGGAGTCCCATCTATAAGAGCCCATGCCCAAACGACCTTTCTCATCACTATTATAAGTACCGGAACCCAAATTATTGTAAGTGAGCAAATCTGATGCGAAATTCTTGTTCCAAGCATCGAATCCGTATTCTGTGAAGTATTGATAAGAATATCCTCCCATCAGCTTGAAGTGGTGATTGTCTTTATCAAACATATAGTTTGCCAACCATTCCAGTGACTCATGTTTCCACTTAAACCAACTTCTTTCAGCTTCACCCTTATAATTTTTTGCAATGGCTTGAGTGGAAGTGGAAGGACGATAAAAGAATCCGTTGGTATTGTCCACTTGTTGCGCCAAAGTAATTTGAGTATTCAGCACATGATATTCTTTCTTTCCAAACAAGGGGAGCAAATTCAGTTTGAAAGTGCCGTCCCATTCCAAATAGTCGCGTTCACTACCTCTATCGTCCAGTTTAAGGGCTTCAACAGGGTTGTAAGTTCCATACGATGTAAATGTGCGGTAAAGTGTAGGATTATCCGGATCCATTACCGACATGGTAGGATTTGCCATAATGGCATTCCAAAATGCCCCATAATCCGCACTTTTGATGCGCGACATTCTAGGTGCCACGTTCAATCGGAAACTGTAAAGTTCGTTTTTGGAATTGTGGTTGAAGCTCAAGCGGGCACCCACTTCATTCTTCTGTGAGCGGATATCAACACCTTTGGCATCCTTCACATCTACCGTTCCTCTATAGTTGTTCTGGCTATTTCCACCTGAAATTTGGAAAGTATGTCCGTGAGAGAAACCTACTTGGGTAATCTCATCAAACCAATCGGTGTCACTGCCAAAGTCGATACCTCTATTATGTTCCAAGAATTGTTCACGGTCCAGTACTTTTAAATCACGATTGGGGCTTGCAATATTAACATACCCTGAATATGAGGTATGTACTACTCCATCTTGAGTACCTTTCTTTGTGGTGATTACAATCACACCGTTGGAACCACGCGTACCGTAAATGGCAGAAGCTGCACCATCCTTCAATACATCGATAGACTCAATGTCATTTTCGTTGACATTGTTCATATCACCTCCGGGAATACCGTCAATGACAATCAGCGGGCCCAAGCCTGCCGAACGTGACGATACGCCACGCACTTGAATGCTTGCACTGCTTGTAGGGTCGGCAGCGGCAGTGTTGGCGATAGATACACCGGGCACTTTGCCTTGAATCTGCATGGCAGTATTACCATTTCCTACCCTTAACAAGTCCTTACTGGACACATGGGATACGGCAGAAGTCAGCTCTTTTTTTTGCATGGTTCCATAACCGATAACTACCACCTCGTCAAGCATCTCAATGTCTTCTTCCAATGTGATGCGCAAGGGACGATTGTCTTTTATTTTAATAGTTTGGGACACATAGCCAATATAACTAACCACTAACATGTCACCGGTTTTACCATTAATGGAGAATTTACCTTCGGCATCAGTCACAGTGCCTTGTGTAGAACCTTTTATCATTGCAGTAACACCTATCAAAGCTTCACCTTTAGCATCGGTGACTACACCGGTAATAAACTTTTGTTGTTGGGGTGCAGACACCCTCGCAGTTTCGGTAGTGGTAGAACCGCTTTTGGAAAGAATGATGTGATTGCCTTCCATCTTGTAAGTCACGGAAGAGCCTTCGAGCAAATCTTGCAACACTTCTGACAGCAAATCATTGCTTGCATTTATGCTCTTACGAACTTTTACATCTACGTCTTTTTTGTAAATAAACAAATAATCGGTTTGCTCTTCGATTTCTTCAAGAATAGATTCTAAAGTCACATCTTGTTTGGATAGAGTAACTCGCTTCGATTGCGAGTAGCTATTTATTGTCGTAAATGAAAAAAAGACAAAAAAAAGCACAAATAAAGAGTTTTTCATATTACTTTTATTGTTGTTTAAATAGATTTGTAAGGTAAATAAATTTCAGGCTGCGAGGTATCGTTCCTTGTTATAATATGCCTGAAGGGGTTTGTACTAAATTTAATAATATGTGCAATGTTTCATAGGCTACCAATGTTTTTTGAATGTTTAAATGAATATGATAATTAATTGATATAAACAGTGTTATCGACTTGACTCCTAAAATAGGTAAAGTCTATATCGTTTTGCATCACACGTAACGCATAGTCCAATCCATCTGAAATACGGAATTTACCAGAAAGAGTCACTTTGTCCATACGATTAGTATTGATTTTAATCTTCAAGTCATAGTATCGCCCCAAATCGTGCATGATTTCAGGAAATATTTTATCTCTAAAGCAATAAAGTCCCTCTTTCCAGCGATATTCATTAGAATCGGTTACTGCGCCTACCACCAATTTCCCATCGACTAAAGAGGTTTTTTGGTTGGGTGAAAGTATCACTGAGGCTTGTTTGTTTTGTGTTGATTGTACTTTTACGTAGCCTTCCATCAATGAGGTTTCAAAGACATGTTCTGAAGTATAAGCGTTGACATCAAATTTCGTGCCTAATACTTCTATGTCCATTTGGGATGTATGCACAACAAAAGGATGTCGTTCATTGCGAGTAACGTCGAAATAGGCTTGACCGTCAATCTTCACCTCGCGCTTGCCTTTGGCGAAAGCTGTGGGATAAGTCATGCGGCTACAGGCATTTAGCCATACATTGGTACCATCGGCTAATATCACATTGGCGCGTTGACCAGCAGGCACTATAATCGATTGCCATTCTTGATTTAAGCCTCGTGTCCCGTCACCTAACATGAATAAAGTGGAAGTGAGTCCAAAGGTTATAAGCACAACGGCAGCAATCTTTATCCATTCCGACATCATGAAACGGTTGCTTGACGTACGAAGTTTGGAAATAAAGTTTGAATTTTGATACGAATGTTCGGAAAGCAATATGGCATTATACAGCTTTCTTTCCCTGCGGAATGTCGCTTCGTTTTCTTCGGAAGTTTCTACCCAAGTCTTAATCTGTTGCATTTCTTCGTCAGAGGCTTGGTTCGCAAAATATTTATATAGTAAATGTTGCTCCATACGCTTTATCTTAGATTTTAGTCGTAACTATAATAATAGCGTATGGGGAAAAGAAACTCCTAGTAGAAAATGTTTTTTTTCAAATCAAATAGAAAAACAGAAGAGAAGTGGGCAAATAATCTTTTAACGATGCTCTTAATGCGTTGACAGCCTTGTAAATATGAAACTCAACTCCTTTGGTGGAAATGTTGAATATTTTTGCAATCTCTTTGTGGGATTTATTTTCGTCACGACTCATTTTGAAGATTTTCCGGGTTTGCTCGGGTAGATTCTGTAAAGTTTGATTAACTATGTCTTGAATTTCACGAGTGAATATTTCATAGGGCTCAAAATTTTGCAAAGAGGCAATGCGGGCGGAGAAATCCCACTCATACAAGTCGCTAATATTGTCTAAAGAGGCTTGATGTAACTGCTCATGGCGCAAGTAATCAATACATTTGTGCTTTATGGCAGTAAGCACATAAGCTGGTACATTGGTGTCAGCGTCAAGACGTCTTCTGTTCTCCCAATAATACATCATCGACTCAATGACAATATCCTCGGCGATAGTCTCATCATGTACATAGGTAGTGGCAAAATGGACAAAACGTTGCTGATAAGCAGTGAAAAAAATATTAAACTCGTTGATATTGAAAGCCATATTTATTTCCTATAGATTTTTTGATATAAATATATTCATTCTCCAAACATCGACTACGATTTAACGTAATTTTAATGATGAATCAACAAATGATTCTTTGTTAATTAGGAATATTACAGCAAAAATATCAAATTTCATATTCACAGAGGCATAAAACTATACCTATTTATTGATTAATAGACTATTTTCTCTAAAAAAATGTATACCAACAAAAAAAAATACCAAAAGTTTTGATACAAAAGGTACATTGGCTAAAATGTTCAATAATGCATTAAGGAATATTGCACAGATTAGGTTCTCAACGGCAGCCTAATGCAGAGTCCGGTTAAAGTGGATTCCTATCATTGCAGGCCCGAATCCTGGAAGCCCGTTTACGGCTGTTGACCATGGAAAGCCCCTGCCTTTGTCCATACCGGGAAAGGGAGGAGAAAACGGTGGCCTTTATCAGAGAAGCAGAACGTTTGAAGGAGGAAAGATTAAAAGCCGGATTAACCCAGGAGCAACTCGCCGAAAGAATTGGCACGAAAAAGACTTATATTTCCCGCATTGAAAACGGGAAAGCAGATGTGCAGCTTTCTACTCTTTTCCGTATCTTTCAGGGATTAGGGAAACAGGTCAAATTGACAATTCTATAAGGAGGGATTAAGAACTTTATTACTAAAAAGAATAGAACAAGATGGAATTTGCGCCTAAACTGAAAGAGGAAATTATTGATAAACGGGAGCATATCAAACTCTTTTATTTAGAGTATTCTCAAGTTCTTTGACGAAAAATAATAGGTTTACGTAATATTCACTACCTTTGTCGCCAAAGCAAAAACATTGCATGTGAAAAGGTTACTTTCCAACATCGTAAAGTATGTACTGATAGTAGTATTTGTTTATTACTACGTAGGAAACACAGCCTTTGTCCATACACATGTAGTCGATAATTTCCTCGTAACTCACTCCCACCCCTACCTTCCAGGTATGCACCATTCGCACACGGAGGCACAGTGGGAAACCGTCTCTTGGTTCAATTTATTATGTCTGGACAGTTCGCATGAGTTACCGATAGTTCCCTTTATTTTATTTTTCCTAAGTTTCATCTTCTTGTTGCATGGAGCAAACCGGATTGTTCGCACGGCCCGGTCTTTCCATTTACGTTCTCCACCCTGTCATGTATGCTGAGAACAGATTTTGTTATTTAAGTTTCGTATGTAGCCTGAAAGGCAGAGCATATGCGAAACCTTAATCTGTTATTCCCAAAATACATGAAGAAAAACGAGTTCTTATCATAACGACAAAGAAATGAAATACATATATTTATTGTGCCTGACCGGCATGATGTGCTATGCCTGTACCGGTCAGCAAAAAGAACAGGAAAACCAGGAATTTTCTGTCTCAGGAGATACTATTGTGGTATCTTCGGAATCCCCCATCGCCAAGAAACTGAAAATAAGCGAAGTTCAGAAAGAATTGCATGAAACGACATTCACAGTTTCGGGCATCGTGAAAGCCATCCCCAATCATTATGCAGAAATAGCCTCTCCGTTTGCAGGACGGGTGACGCGCTCATTTATCCGTCTGGGACAAAAAGTGGATAAAGGCAGTCCCTTGTTTGAAATCAGTTCGCCCGACTTCTTTGAAACCGGAAAAGTCTACTACCAGGCAAAGCAGGAAATGGAACTGGCTTCCAAGAATCTGTGCCGCGAACAGGATTTGTATGCACACAAAGTAAGTGCGCAAAAAGAAGTGGAAGAAGCCGAAGTGAACTATGAATTGAAAAAGAAAGATTATGAAAATGCGTTGGCTGCCCTGAAAGTATTCCAGATAGAACCGGACCAGTTAGTACTGGGTCAGCCTATGATTGTCCGCTCACCCATTTCCGGTGAAATAGTGAAGAATAACATTGTAATCGGGCAATTCATGAAAGACGATGCCGACCCGGTAGCCGTGGTAGCCGATCTGAATGAAGTATGGGTAGCTGCCAATGTGAAAGAAAAGGATATGTCCCTGCTCTCTTCATTGAAAAAGGTGGAAATATCCTTGGTATCGCAATCGAACCAGACCTTCAGCGGTACAATCTACCATATCAACGAAATGCTGGATGAAGATACGCGTTCGGTAGAAGTATTAGTGGCATGCGATAATAAAGAGCGACTGATGAAGCCTGCCATGTATGCCACAGTGAAACTGACTGACGAACCTGCTGAAAGCATTCTGATCCCGACTTCCGCCATTTTGCAGGAAGAAGAACAGGCATATGTATTGGTCTCTTCGGGCAACAATAAATTCCTGAAACGGAAAGTGGAAACTTCTGCTACGGATGGTGACAAGAGTGTCATTACTTTCGGCCTGCAATCCGGAGAAAAGTATGTTTCGGACGGTGCTTTCTATCTGCTAAATGCCAACTAAACACCGGGGTTACATAGTATGAAGAAGTTGATTTTTCTGGCGATACATCGTCGAGGACTGATGTTCGTATTGTTTGCCTTCATTGCCGTGGTGGGTTACTATTCATGGACAAGACTGGCAATAGATGCTTATCCGGATATTGCGGATACCACCGTACAGATTGTGACACAAGTGCCGGGACTGGCTGCCGAAGAGATAGAACAGCAAATCACAATTCCCATTGAACGGGCCGTAAACGGTCTGCCGGGACTGAACGTGATGCGAAGCAAAAACACTTTCGGACTGAGCACCGTGGTACTGGTGTTTGATGACGGAATTGATGACTACTGGGCACGCCAGCGTGTGCAGGAGCGCTTGGTAGATGTAGAATTACCTTATGGTGCCGTACCGGGGCTGAATCCCCTGACCTCACCTACCGGAGAGATATTCCGCTACGTCATTGAAAGCGATAATCTGGACCTGCGTGAGATCACCGATTTGCATAAATGGGTGATTATCCCCCGGTTGAAGCAAGTGACAGGCGTAGCCGATGTAAGCAACTACGGTGGCATCACTACCCAGTATCAGATCGAGTTGAATCCACGTAAGATGGAAGAGTACGACATTTCCCTTTCTGACGTGACCGAAAAAGTTGAAATGAACAATGTGAATGCCGGAGGAAGTATGTTGAGCCGGGGTGATCTGAGTTATGTAATTCGTGGCATCGGTCTGGTGAAGGATTTGAAAGATTTAGGACGTATCGTTATCAAAACTGATAATGGAGTACCTGTGTATCTGGATGATATCGGAAAACTGAAATATGGCAGCCTGGAGCGCAAGGGTGTACTGGGCTTTTATGATGGCAAACGTAATTTCTCTGACGGCGTAGAAGGCATCGTGCAAATGTTGCGCGGTCAGAATCCCTCGCAAGTGCTCGAAGGAGTACATGCCGCTATTGACGAACTGAATAACGAAGTACTGCCCAAGGGTACACACATCCATCCTTTTATGGATCGCACGAACCTGGTAGATATGACCTTACACACAGTTTCGCATACACTGTTTATGGGTATGATTCTGGTGATAGTGGTACTGATTCTCTTTTTAGGAAGCTGGCGGGGGGCATTGCTCGTTGCCGTCACCATTCCCCTATCGCTACTGATAGCTTTTATCCTGATGCACGTGACGGATATACCTGCCAACCTGCTTTCATTGGGAGCCATTGACTTCGGTATCCTGGTAGACGGCTCTATCGTGATGATGGAAACGATTCTGAAGAAGCGTGAGCGGCATCCCGATGAAGTATTGGAAGAAGATTCCATCTTACGACGTACAACGGAAGTCGCCCGCCCTATCTTCTTCTCTATCCTTATTATTATAACTGCTTATTTGCCCCTGTTTGCCTTCGAACATATCGAGAAGAAACTGTTTACACCGATGGCATATACAGTGGGATATGCGCTGATAGGCGCTCTGTGTGTAGCATTGTTTCTGATTCCGGGACTGGCATATATGGCTTACCGTAAGCCTCGGAAAGTATATCATAACCGTTGGTTAGAAAAATTGCAGATGCTGTATCATGCACAAGTGGTTCGTGTAATTGACTGCCCGAAAGCCGTATTGGGAGTATTGGCAGGAATTCTGGTTTTAGCAGGTGTTTTGAGCTACACGGTGGGAAAAGATTTCCTCCCTCCCTTAGACGAAGGGGCTATCTGGATTCAGGTACAATTGCCTCCGGGTATCTCTATCGAGCGTTCCAAAGAGATGGGAGCTGAATTAAGAAATAAGTTGGGGCAGTTTCCGGAAGTGTCGTACGTAATGACACAGGTGGGGCGTGACGATGAAGGTGCAGAAGCCTTTTCCCTTTCGCACATCGAGTGTGGTGTAGGATTGAAACCTTACGATAGCTGGACTACAGGACGCAATAAAGCCAAGCTGATTGAAGCGATGAATGATACGCTCATGACCATGCCGGGATATTCGGTAGGTTTCTCCCAGCCGATTATTGACATGGTGATGGACCAGATAGCAGGTGCACACAGTGATCTTGCACTGAAGATATACGGGGAAGATATCACGGAAACGCGTCATATTGCCGATAAGGTTGTCAATGTCATCAAGCAGATACCGGGCGCAACGGATGTTGCCGTAGATCAGGAACCTCCCCTTCCCCAACTTCAGATTATAGCAGACCGTGACCGTATTGCCCAATACGGATTGAATGTCTCGGACGTGGCCGATCTGATAGAACTCGCCATTGGCGGCAAGGCCATTTCGCAAATCTTTGTAGGTAGCAAGTCGTATGACGTCATCTGCCGTTTCAGCGAAGAGACGCGCAATACGCCGGAACGCATCGGAAACCTGATGTTGACTTCGGGCACAGGAGCCAAGATACCATTGAGTCAGGTTGCGGAAATCAAACTGACCACAGGGGCAAGTACTATTTCACGCGAGATGAATAAGCGGCATCTTACAATCCGCGTCAATCTGCGTGGTATCGACCTGACTTCTTTCTTGCAGAAAGCGAACAGGATGATTGATGACCAGGTGAAATACAATCACGAAGATTTTCATCTGAAATGGGCGGGACAGTTTGAAAACCAGCATCGTGCATACAATCGTTTGGGCGTGGTAGTGCCGTTGGCATTGGGCATTATGTTACTGTTATTGTTTGCCGCCCTCGGCAAATTCCGGCAAGCGGCTTTATTGATGTGTATCATTCCGTTGGCACTCTTCGGAGGTATGCTTGCACTGAATGTACGGGGAATGACACTGAATGTATCTTCTGCCGTAGGCTTCATCGCACTGATTGGTGTAGCTATTCAGAATGGAGTGATTATGATTTCGCATATCAATAATTTGCGCGAACGGGGGCGCGACTTGCGCGATGCCGTGGTTACCGGTGTGCGCCATCGTTTCCGTCCCATTCTGATGACGGCTACTGTTGCTGTGCTGGGTTTGCTTCCGGCATCCCTGAGTACGGGAATTGGTTCCGATGTACAGCGTCCGCTGGCAACGGTTATTGTATACGGATTGCTGTTTGCTACTGTGGTGACACTGTATATTCTCCCCACTTTATATTATATGATGGAAAAAAAGGAAGATAAAAAGGATGAAAATGAAAAGATATAATATTGTGTTGTTTACCCTTATCGTCTGTGCCTGTTCAGTGCAGGCACAGACTGTAGAACCGATTACTTATAAGCAGTATATGCATAAAGTAAGTGCCGACAATCTGGAATATGCAGCGGAGAAGATGAATGTCAGCGCCGCACATGCAGATGTGATAGCTGCCAAAGTATTTGATGATCCGTCGCTCTCTTTTACTTATTCCAACAATGAAGACCATACTTTGCAAATGGGGCAAAGCTATGAACTGGAACTTTCGCAGAACGTAACTTTAGGAAGACGTACGGCCGGCATCAAGTTGGCACGCAGCCAAAATGAACTGGCGGAAATTGTGCTGGATGATTATTTCCGGAATTTACAGGCGGACGCCACCATTGCTTATCTGGAAGTAATGAAACAAAAACAACTCAGTGACATCAAAAGAAGTGCATGGAGCAATATGTACGACCTGGCGAAATCCGATAGTATTCGTCTGGCATCCGGCAAGATCATGGAAGTGGAAGCCATACAAAGCAAGTTGGAAGCAAACATCATGTATAACGAGGTGCTGCAAGCTGAGACGGACTTAAAGCAGGCATATATGCAACTGTCCCTCTTTGTCGGAACCACAGTTACAGATACGCTGTTTCATCCGGTGGAAGAACTGAAAAAACCGGAACAGGTATTTGTGCTGAACGGATTGATTGAGGGAGCTATAGAACATCGCTCCGATTTACTGGCAGCTTTGAAGAATACGGAGGTTGCACGCCGTGAACTGATTCTGGCTAAGCGTGAAAAGCGTCCTGATGTGGAGTTTTCATTAGGATGGAGTCATAACAAGCGTGTACGCAATGAAGAAGCACCAGCTCCGGCATTCAATGGAGTCAGTGCGGGGATTGCGATTCCTTTAAGCTTCTCTTCTCTGAACAGAGGTGCGGTCAATGCCGCCCGTTTCCGTGCCCGCCAAGCAGAATTGCAATATGAGCAAATGTGCTTGCAGGTACAACGGGAAGTTATGGGAGCCTATCAGCAATTCCAATCGCAGGCACTTCAAGTGAAACATTACGAAGGCGGAATTCTGAAACAGGCGCAGGATGTGCTTGAAGGGAAAATATACAGTTATAATCGGGGTGAAGTTTCCCTGTTGGAAATACTGAATGCACAACGCACGTATGATGAAGTTCAGGCGCAATATATAGAAACGCTGTTTAATTATAATGCGGCACTCGTCGAGCTGGAACGCAACTGCGGAATTTGGGATATAAAGGGATAAATTGTTGATAATATAAAAATGAGGGTATGTAAACTTTTACAATATCCTCATTTTTTGTATCATTGCAAATATAATTCTCTAAAGAACATACTATTATGAAAACTAGATTTTTATTATTTGCCGTATTTCTATTGGTGTGCAGCACTGCATTCGGTCAAGACAGTGATAATGCGAAGTTTATTGAGGTTACCGGAACTTCGGAAATAACCCTTGTGCCCGACGAGATTCATTATCTTATCGAGATTAAAGAATATTGGGAAGAGGAATTTGACGGAAAGTCTAAACCGGAGAATTATCGGACTAAAGTGCCATTGGTAGGAATAGAGCGAAATTTGAGAACTGCCTTACGAAAGATCGGGGTTCCGGAAGACGCCATCCGTACACAAGAAGTAGGCGACTATTGGCGTGAACGCGGACTTGAATTCCTGATATCCAAACGGTTTGATATTACATTGACCGATTTTAGTCAGATAGATGAGATTCTAAAGGTTATCGACACGAAAGGTATCAACTACATGCGTATCGGAGAACTGAAAAACAAGGATATGCAGGTCTATCGGCAACAAGGCAAAATAGAGGCACTGAAAGCCGCACAAAAGAAAGCTGAATATTTGGTGGAAGCATTAGGCAAACGCCTGGGAGATGTCATTCGCATTGTCGAACCGCAGGAAAGTGCAGGTTATTCCCGGTATTTTGCAGCCCAGAGCAATGTAAGTTCATCACAGGCAGAAGCTTACGATGCTTTCCGTACGATAAAACTGAATTATTCGATGTTGGTAAGGTTCGAGATAAAGTAGAATCGTACGGAGAGCAACAAAAGACTCTATTTCTTCATCCTCACCTCATACAAGTCGTTTCTCCTGTCTTTCAGATTGCGCACACTGCCGTAAGTATGCAATTCATTCAATAAATCCATATCCACATCGGATACCAGTATCATTTCTGTATTCGGTGTGGCTTCTGCACGCTTGCCATCCGTCGGGAATGCAAAGTCGCAGGGAGTAAATACACCTGACTGTGCATACTGAATATCCATATTGTGCACACGCGGAAGATTACCTACACTACCGGCAATGACAACGAAACATTCATTTTCGATGGCACGGGCATGAGCGCATACCTTTACACGTGAGTAAGCATTTTGCGTATCCGTCAGGAAAGGAACGAATAAAATCTGCATACCCTGGTCTGCCATAATACGGGATAATTCCGGAAATTCCACATCATAGCAAATCAGCACGCCGATCTTAGCACAGTCCGTATCGAATGTCTGCAAAGCCTTTCCGCCACTTAATCCCCAGCTTTTTATTTCATCGGGTGTGACGTGCAACTTCTCATACATCTCAAAACTACCATCACGGCGACAAAGGAAACCGACATTATACAAAAGTCCATCCTCTTTAATAAGCGGCATGCTACCCGTAATGATATTGATATTGTAACTGATAGCCAACTTTACAAATCGTTCTCTAATCTCCTCAGTATAAGCCGCCAGTCCGCGAATGGCCTGTGACTCCCCTTCATTATTGAATTTTGCCATCAGCGGGGCATTGAAGTATTCGGGGAAAAGAATGAAGTCACTCTTATAATCGGATACGGCATCCACAAAGAATTCTACCTGTTCAAACAGGTCATCCAGCGTTTGATAACTACGCATTTGCCACTGCACTAATCCTACGCGCACGGTGGTTTTCGGTGCAATATATTCTTCCGTAGGTTCCTGATAGTAAATGTTATCCCATTGCAACAGACAAGCATAATGCTTGGACTCTTCATCATTAGGCAGGTAATTGCGCATCACCTTGCGTACGTGGAAATCATTGGAAAGCTGAAAGGTCAATACGGGGTCGAAAATTTCTTTCTGCTTTACCTTATCTATATACTCTTTCGGGCGAAGTTGATCCGAGTATTTATAATAGTTGGGAATACGCCCACCGAACATAATAGCTTTCAGATTCAGAGTTTCGCAAAGCTCCTTGCGGTATTCGTACATACGGCGTGCCAGGCGAAGCCCACGGTATTGGGGATGAATAAAGACTTCAATACCATATAATATATTGCCTTTAGGATTATGGGTATTGAAGGTTTCTTTACCCGTCACCTGTGCATAAGTATGATCGTTCTTCACATCATCGTAATTCACAATGATGGAAAGTGCGCAGCCGACAATCTTTTCGTCTACCACGGTTACAATCTGTCCTTCGGGGAAAATTCGGATGAGTTTTTCAATTTGTTTGTGTGTCCAAAACACATCGCTGCCATCCGTATATACACGGGTGAATGATTGCGCCAGTTGCTCGTAGTCTTCTATTTGTAAATTACGCAACTGTACTTTGTTGATTTTCAATGAGTCCATAATGTCTCTTTTTTATACCAAAAGTTAAATCCGCTGCAAAGGTACGGTTTAAACTTATACATTGTCTCCCGGAATGCATATTTTTGTGAGAGACTGATTTTGCAATAAAAAAGAAATGAGGATTTAACACTTTAGGGATAAGAGTATTTTGCTTTTTTTATACTTTTGCATCGTTTTCTACAACTTTCTGTTTATTTCTTATTTAATTTTCTTAAAATCATGGCTAAAAAGATGTTCTTCCTGTTTGTGCTTTTGCTTTCCCTTACAGGAATGCTCAAGGCACAGGTAACTACTGCCGGAATGAGTGGGAAAGTGATGGCTGACGAAGAATCTGTCATCGGCGCTACGGTTGTAGCCGTACACGAACCTTCCGGAACCAGTTACGGTACTGTTACCAATGTAGACGGACGTTTCAGTCTGCAAGGTATGCGCTCCGGTGGTCCTTACAAGGTGACGGTATCTTACATCGGTTATCAGACGGCAATCTATACAGGTATCCAGCTGCAACTGGGTGAAACTTATTCATTGAATGTAACCCTGCACGAAGCTTCGGAATTATTGGGAGAAATCACTATTACGGCCAGTAAGTCAAAGTTCAGTGCTGAAAAGACGGGAGCTACTACCAATATTTCTTCTGAACAACTCACCACATTGCCCAGCATTAACCGCAGTATCAGCGACTTTACCCGCATTTCCCCGTATGCTTCAGGAAATTCCTTTGGCGGCCGCGACGGACGCTCCAATACGTTCACTGTAGACGGTGCGAACCTGAATAACAATTTCGGTTTGTCGTCCGGTTTGCCAGGCGGTGGAAATCCAATTTCACTGGATGCCATTGATGAAGTACAGGTTGTGATTGCCCCATACGACGTGCGTCAGGCAAACTTTATCGGTGCAGGCATCAATGCCATTACGAAATCGGGTACAAACGCTTACAGAGGTAGCGCTTATATGTACTTCAACAATGAAGTGATGCGCGGTAACAAAATTGGCGATACTGATTTCGGTGTGCGTGCCGAAGAGTCCAAGACTGTTTACGGTGCTACATTTGGCGGTCCTATCATTAAAGACAAGCTGTTCTTCTTTGCAAATGTAGAGTATGAGAAGAGTCCGCAGCAAGTGATTACATGGCGTGCGGCAAAAGAAGGAGAAACTCCGAATAACTCTACGATTTCACGAACTACGGAAGCTGATCTGGCGGAATTTTCACAGATTCTGAAAGACAAATACGGATACAATACCGGTTCGTTCACAGATTTCCCTGCCGATGTCACCAACCTGAAGTTGCTGGGACGTATTGACTGGAATATCAATCAGGGAAATAAGTTGAGTGTACGCTATAACTTTACCAATAACAAAACCTGGGAAGCACCCAATGGAAGTTCGGGAAATACCGGGTATCGTTTGGCATACAACCGTGTTTCGGCATATTCCATGTCCTATGCAAACTCTTGCTATTCGTTGCAGAACATTGTGAACTCGGCTACCGCCGAATTGAACAGCCGTTTCTCTTCCAACGTTTCCAATCAGCTGTTGTTTACATACAGTGACATGAAGGATGAACGCGGTACAAACTCCAGCCCCTTCCCTTTCATTGATATTATGGCCGGATACTACGAAAACGGTAATCAGATATTAGAGCCTTACATGACTGCCGGTTACGAGTTGTTTACCTATAACAATCTGGTGAAAAATACGGTTATGACTATTGTGGATAACTTCACCTATTATCTGGGAGCTCATAAACTGACGGCAGGTATCAGCTACGAACGTCAGAAAGCCGGGAACTCGTATATGCGTAACGGAACCGGATATTATCGCTATTCCAGCTTCGAGGATTTCAAGAATGGAGCTGCACCTGAGTCATTTGCCTTGGCTTACGGGTACAATGGTAATACAAAACCTTCTGCGGACGTGAAATTCGGCCAGTTGGGTGTTTATCTGCAAGATGAATGGAACATACGCGATAACTTTAAATTGACCGCCGGTATACGTATGGATAATCTCAGCTTCCTGAATGATATTATGCGCAATCAGGCTATCTACGATCTGGACTTCAACGGCATGCATATTGATACGGGGGCATGGCCCGATAGCAAACTGCAATTCTCACCGCGTGTGGGTTTCACCTGGGATGTGTTCAATGATAAGACTTTAAAAGTGCGTGGTGGATCAGGATTCTTCACCGGACGTATTCCTCTGGTGTTCTTTACCAATATGCCTACCAACTCGGGTATGATTCAAAATCTGGTAAGTATTACGACCAGATATAAGGATGGTGTTGTAACCAGTCGCGATCCCCGCCTGGAATTACTGAAAGGTAATATGATAACAGACGTAAACCAGATGATTTCCACATTGGGACTTCCTACCTCTATCAGCCCGGAAGAAGGTGTGTTGCCAAGCTCCGTAGTGGGTATAGATCCGGACTTCAAGATGCCGCAAGTCTGGAAAACCTCATTAGCTTTGGATTACCAGCTGCCTGTATCTTTCCCGCTGACGGTTACACTGGAAGGAATGTTCTCTAAAGATATCAATGCTGTACGCCAATACAACTACAACGTACAGGTTCCGGATAAAGATACATGGTCACGTTTTAACGGACCGGATGATCGTTACATTTATCCCGAAAACTTCCTGCAACACACGAATATCAGTAATGCAAATGTATTGACCAACACTTCCAAAGGTTGGGGATGGACAGGCAACATCACCGTAATGGCAGAACCCGCCAAGAATGTGAACATTATGGCAGCCTATACTCATACCGAGTCAAAGGAAATCAGTGGTATGCCCGGTTCGGACGCTAACTCTGCCTGGACAAATGTTCCATCCATCAACGGACCGAACAGCTCGGGACTCATGCGTTCGCAATATGTCACTCCCAACCGTGTAATTGCTTCCATCAACTGGCGCGTACATTTGAATAAGAAGACATCTTCAAACTTCAGTCTCTTTTATAGCGGATATTCATCCAGTGGTTATAGTTTTATGTACTCTAATGATATGAATGGCGATGGTGTAACCAATGATCTTATTTATATCCCGAAGACTAAAGATGAAATCAAGTTCACGAGTGCCGAAGATGCAGATGCTTTCTGGAAGTTTGTGAATCAAGACCCTTATCTGAAGAAGCATAAAGGCGAATATGCCGAAGCTTATTCGGCACGTGCTCCCTGGGTACACCGCTTTGATTTCCGTTGGAGTCGCGACTTCTTCGTGAAGATTGGCAAAACTAAGAATACGCTGCAACTCAGCCTGGATATCCTGAATATAGGTAACTTGCTGAACAGCAAATGGGGTGTAACGAAAAACATGTCCGGCGCTAATGGTGGACGAATTCTAACCTATAAGGGTAAGGATGAGAGCAACACTCCTATTTTCTCTATGTACAAAGACAGTGACGGTAATTATCCTACCGGAAGCTTCACCCGAAACCTGAATTACAGCGAATGCTGGAAGCTTCAGATCGGTCTGCGATACGTATTCAATTAAAGCTTCAGAACGTATATTTATCAAAAAAAGAAAAGGTGCAACCGGTATGTTTCGGTTGCACCTTTTTGCATTTATAAGATATTAAAGGAGAGAGAATTTTATTTGTTTTTTCTCCAGAGTTTACTCATATCTTCCAGAGTCTTGCCCTTCGTTTCGGGTACCCAACGCCAAACGAAGAAGGCAGCTGCAACACAGATGATGCCATACAAACTGTATGCGAACATCGGACTGAAGTCGTACAGTGCCGGGAATGTAGAGGATATGATATAGTTGAAAATCCATTGGAAAGCTACTGCAATAGCTACGGCTTTGCCACGGATAGTATTCGGGAAGATTTCTGCAATCAATACCCAGCAAATCGGTCCCCACGACATCATGAAGAATGCTGCGTATACAATTACGGAAAGTACCGGAACGATGCCCTTGATACCCATGCTGTCGCACATTGCCACTGCAAATGCACCTACTGCCATACCGATAGAACCGATAATCAGCAACGGCTTGCGTCCGAAACGGTCTACAGTAAAGATAGCTACAAGCGTAAATACAATGTTTACAATACCCATGATAACAGTTTGCATCATACCACCACCTTCAGCACCTGCGTTTTCAAAAATGCGCGGAGCATAGTAGAGTACGGCATTGATACCGATGGCTTGCTGGAATACGGAAAGCAAAATACCGATAACGATAACTGCCACACCGTAAGAGAACAGTTTCTCTGTCTTTTCCTTGGAAGTAGCCTTGATTTCTGCCAGAATTTCTTTTGCTTTGTTTGCACCATTCACCTTCTCCAGGATAGAGTATGCCTTTTCGTCCTGATGTACCAGCACCAGATAACGCGGAGTCTTCGGTACGAAGAAAAGAAGGAAGCCGAATAATGCAGCCGGGAATGCTTCCGAACCGAACATATAACGCCAGCCGGTTTGTACACTCCACATATCCGAAGCGGCGTTCACTGACAATATACCTTCAGCACTCTTGTCGATAATAGGATTTGTGTGGTCGCCCATAATCAGGAAGTTGACGAAGTAAACCACCAACATACCGAAGATAATGGCAAACTGGTTACAAGATACCAGTGTTCCACGAATATTAGAGGGTGCAATTTCTGCGATGTACATCGGACATACGGCAGAGGCAAGACCTACACCGATACCGCCCAATACGCGATACAAATTGAATGCGATGAGCAATTCCATGTTTGGCTCACCGTAGTTGAAGAATAAAAATTCGGGATAGTAAGATCCCAATGCAGACAGGAAGAACAGAACGGATGCCAGTCTCAGCGAATTGCGTCGTCCCAGGCGGGAAGCGAAGAAACCGGAAAGAGCACCACCGATCACACAGCCGATAAGTGCACTGGAAGAAGTGATACCGTGCATCACCTTGTCATATTGGAAATCCGTAGCCATCAGGAAGAAAGCTTCCAAGCCCTTCTCCGCACCCGAGATTACCGCCGTATCGTAACCGAACAGCAAGCCTCCCAGAATGGCAACGGTTGTAATAGAATACAGGTAGAGTTTACTACCATTGTTAGCATCATTCATGATAAAAAAGATTAGGTTGATAAATGAGTAAAAAGTGATAAGTGGTAGAGTGATAAAGGTGATAGAGTGATATTACTTTACCACTTATCACTCTATCACCCTACCACCTTATTATATTAGCAATACATATTCACGATTGCTTCATACAATTCTTGCTTACCGCTGGTTTGTTTCGGTTCGCCGTTAGCTTTCGCATAAGCTACAACATCTTCCAAAGACAATTTGCCTTCTTCGAATTCCTTGCCCTTGCCACCGTCGAATGATGCGTAACGGTCAGCCAACATCTTCTTGTAAGGAGATTCTTCCAGTAATTTAGCTGCACTTTCCAGAGCACGTGCCATAGCATCCATACCTGCAATGTGAGCGATGAAGATATCTTCCAGATCGGTAGAGTTACGACGAGTCTTAGCGTCGAAGTTAGTACCGCCATTGCCCAAACCACCGTTGCGGATGATCTGCATCATAGCCTGAGTCAATTCATAGTTATCGATAGGGAATTGGTCAGTATCCCAACCGTTCTGATAGTCACCACGGTTAGCATCGATAGAACCCAACATGCCGTTGTCAACAGCTACAGCCAATTCGTGTTCGAAAGTATGGCCGGCTAAAGTTGCGTGGTTAACCTCAATGTTTACTTTGAAATCCTTATCCAGACCGTGAGCTTTCAGGAAGCCGATAACTGTTTCAGTATCTACGTCATACTGATGTTTTGTCGGTTCCATCGGTTTCGGTTCAATCAGGAAAGTACCTTTGAAGCCACGAGCACGTGCATAGTCACGAGCGATAGTCAACATCTTTGCAAGGTGTTCTTTTTCACGTTTCTGGTCAGTGTTCAGCAAAGACATGTAACCTTCGCGACCGCCCCAGAACACATAGTTTGAACCACCCAGTTCGATAGTAGCGTCAATAGCGTTCTTGATCTGAACAGCAGCGCGTGCTACAACGTCGAAATCAGGATTGGTAGCAGCACCGTTCATATAACGTGCATGACCGAATACGTTAGCAGTACCCCACAACAACTTGATACCAGTTTCAGCCTGTTTTTCTTTTGCATAAGCTACGATAGCTTTCAAGTTAGCTTCATATTCTTCGATGCTTGCACCTTCAGAAATCAGATCTACATCGTGGAAGCAATAGTATTCGATACCCATCTTCTGCATGAATTCGAAACCTGCATCCAATTTATTTTTAGCTGCTTGCAAAGCGTCAGAGTCACCATTCCAAGGGAATTGTTTCGTTCCGCCACCGAATTGGTCACCACCTTCTGCGCAGAGAGTGTGCCACCAAGCCATAGCAAACTTCAACCAATCTTTCATCTTCTTACCCATGATTACCTTCTCAGCATCGTAGTAACGATATGCCATCGGGTTCATACTCTCTTTACCTTCGAATTTAATCTTTCCTATTCCGGGAAAATACTCTTTTGTTGCCATAATTTTAATTGAATTTTAAAGGGTTAATTATGTTTTGATTGTTAACTGTACTATTTTAATTCCCCTCGTTTTCAGAGGAGAGTTAAGTTAGCATTATTTTGCCATTGATTTTTCCAAACGATGTTTCCAGCGTGCATAAGCATCTGCATATTCCTGGCGCTTAGCCTGATTAGGCTCGATAACATCCAGTTTTTCCAGCGTTGCGAATGCTTCGTTATTATCTTTATAGATACCTGCACCGATACCTGCTCCCTTGGCTGCACCTACCGAACCATCCGTATCGTACAATTCGATTACAGCTCCCGTCACACCTGCCAGCGTATCGCGGAAGATGGAGCTAAGGAACATATTTGCATGACCTGCATGGATTTTCTGTACGGGGATGCCCATACCTTCCATAATATCTATACCATACTTGAATGAGAATACAATGCCTTCCTGAGCTGCACGCACAATGTGTTGTTTGCCATGCAGATTGAAGTTCAAGCCACGGATGGAGCAGTTGATCTCTTTATTTTCGAGCATGCGTTCCGCACCGTTACCGAAGGGCAGGATACTGATACCTGCACTGCCGATAGGAGCTTGTGATGCCAGTACATTCATTTCATTGTAAGAGATGCCTTCGGGAGCAATCGTACGTTTCACCCAAGAATTAAGAATACCCGTACCATTGATGCAAAGCAATACCCCCAGACGGGTTTGTTCGTCCGTATGGTTTACGTGAGCGAATGTATTTACGCGTGATTTCGGATCATAGTTCACTTCACCGTTCACACCATATACAACGCCCGAAGTGCCTGCTGTAGAGGCGATCTCTCCCGGATTGAATACATTCAGTGAAAGAGCGTTATTCGGTTGGTCACCTGCACGATATGTGATCGGTGTACCTTCTTTTAATCCCAATTCTTTTGCTGCGGCAGCATTCACACGGCCTTGTTCGGAGAATGTGGGTTTGATGTCCGCAATCAGAGAGTTATCGAAACCATAATAATCCATCAGGAAGTCGGCTACACGATTGTTCTTGAAATCCCAGAACATACCTTCCGAAAGTCCGGAAACAGTGGTACAGATTTCACCGCTCAACTTCATGGCGATGTAATCACCCGGCAACATAATCTTATAAATCCGTTCGTAGATGGCCGGTTCGTTTTCCTTTATCCATGCCAGTTTAGAGGCAGTGAAGTTACCCGGAGAGTTCAACAGATGTGAGAGACATTTCTCTTCTCCCAGTGTTTCGAAAGCTTTCTGTCCGTAAGGCACAGCACGCGAGTCACACCAGATAATGGAAGGACGCAGCACATTCTGGTCTTTGTCCACACATACCAATCCATGCATCTGATAAGAGATACCGATTGCCTTGATTTCACCTGCGTTTGCACCCGATTCATTCATGACAGCCTGTGTGGCAAGTTTTAGATTTTCCCACCAGCTTTCGGGATTTTGTTCCGCCCAGCCCGGTTTAACTGCAATGATTGCCGCCTCTGTCTTCGGGAAGAAAGCAGAAGATACACATTTGCCGGTTTCGGCGTTTACCAGGCTCGCTTTTACGGACGAGCTTCCAATGTCATAGCCTAATAAATACATGGTATTAATTATGAGTTTTGATTTATGAATTATTTTATTAATACTTATCTTCTTACCTTATTATATATCTTCTTATCGAATCGATAATAGCGTGCGGCACGGTGGGCAACTCCCTGTTGTTTTTCCTCCAATGGAACAACGTATTCCATCATCGCTATTTTCTTATGGAAGTTCCGCACGTCAATAGGCTTGCTATATATCAATTCATATAAAGTACGCAGTTGTGATGCCGTAAACTTACGGGGAAGCAGATCAAACAAGGCTGACGGATTAATCTCCACGTACTGGCGGATATATACCAATGCTTCTTTAATAATCAGATTATGGTCGAAAGCCAATGCCTTAATATCTTGCAGTGCCACCCAATATGCTTCGAAATCAGCCAGATTCCGACTCAGTGCCCGATCTATCTTCACCAATGACAGGTAAGCAATTGTAACGATACGCTCCACCTTCGATTGCATGGCGCGTTCCAGCCAATGAATGTCTTTCGGGTCCTTCGTCCTATTCTTAGAACCGAATGCCTTGAATTGCATCAGATTGACGTTCTTCAAACCCGTTAGTTCGTTCAACACACGCTGGGCAGCTTCGTCCAAATCTTCATCCATATAGATCAGACTTCCGGGAAGCTTCATATCGTGGAAAATTTCACCTTGCTCCTCACCTACACGTTTTATCAACAGAACTTTTAATTGTTCTCCGTCAAAGCCAATCACTACACAGTCTACTGATATATGATTGTTCGCTAATGGGGTTTTATGTTCCATGTTTTGCATAATATCCATGTTTAAGCGCTGCAAATATAAACAGGTTTTTTGAATATACAAGCGCAGAAAAATTAATTTCTATTATGTTATAAAGCACTATTTTTCAATATGATAGATATCGTATATTTTACAATATCAAAATACGGCCTTATCGTTGAAAGTACAATATGTATTGTTGATAAACGGAAGAATCAGGTAATTGTAGGAAGTACAATAAGAGTGAAGTGCTTTATTTTTAAGGATTTTAGTATACCGGAAGATTAAAAAGACAAGTACCTCTTATTGTATTTTAGTTGAAGTGCTATAAAAAGATTTTTTTCTCATCTATCCCTCTGCTTCCCAATAAACTCCCTTCTCCGAACGGAGGGAGTTAAAATAGCTTATTGCACAAAAATCCTTCGTTTGTGCGGTCAATATCAGAAAAAGCTATACCTTTGCACCACTTTTTTAATTAACTACTAAAACAAGAACAGTATGAAAGCATTTGTATTTCCGGGTCAAGGTGCCCAATTCGTAGGAATGGGAAAAGACTTGTATGAAAACTCCGCTTTAGCAAAAGAATTGTTTGAAAAAGCCAATGATATCCTGGGATATCGCATTACGGATATTATGTTCAACGGTACGGACGAAGACTTGCGTCAAACGAAGGTAACTCAGCCTGCTGTATTCCTTCACTCCGTTATCTCCGCACTTTGTATGGGTGATGATTTTAAACCTGAGATGACTGCCGGTCACTCATTAGGCGAATTCTCTGCTCTGGTTGCTGCCGGTGCATTGAGTTTCGAAGATGGGTTGAAGCTGGTTTATGCTCGTGCCATGGCCATGCAGAAAGCTTGCGAGGCACAGCCCTCTACAATGGCGGCTATCATTGCCCTCTCCGATGAAAAAGTAGAAGAAATCTGCGAGCAAGTAACCGCTGAAGGCGAAGTTTGCGTTGCAGCCAACTATAACTGCCCGGGACAGATCGTAATTTCCGGTTCTATCGAAGGCATCAATAAGGCATGCGAACTGATGAAAGCTGCTGGAGCAAAACGTGCTTTGCCATTGAAGGTAGGCGGCGCTTTCCACTCTCCGCTGATGAATCCTGCAAAAGTTGAATTGGAAGCAGCTATCAACGCTACTGAAATACACGCTCCCAAATGTCCGGTTTATCAGAATGTAGATGCATTGCCTCACACTGATCCGGAAGAGATCAAGAAGAATCTCGTAGCTCAGTTGACAGCTTCTGTACGCTGGACACAGACTGTTAAGAATATGGTTGCTGATGGTGCTACCGACTTCACAGAATGTGGACCAGGTGCTGTACTGCAAGGTCTGATCAAGAAGATTGCACCGGAGGTATCTGCTCACGGTATTGCATAATCCTTAAATACAATATATTTGTAAGGGCTGTCTTTGATTAAAAAGACAGCCCTTTATTTTGTAATCGTACTATCCGCATTCAGAATAGGAAGATAAACAGCATCTCAACAAAACTTTTTCATGTAAGTATGAAAGTTCTACATTCAACTTGCATTATCTTTGCAAAAACATGCATGATATGGAGAAAATCGATGAATACAGAAACATCCTTGCAATGCCTCTTTGCAAACTATCAATAGATAAACTGGTGCAGGAAATATGCCTGCATCCGGAATACCTTAAAGATATATACCAGTTGATTTCCGATGATAAAATTGTCGTTTCATGGCGGGCTATATGGGCATGTGAGAAAGTGAGTGAGAAACATCCCGGTTGGTTTGTTCCATTGCTGGATGATATTATTCAGCGATTATTAGTCTGCAAACATGATGGTTCCAAACGGTTGTTGCTGTCTATATTATATAATGTACCTGCATCTGATCCTGTCTCTGTCGATTTGCTAAATTATTGCCTGGATCATATGTTGGCGCCACAAGAAAGTATCGGTGTGCAGGCGTTGTCTATCAGAATGGCTTACCAGCTTTGCAAGTCTGAACCGGAACTTTTGAAAGAGTTGCAACTCATATTAGAGAATGCAGATACCGAATATTACTCCACAGGAGTTAAGACTACCATACGGAATATTCTGAAAAAGATAAATAAATAAGTTCCCGTTTCTACATCCTTTTTTCACTCCTGATTTGATGAGCAGCCCATTCACTGGGTATGCACAATTTTTCTGTAATCCCCATCACTTTTCTTCTTAAACCCATTACTTAGCAATACCTTTATTGAAGCTGCGTTTTCTTCCGAAGGGTCTGCTGCTATTTCACGTCCTCCCAATTCAATGATCTTCTCTTCCAACTTCCGGATAATCATTTTACCGATGCCTCTATTCAGATACTCTTCTTCACCAATCAAATATCCGATCTCGTAAGTATGGTTCTTTTCGGGGATGTCTCCATACAAACTCTCAAAGTCGTGCCCTTCTTCCTCCAAGTCCTTCAAGAAAAAACAATCAGCAAAAAGACAATACCCAATCTTCTTATCTTTGTAGTAAACAATAAAATGTCTTATGAAGCCATACTTACCATTTCTGTTGTTTACCTCATCCAGCCAGGCCTCTCTTTGTTCTTCCCCATCCGGGCACAGCCACTTATAGATATAATCTTTACTCAACCACCTGTCAAACAACGGTATATCTTCGTCAAGCAAAGGCTTTAATACAATTCCATCCTTATCGAACATAAGCTTATTGAAGTCATTTTCATGTTTATTCAACCCGATTTCCTTTCACATCTATAAAGAAAGTTTCGCCGTTCAGTTTCACCTTTGCTTTACCATCTTTATTAAAATAGCGGGCGTCATCATATATAAAAGGAATAACCTCTTTCCCTGTCTGATCTATAAAGCCGCATTTACCCTCCATGCATACTGCTGCCAGCCCGGTTTTGGTAAAAGACCATGCAGGATTATATATACATGGAATCACTTCCTTCCCCGTTTTATCCACATAACCCCACCAACCATTCTGCCTGACTAATGCCAATCCTACAGAAAAAGCATGGGCATAGTCATAGATAAACGGCACGACTTCTTCGCCTGTTGCTGCATCTATAAAGCCCCATTTACCATTATATTCCGTTGGTACTAATTTTTGTACTTTCATTTTTTGAGTATCCATAATTGCTGTAATCCGTTAAACTTTGAATTGATAAACGAGAAATAGTTCAGAGGAATGACTTACCCATATTGCGGAACATTCAGAATCAGCATACAGAGTATGCTCAGTGACAAAGATAGAGATAAAAAGCGAGAATAAAACACCGGTTAAGAAGAAGGCTTGCGAAATGAGACGCAATCAGAAAGAAAAAATAGATTTCAAAAGAATAATTCTCCGCTTTATGCTATTTTTGCAGAAAGCGCTTAAAAAGTATTCTTATGGATTATAAAATAAATGCCCCGACCGATGGAGATGAGATGATATTCAGACATGCGGATATATTTTTCAGTTGTTTCTTCAATGACGAAAATCATTGTGTACATCAATCCCGCGAACACGCCATGAACTATGTTTATTCAGGCGAAATGCTCATTGATGACGGGAACAAAATCACCCATGTACAGAAAGGCGAGTGTGTGTTTATCCGGCGCGACCACCGGGTTACGCTGACTAAGAAACCACTCGATGGCGAGCAGTATTGCGGTATTTTCCTGATGTTTACACGGCGTTTCCTGCGCGATATGTTTCAGCGACTTCCTTCGGATAAAGCGCTGGACAATGTGCCCAAAGTCCGTTCAAGCGTGATTAAATTGCCTATCAGCATGGAAATTGACAGTCTGTTCACTTCGATGACTCCTTACTTCAACCAGAAGCTCCAGGCACAGGACGATTTCATGAATCTGAAATTGCAGGAGGGACTGCTGGCGTTGCTACATATCGACGAACGCTTTTATCCTACACTCTTTGATTTCAACGAACCCTGGAAAATTGACATCCTGGAATTCATGGAACAAAATTACATGTACGATTTCAGTATGGAAGATTTAGCCACGTTTACGGGACGCAGTCTGGCTACATTCAAACGGGATTTCAAGAAGATCAGCACCCTTACTCCGCAAAAATGGCTGATTCACAAACGCCTCGAAGCGGCCTACGAGAAAATGAAAACCGGTACACGGAAAGTACAGGACGTTTATCTGGAAGTAGGATTCAAGAATCCATCCCACTTTGCTACGGCTTTTAAAAAGCAATTCGGCGTCTCTCCTACCGCTATCTCCCAATAAATTTCCGCGAGTTGCGATTGATATAGTAAAATGAGCTTCTGAGAAAGATTCTTTGAGCCTCGCAGCAAATCTGCTGCGGGGCTTTTGCGTTAACTTTGCATTGTTGAATCAAAAGACAAAAAACAATGAAAAAAGTAATAATGCTAATCATGCCTCTGATGCTGACAGTTGTTAGTGTTCAGGCACAAAATCAAAAAGAAATGAAAGGTAGTAATATTAAAGCACAGGAGTTAGTTCTCACGCAGGAATGGGACAAGACTTTCCCACAGTCCAACAAAGTGAATCACCGTAAAGTGACGTTTGTCAACCGCTATGGAATTACATTGGCAGCAGATCTCTATGAACCGAAAGATGCGAAAGGCACATTGGCAGCCATTGCAGTAAGCGGCCCTTTCGGTGCCGTAAAGGAGCAGTCCAGCGGATTATATGCGCAAACAATGGCTGAACAAGGTTTCCTTACTATCGCCTTCGATCCCTCATTTACCGGTGAGAGTGGTGGCGAACCTCGCAGGGTTGCTTCACCGGACATCAATACGGAAGATTTTCAGGCTGCTGTCGATTTTCTCTCCACCCAGCCGAATGTTGACCCGGAACGTATCGGTATTATCGGCATTTGCGGATGGGGCGGTCTGGCACTTAATGCAGCTGCTATCGACACACGCATCAAGGCTACTGTTGCCTCTACAATGTACAACATGAACCGCGTAAATGCAAATGGCTATTTTGATGCCGACAACAATGAAAACGCCCGTTACGAGAAACGCAAGCAACTCAATGCACAGCGTACCAAAGAGTATGCCCAAGGCTATTATGAACAAGGCGGTGGCGTGGTCGATCCGTTGCCAGCCGATGCACCTCAGTTTGTGAAGGATTATTACGATTATTATAAGACACAGCGCGGATATCACAAGCGTTCGGGCAATTCCAATGATGGATGGACAGTTACCGGCCCAATGTCATTCCTGAATCAGCCCATTCTTGCTTATAGCAAAGAAATCCGCTCTGCTGTACTAATTATGCATGGTGAAAAAGCACATTCCCGCTATTTCAGTGAAGACGCCTACCGCGATATGACCTCTTACACCAACTATCGTGACAATAAGGAACTTCTTATCATTCCAGGTGCCTCACACACCGACCTTTACGACGGTGGAGGAAAAAATGTCATTCCATTCGATAAATTGGCGGCATTCTTCAACGAGAATCTGAAATAAGAAAACTCGGGAAACGTGGAAAATGATTTCCATCGTAAAATAGCTTACTGAAATTTGGCATGCCGTTGTGAATCAACTATATTTGTACATTCATTATAAGTACTGTAATTATGCAAGATTTTGTAAACGGACGCTGTGGTTGGTGCGGAACTGACGAACTGTATGTGAAATACCATGATCAAGAGTGGGGAAATTTAGTGACCGACGACAAGACGCTGTTCGAGTTTCTTGTGCTGGAGAGTGCCCAGGCAGGATTAAGTTGGATAACCATCCTCAAAAAACGTGAAGGATATCGCAAAGCCTTTTATGGTTTCGATGCCGGACAGGTAGCACAAATGACCGATGAAGATGTTGAACGGCTGATGCACTTTGATGGCATTGTAAAGAACCGTCTGAAAATCAAATCGACCATTACAAATGCAAGGTTATTCCTTGCCATACAAAAGGAGTTCGGTAGCTTCTATGAATATACACTGTCGTTCTTTCCCGGCAGAAAGCCGATTATCAATACCTTTCAATCCTTGAGTGAGATTCCGGTATCATCTCCCGAATCCGATGCCATGAGCAAAGATATGAAAAAACGAGGATTCAAGTTTTTCGGATCTACCATCTGCTACGCCCACTTGCAGGCTGCGGGATTCGTCAACGATCATCTGGCGGACTGTATCTGTCGAAAAGGATAAATGACAGTATAACTTCATACAAAGTAAAAGGCGGTATTTCCTTGCATGGATTTACCGCCTTCTCGTTTTACTTTTTTATTCCCAAAATACTTCTTGCTTTCTCTTCACTGGAGATAAAATCGAGTGCATTGATTATCTCGTCATAATTCTCCCGGTCGGAGATATTCGGAGCTAAGATTTTCAGGACTTCCAGTTTGTCATCATCAAACCGGTATATCGACATCATCCGCACACACTGCTTGCAACTTAATCCCCTGTTACCGATTCCGGCTTCCAGCAAATCCAGTTGATCGTCTTTGAAAGGTTTGGCCTTCACTTTGTTGTAAAGAGACTGGAAGTCTCTCTCATTCATTCCGTTCCCAATGTTGGCATGTGGCCGGGAAGGTATATTCCCATTGACTTCTACGGACGGATAAACCGCTACGGGAGAAGGGGGAGCATCTGCCCGGAAAGAATCCATACTAATCACACGCCCGTCAATGAAGCTGACTATAATCGTAGTCCATCCGGCATTGTCAGCAACATTCTTTACGAACTCCCACTCCTCCACGTCATGATCAAAACGGCGATAGTCCGGCTTCCCAAGTATAGATGACACTTCTTTCTGACTCATTCCCTTCTGAACGCTCATCATGACACCTTTGTCAATCCCTAAAATCATGGCACAACTACCCATACAGATTGCAAATGCCAGTAGTGCTAATGTCAGTTTTATTGTTTTCATTGTATATATTGTTTTTAGTTTTTATGTTGCTACAAATATAAGTGGAGAAAAACATATAATATTATCTTTTTCCCTATTATTTAGGGAGATTTCCCTATTATGTCAGTATTCACAATGCTCCGAATTCTCTTCGTATCACGGGAAATAAGAGAATAATTCTGATAATCAACCAATATTAAATAGAACCTTATTCAATTTTTTCAAATTAATTTCATATCTTTACCAAAATATCTACTACTATGACACAGATAATCAGATTTCTTTTCTACATTTCGATGTCCTTTTTATTTTGTACAGTCGGACACGCACAGCAACAAGATTCAGTAACTATTAGTGGACGAGTGACAAATTTCAATGGGCAACCGATAGATAGTTGTTCTGTATGTTGGTACACTCCCCGATTCAATCCTGTATCAGAAGGTATCACTAATAAAGATGGCTACTACACTGTCAGGGTACCTAAAGGTAAATATCAAAGTGTATATGCTATCTACTATCCTACTTATGCACACACAGCCCTCAAACTTGGACTCCCCGAAGCGGAACACCGTTTAGAGTTTTGGGCATGGGATTTTATTGCCGATCGCGACACTACGTTAAACATACGATATCATCGTATGGAAGCTTATGGAATACGTGCTTTCCGCATCCCCGGCGCTATGCCTGCTTATCAGATATATGTCCGCCCCATGAGTCTGACACGCTTTTACGAATGGATGAAGACCTCCGAACCGGCTTCTATTGTGCGCAATGAAGATCTTAGCAATAAGAAACAGCAAGCTCAAAGTAAAGAAGCCAAAGTGGATCAATGGGCTCCACCAATCGATCAACTGAAAGTTGTTGTCTGGATAGATGGCGAAGAAGTTTCCATTCTGATGAAGCAGGAAATAAAAGAATACTACGATGCCGACGAATATGGAAGCGCCTACCTGCTGACGGTAGATCTCCCTAAGCATTTGCAGAATGACCTCCCTTATCGTGTATTCAAATTAGAACTGACCGACTTGGAGAATGGTGATCGTGGCGAGGGTCTTTATTATATGGAAAAAGAAAACTATATAAAATAGGTATTAAATATCACTTTCCTTTTTTTCGTTAGCATCAGCTTTGCCACCTTGTTTGTATTCACAGGGGGAGACGCCTTTATGGCGCTTAAAAGTCCGGTTGAAATATGGTACATTGTTAAAACCAACATTATAGCAGATTTCTGAAACCGTCACCCTCTTCTGCTTCAAAAGCTGGCAGGCTAAACCTATACGATACTCGTTCAGATAAGTGACAAAAGTCTTTCCGGTAGCTTTCTTGAAGAATATACAGAAAGAAGCCCGGTTCATGCCTACATACCGTGCCACATCATCGAGCGTAATGTCTCGCTTTGCATTGCAGATAACGTATGTCTGGATCTGATTCATACGCTTCGTTTCTTTGTCAATCCTCTGATATTTACCTACCACGTGCTCACTGCCGCTATCTGCCATTATAAGGATAAGTTTTATCATGGAAGCAACCCTTTCAGCTTCACTTTGATTACACATCTCTTCCAGAAGGTCAATGATTGCCTCCGACTTTTCCTTATCGAATTTCACCGCATCATACTTCTTCTTCAACTTATCTATATGTCCGCACAGTTCAGGAAAAGTACCGGAACACCTATCGAGGAAATCATTGTCAAACGTTACAGTAATGTTCGCAATCCTGCCCTGCGCATCCGTATCATCGCCCTCAAAATACCAGCAATGTGGAATTTCCGGCGGTATCATAACTACCTCTCCGCCAAGAAAAGGCTCCGTCATGTCGCCTATCAACCTCATGCCGGAACCTACGATCACATACGAAAGCTCCCAGGTAGATTGCTGATGCAAACCTATCTGTTCATCAGGCGCAAGATGAACATTCTCGAAAGTAAAAGAACGTCTTTCTGATTGGGGCATTATACTATAATTTAATATTCTCTATTATTTTCCTCCTTATACAGGGAAATATGCAAATATAAGACAATTCTAATAAACGATAAGATAAATGCATAAACTAATTGAGGGATAACTTTGCACGCGATATAAAACTGATAATATCAGATATCTGGATAACTTAGGTCCTGCCAGGTTTGCGAAAATATGGCAGGTTATTTTTTAGTGTAAAAATGAATTTAATATCAAAATAATGAATACAACAACTTATTTGGCATCGAAGCCGCGCTATGAAATACTGGACGGGCTCCGCGGCGTTGCCGCAATGATTGTGGTAGCTTACCACTTGTTTGAAACTTATTCTGCGGGCCCTGTCCATCAGATTTTGAATCATGGTTATCTGGCTGTGGATTTCTTTTTTGTTCTTTCCGGTTTTGTAATAGGATATGCCTATGATGACCGCTGGGACAGAATGTCCATAAAAGATTTCTTTAAGCGACGCTTGGTACGCCTACATCCTATGGTGATTATGGGCACGTTAATAGGAGCTGTCTTTTTCTATCTGGGCGACTGTTCCGCTTTCCCTCTGATTATGGAAACACCTTGGTGGAAAGTCCTTCTGATGGTTCTGCTCGGTTGCCTGATGATTCCCACACCAGTTTCATGGGACATACGGGGCTGGTGGGAAGTAAACTCCCTGAACGGCCCTACCTGGTCGCTAATGTGGGAGTATATAGCAAACATTCTTTATGCTTTGTTTATCCGCCATTTCTCTAAAATCGCCTTGGGAATCTTTGTCGCCCTGGCAGCGTTGCTGACTATCGACATAGCATTCAATATAGATACTTTTGGTCTGTTGGTCACAAGAGAAGCGGCTGCATATACCTTTATCGGCGGATGGAGCCTTACTCCCGATCAACTCTACATCGGTATATCCCGACTGCTTTATCCTTTCTTCATGGGGCTACTGCTTTCGCGCGTCAACAAACTGATAAAGATAAAAAGAGGATTTTACTGGTGCTCATTGCTGATAGCTGCCATTTTAGTTATGCCCCGCATCGGCGGTACGGAAGCCATGTGGATGAACGGTGCTTACGAAGCTTTTTGTGTACTTATTATGTTCCCTTTAATAGTAGCGATGGGAGCAGGCAGCAATGTGACGGGAAAACGTTCCGTAGCCATCTGCCAATTTCTCGGAGAGATCTCCTACCCTCTTTATATCACACATTTTCCGCTGATTTATATGCAGATAGCCTGGGCACGGAATCATCCGGACGCACCTTTAGGCATGCATGTTTTGCTTGCAGTTTCCATCTTCATTTTATCCATTGCTATCGCGTATGCTTGCCTTAAACTGTATGACGAACCGGTACGTGAATGGCTGAAAAGGCGTTTTTTGATGAAAAGAAGGTAAAATACCTCTATGCTAAGTAGCATTTTCTTGTAATTTGCAAAATCAGCAATCGGGATTTATAAGTAATGCGGATAGGAAACACCTATCCGCATTATCCAATATCAACTTCCAATAGCTGAAGAATATCTTATGTTGTAACTTCATGTACTTTTTTATGTGGCTATCTTCCTCCCACAGCATGGTATAAATCAATTACTCCTTGTATTTCCTCAAATTTATCTTGAGCCTGCGTTAATTCCGCTTCCAGTAGTCTCTGACGTGCAGTCAATACTTCAAGATAATTAGTGGAAGTATGTTGCATCAGTAATTCGGTTTTGCGCACGGCTTCTTGCAAGGTCATGATTTGTTGATTGACATAATCCATCCGAATGCGGGCAGATTGCCAACGTGTCAAAGCATTGTTTACTTCTTTTCCAGCATCTAACAGGGATTGCTGGAATAGAAGAAGAGCTTCTTCCTGGCGAGCTTTTGCCTGACGCAGGTTAGCTATATTCGTTCCCTTGTTGAACAGAGGTTGCATAAGCGAGCCTACCGCACTGAACAACCAACTTCCGGGATTGACTACAACACCGCCGACATTGTTCGTCCATCCGATAGAGCCGGAAAGAGTAAGGCTCGGATAAAAAGCGGAACGGGCGGCATTGGTAGCATAATATGCTTGTGCCAAATTCCATTCCGCTTGTCTCACATCAGGACGGTTGGCAAGCAGCTGTACGGGAAGTCCGGCAGAAAGTGTGTCGGGAAACTGTTGCTTTTGCAGTGCTCCCCGCATGATGTCATGTGATGTATCGGCCAGTAATGCTGAAAGTACGTTCTCTGTTTCACGTATACTTTTCCGTATGGACACCACAGACGCTTCCAATGCCAAACGGTTCGCTTTGGCCTGAAGTACCGCTGCATCGTTGGATTTTCCAGCCCGTTTCAACGCCTCGATAGAGTGTTCTGTCTCTTTCCAAGTAATCAACGTCTGTTCACTGATGATGAGTTGGCGGTCGAGCATCAGCAACATATAATAACTATTGGCGATTGTGGCTATAAGCTGTGTCTCTACCGCCTGCCTGTAAGCCCGACTTCCTTCGAGAGCGGCAAGCGCCTCTCGTTTGGCATTGGTTACTTTTCCAAACAAATCTATTTCCCAGCTTGCGGAAGCGGCAAGATTATATGTCTTTATCGCTTTCGCTCCCTCTGTACCACTGATACTGCCATCCGGAGCCAGTACTACCGATGGCAGATAAGAAAGTCGTGCATTCATTAACACCGCTTCTGCAGCTTTCACCCGTGTATGGGCTACACGCAAATCCGTATTTCGTTCCAACCCTTTATCGATCAAGGCTTGCAAATTTTTGTCCGAGAATAAATTCCGCCAGCCGAGAGTAGCTATTGAAGCAGTGTCTTTTGTTTCCTCCAAGTCTCGGTATAATCCTTCGGTCTGAACTTCAGGACGGGAATAAGGTTTATATATGGAGCATCCCGTCATCAGACAAACTGCCCATAACAATATGAATGTATAATATGCAAATTTCATCTTCATTCTTTTATCTTAAGGTTCTCCAATTCCGTTTGTATCGCCCAATCCGCATCTTTACATGAAGTCTGTGCAGGTCTGATTTTTTCTTGCAAATACTGAAAGACAATGAAAAGGACGGGAACAAATAGCAGCAGTGCCAATGTTCCTATCAACATACCTCCCACTACACCGGAAGCCAGAGAACGGCAACCGTTTGCACCCACACCATGTGCCATCATCAGAGGCAGCAATCCAAATATCATAGCCATGACCGTCATCAAAATCGGACGTAAACGGTCTTTTGCTGCCACATAAGCAGCTTGTATGAGCGACATGCCCGCTTTTCGGCGTTGTACTGCATATTCAGTCTGCAAAATGGCGGTTTTGGCGAGCAATCCTATCAGCATGATGAGTCCGGTCTGCATATAGATATTATTTTCCAGACCTAAAATCTGAGCAAACAGGAAGCTTCCTAAGAATCCGCACGGAACGGACAAAATGATCGAGAAAGGAATGAGCAAACTCTCGTAAAGCGCACACAATATCAAATATATCAACACCATACAGATGGCAAAGATAATAGCCACATTATTAGTCGTCTGACTTTCCTCACGGGAAATACCTCCAAACTCGTACGCATAATTAGCCGGAAGCAGCTTTTCTGCTGTTTCCTGTACCGCTTTCAATGCGTCTCCCGAACTGTATCCGGATGCGGGTGTTCCATTGACAGAAATGGAATTATAAAGGTTGAATCGTGACATGTCCTGTGGCCCATAGGTTTTGGTAAGCTGTACGAATTGTGCGAGAGGCGCCATTCCCTCACCCGTTCGAACGTAAATATGGTTCAAGGATTCAGGAGTAACCCGGTATGTCGGATCTGCTTGTATCTGCACACGGTACAATTTGGAGAAACGATTAAAGTTCGACACATAACCTCCTCCGTAATAACCGGAAAGAGTTTCCAGAATCTCAATAGTGGAAATACCTGCTTGTTCGCATTTGGCAGCATCTATATCAACCCAATATTGCGGGTAGTTCGTTTCAAAAGAAGAATATGCCATCTCTATCTCCGGACGTTCATTGAGAGTTGCTACGAAGTTGTCCGCCACTTCCTTGAACTTGTTCAGATCGCCTGAAACCTTGTCTTGCAGATAAAGTTCGAAACCGCTTCCCATCCCGTAGCCTGGTATCATTGGAGGAGTCACGGCAAAAAGTTGCATATCCGGTACACCGGGAGCGAAAGCATAGATACTGTCTATGATTTCCCTTGCCGATTGTCCTTTTCCCTTTCTCTCGTCCCAGTGTTTAAGAGAAAGAAATGACATTCCCATAGATGAACCTGCGCCACTGAAGGAATATCCCACGATGTTGGCGTTATAGTCAATGCCGGATATCCGGTTTATGTTCCGGTTTACTTCTTGCATGATACGCCGGTTTTCAGCCATCGAAGTTCCGGGCTTGGCATTCATACTAATCATTACCGAACCTGTGTCCTCATCGGGAACAAGTCCGGTTTTGGTGGTACGCACCAAAAAGACAAGCAATATCATCGACACCGCCAGCGTTCCCCACATCAGCCATTTACGCTTGACAAGGAACAGAACAGAGCGCATATATCGGGAAGTTATCGCATCGAAAGCCGCATTGAACGCTGTACGGAAACGAGCGGCAAAATTGTTCTTCGTATTCCCTTGCTCATCCTTGTAAGGATGAAGCAGCAAAGCGCACAAGGCAGGTGAAAGGGTAAATGCATTGATCGCTGAAATCCCCACAGCTACGGCCATCGTGATGCCGAATTGCTTGTAGAATTCTCCGGATGTACCTCCCATCATGGAAACGGGAATAAACACGGCCATGAATATCAGCGTAGAGGTCAGGATAGCCGATGCGACACTCCGCATAGCATCGTTGGTGGCCATATAGGAAGAACGATAACCTATATCGAAACGTGCTTGTACCGCTTCGACCACGATAATGGCATCATCCACTACCGTACCGATAGCAAGAACCAGTGCAAAGAGCGTGATTAAATTGACAGAAAATCCAACCACTGCCATAAAAGCAAATGTGCCAACAATGGATACCACAATGCCTATCGTCGGAATAAGGGTGGAACGAATGTCATGCAAAAACACATATACCACCAGCACTACCAGTAAGATAGCTTCCAACAATGTTTTCAATACAACCTTGATGGATGCTTTCAGAAAAATGTTCGTGTCGTTCAGAGTTACGAATTCCAGTCCTTTAGGTAAATCCTTGCTGAGCTCGTCCAGTACGGCATCTATTTCATTGATAGTTTCCGAAGCATTGGAGCCGGCCTTTTGGTAAATCATTGCCATAGCAGCCGGATGGCCATTCATCTCAGTCGAATAGTTGTAGGCTTCATCGCCCAACTCTACATCTGCCACTTCATTGAGTCGGAGAACCTCACCGCTAGGGAGGGAACGAACGACAAGTTCACCGAACTCTTCCGGAGTGGAATATCGGCCTCGGTATTTCATTGTGTACTGATAAGCGTTATCATGATTTTCCCCAAAGGCTCCCGTAGCAGCTTCAATGTTCTGCCGTTCCAGCATAGCGGTGATGTCCGAAGGGATAAGACCGTATTGCGCCATCTTATCGGGTTTCATCCAGATACGCATACTGTAATTGGAACCGAACAGCATCATATTACCCACACCCCCGATACGCTTGATGCGCGGTTCCACGTTTATCTTCATGTAGTTGTTCAGGAACTGCAAATCATATTTCCCGGTAGGGTCAAAGAGCGAGAATGTTTTCAGTTCGGCATTCTGTTGCTTCATGGTGGTAACACCGACTTTTGTCACTTCGGCAGGAAGCAAACTCAAGGCAGTGGATACACGGTTCTGTACGTTTACCGCCGCCATATCAGCATTACTTCCCTGCTTGAAATAAACATTTATCATGGCATCACCGTTATTAGAGGCCGTGGAGGTGATATAAGTCATATCTTCCACCCCGTTGATGGACTCCTCCAGAGGAACTACAACCGATTTCTGTACCGTTTCGGCGTTGGCTCCCGGATAGTTGGCAAATACTTGAATAGTAGGCGGTGCAATATCAGGATACTGTTCCACAGGCAGATTCGATAAGGCGATGAATCCCATTAGTACGATCACGACAGATATGACGCCAGAAAAAACTGGGCGGTCTATAAAAAATCTTAGGTTCATAGTTTTTTATTATTTGGAGGGTTCATCTTTTCTTATATCTATCTGAATACCGTCCTGCAGAAGTCCCGTTCCTTCGGTTACAATTACGTCACCTACGACAAGACCGGATCTGACAATATAATCTTTGCCATCATTGAGTTTTTCCACAGTCAGTTCACAGGAGTGAACACAACCGTCTTCAGCTACCTTATATGCCAGAATCTTATTCTGCAATTCGGTGGTAGCCGTCTGCGGAATGACAATGACAGAATCTTCACGATGCGGAATAATGACATTACCGATTCCCCCACTTAATAATGTACGGTTGGTATTATCAAAAATACTGCGGACGGATACCGTACCGGTCTTCCGGTTGATAATGCCGCTAATGCTCTCTACGTGTCCTTGTCCATCATACAGACTACCGTCATTCAGTTGTAATCTGACCGGAGGCATTTGGCGGATTACTTCATCATGGGATCCGTATTGTCGGAGTAAGGAATGAACCCGCTTCTCGGTTATTGAAAAATAGACATACATCTCTGAATTGTCGGAAACGGAAGTTAACGGAATAGCTATCGAAGCGCTGACCAATGCGCCCTCCCGGTAAGGTAGTGTGCCGACAACTCCATTCGACGGACTTTTTACCTCCGTATAAGACAGGCTGTTCCGTGCATCCTCTTCCAAAGCCCTTGCCTGTTCCAATGTCGCTTCGGCAATGGCAAGGGCATTCTTCGCAGTGGACAGATCGTATTCTGAAACGACTTTTTCCGCAAAAAGCTGTTGCTTGCTGCGATATTCCAGACGAGCCGTCTCCACCTGTGCTTCAGCTGCATGTACATCAGCCATTGTTTTGCGCCATGCTGCACGGTAAGGCACTTGATCTATGACGAACATTACTTCACCTTTCCGAACCGTTTTCCCTTCATACACACGAAGCTCTGTTATCGTACCTGATATTTGTGGATAGATGTCAATATCCTGCCGCCCTTGTATGGAAGCTGAATAAGACTCGTTTATTTCCACCGCCTTTGCGGCAACAGTCATCACCCGGCATAATGGCAGTGTTTCTTTCACTTCCCTGTTCTTGCACGAAGACAGGCACATTGTACATGCTAAAAGTATAACTCCAATAATTCTTTTCATTCTTTCTTCTCTTTTTTGGCGCAAAGGAAAGAATTACGGAACTGTACCGCAATAAGCAAATGCGTGAAGCGTAGAAAACAGTTTCGGAAACGTAATAAATGGATTACGACATGTGGATAATGAAATATACTCTCTTTTTCATTTCCTGTATTCGATTCACACTCAATTTATATCATTTCGAGAACTATTTATGAAGCTTCATCTCCACTTTGTTTGGAGGAAGAGGTGAAAGTCACTTATTTTGCAAATAAAAACGGATGGCAAAAACCAAGTTCGACAATATAAAAAATCGCGTGCTACTGGTAGTGATTGTATTTCTTCTCAGTTATCTGCTGACAGCATTGATCGACAAAGAATATACTACGTGGTTTTTCGGCGGCGAACTGTCGTTTGTAGATTATATGATCGATTTCGGCGTGTCGTTGCTGATAAGTTTCGTATTCGTGGAACTATCTGTCTTTTATAGCAGTTGGTCGTTTCGTCTTGTTTCATTTACGGATAAGCCGTATCTACGACTGTTTATCTGTGCTTTCCTGCTACTCTTATTTAACAACCTGACCGTTTGGTGCTTTTCTCTGTTGATAAATATATGTTTTGATGAGGGGCTTGCTTTTTTTCATCAGGGGTTGTACATATTCAGTGTAATGGCGACATTCGTGTCTTATATCTATACTGATGCCCAATATATGGAATCATCCATATTAGCCGAAAGACAGAAAAAGGAGTTGGAAATAACCCTTCTGAAAGAAAAGGAACATGCCGCACAGATGCAATTGGAAGTATTGAAATCGCAAATAGACCCTCATTTCATGTTCAACAACTTCAGCATTCTTTCTGAATTGATAGTGGAAGACACTGCATTGGCTGAAAAGTTTCTGGACAACTTGTCAAAGGTGTACCGGTACGTCATCCAGAATCTGAAACGAGATACGGTAAGCATCGAAGAAGAAATCGCTTTCCTCCATTCTTATATTTACTTGATAAAAATGCGCTATGAGGACGCTGTCTGCATAGATATAGATGAAACATTGAAGCAAATCGACGGGCAGATACCTCCCGTTTGCCTACAATTATTGGTGGAGAACGCCATTAAGCACAACCGTACATTGGCTCGACACCCTCTCTCGATACGTGTTTTCCGTGAAGAAAATGATATTGTAGTAGAAAACGACTTACGCCCGATAGCATCCGATTTTGAATCGACGGGGATCGGCAATAAAAATATCATCGGGCGTTATCTCTTACTTTGCAAGAAAAAACCTTTTATCGAACAACGAGAAAATACCTATATTGTCAAACTGCCTATTATAAATAATACTTAATATGAATATCTTAATTCTTGAAGATGAACAGCGAAACTTCAATCGCCTGAGACGTCAATTGGAGGAGATAGATACGACTTTTCATGTGGAAGGACCACTGGCCAATATTCAGGAATCGGTGGAATGGCTACGAACCCATCCGACTCCGGATCTTATACTTGCGGACATACGCCTGTCCGATGGACTAAGTTTTGACGTATTGCGTCAGACGGCCATACCATCCCCAATCATCTTCACCACTGCCTATGATGAATATGCAATCCAAGCTTTTAAATATAACAGCTTCGACTACCTGCTCAAACCCATTAATTCCGAAGAATTGGCTGAAGCCATCAATAAGGTGCGTCGCCGGACTTTGTCCGACACGCATGGAGAAGATATGCGTCGGTTAGTGGAATATATGTACCGCAATAATTACCGTTATCGCGAGCGTTTCCTGTTGCCCTACCGGGATGGGTACATCTCTGTACAAGTGAAAAACATCAGCCATATCGCCTTGAAAGAACGGACGACGCTTATATTCCTGAACGATGGAGCATCCATGAACATATCTTATTCATTGGATGAACTGGAAAGCCAACTCAATCCCGATATTTTTTTCAGGGCAAACAGGCAATATCTTTTGCACATTGACAGCATACGGAATGTCAGCAACTACTTTAACTCCAGATTAAAAATACATATGAAAAAATATCCTGATACAGAGATTATTGTAAGCAGAGAACGAGCTTCTGCTTTGAAAGAGTGGTTGGATAAATAATCATTAATGGTTGTTTTTAATCTGGTATTTGAAAAGTATAGTTGTTCATATTTTCGTTTTTTATCCTTATCTTTATCACATTAATGTGGTGAATAAGTCATCTCCGTAATGACCTGAATGCTCTAAAAATTAGTAGATCTCAATATATGAAAACAGAATTGGAAAAGTGCTTAGCCGGAGAACCGTTCAATGGCGGTGACAAAGTATTGGCAGATATGACGCTGAATGCTAAAAGATTATTGAAACGGCTAAATGAAACGGATTATGCCGACACGGAACAGAGAAAGCGAATCTTTCATGATTTGTTCGGCAAGATGGGAGAACATGTTCACATCGATATTGATCTCCATTGCGAATACGGGAAGCACATTTTCATCGGTGATCAGGTTATCATCAACATGAACTGTACGTTTGTAGACAACAATATCATCGAGATAGGCGATAATGTGTTGATAGCATCCAATGTACAGATATACACAGCCACCCACTCTACCAAATTGCATGAAAGAGTCGTGGCGGATTGGGAAGCAGGAGAAGGTATTTGCAAAACCTATGCACTCCCCGTGAGAATAAATGATGGAGCGTGGATTGGTGGTGGTGCGATAATCCTACCGGGAGTGACAATTGGGAAAAACAGTGTCATAGGTGCCGGCAGTATAGTAACCCACTCTATTCCTGATAATTGCGTAGCTGTGGGAAATCCTTGCAGGGTGATTAAACAAATTGATAATGAAGTAGTTTAACAGAACTATCACAATGTATCATTGATCTGTATTCCTCAAAGTATTTAAGCTATACTTTGAGGAATATTTTTTTGTGAAGACCTGATTTTAGAATCATTTCAACGCCTTACCATCCGAAAAAGCCTTACCCACCTTTTCGCCCACCTTCAGATAGTCGTTGTTAAACGGATCGAAGATGATGGGAGCTACTTTGGAAGCATCTACTTTTCCATTTTCATCAAGTACACGCTCGTCTACACTTACATTTACGATCTCTCCACGCAAGATGCAGGTTTCGGGATTGTAATCTTTCAGTTTGCACTCCACCGCTACGGACAGTTCGTCAATCAGCGGGGCGTCCACGAACTCCGAACGGGTGGCATGGAAACCTGCACGGGCGAATTTGTCCGTTACCTTATTGCCGGAAACGATACCTACGTAATCGCAGGCAACAACTTGCCCCACTTCTGCCATACTTACTGTAAATGCTTTGCGTTTCAGGATATTCGCAGTGGTCTTGTGTCCTTCGCTGATGCAAATACTGATCTCTTTCATTTCACTGATACCGCCCCAAGCCGCATTCATAGCGTTTGGGAGTCCATTTTCATCATAAGCAGCGATGATAAACACCGGCTGCGGATAGGAAAAGGGTTTTGCTCCGTAATTCTTTCTCATACTAATTTATTTTTTAGTCCATTGTTTAATGTCTTCTTTGGTTGCACCGTTCAGCAGTTTGCCTTTCTGCCACTTCAGATTGGAATAAGTTTTCTGCAACTCTTTTTCGGAATTGGAGATACTGCTTCCGCCCGACGTGGCAAACAGAATCACTGTCTTACCTGAAAAATCACCACTTTCTATAAAAGTATTGATGATTCTCGGAGCTAAATTCCACCAGATGGGAAAACCGATATAAACAGTATCATAGTCCGCTAGGTTCTCCGCTTTGGAGCTTAAAGTAGGACGTGATTTGGCATCCGCCATCTCCACACTGCTGCGTGAGGACTTGTCGTGCCAGTCCAGATCGGCAGAGGTGTACTTCTTCGCAGGCTGTATTTCGTAGAGAGTGCCACCTGTGACTTCAGCAACTACCTTGGCTGCTTTTTCTGTTGTTCCCGTTGCCGAGAAATAGGCAACCAATGTCTTAGAACTTTGTTTCTGTGCGATTGCCGTCAAACATAACGCCATAATCGCTACCATAAAGAATGTAAGTCTTTTCATACGATATATTATTTAGTTCAAACATAGATTACTTTTCCGTAGCAAACGCTTCGGTTCGGGAAGCATATTGCAATGATACAAAATTACGGAGTATTATCCAGTATGCAGGTATATAAATTACGGAATATATAACCAATATTACGGATAAAAGAAAAGGTGGGCATGTAAAATGTAAAAGCAGATTGTCCTTTCGATTTATTTTGTAATTTTACGAGCATTCTTTCAAAAGAAGTGTAATCTATAAATTCTACTGCTATGGACCGGTATCTAAAGAAACTCTGGGGCAATCATTTTCAATTTAATTGGAAATTAGGCGTATTTCTCATATTGTTATTCGGAATACCCCGTTTTATAATCGTGCTACAATCTTATGTGGACAGAAGTTACGGCACTGTCATGTTCGTATTTTTAAGCATGTGGATTATCCCGTTCATTCTTCTTACAAAGTATGGTCGGAAAGGCATAGGGCTTAAACGTCCCGCGCATTGGTAGAGAATAGGAGTTTCTTTCCTGTCTGGCGGAGTTATTTGCTTGGCCATATTCGGTTTATTTTCTTTTCTGTATGGACAATCTGTCGAAAACGCATTTGTATATATCGGGGGAAATAATCCCAGCAGTGGTATAACAGGAGATGATAAATTGTTGTACTTCACAATCGCTGTTATTCCAAGCATGATATTTAGTCCGATAGGCGAAGAATTCCTGTATCGAGGCATTATTCACGGGTGCTTTGTCCCTAAGTTCGGAGAGACAAAGGCTTCATACTTTGATTCACTGGCTTTTGCATTAACGCATGTAGCCCATTTCGGGATCGTTTATACACTGGGGACATGGTGCTTCTTACCGATTCCTGCTTTGCTTTGGGTGTTTTCAATGTTTATAGTCAGCCAGGTGTTTTTCAGATGCAAGCTGTATTGTGATTCACTTTGGGGAGCAATTGCGGCACATTCGGGATTTAATTTCGTAATGATGTATGGTATATTCTATTTGTTATAATCATACTATAAAATTCCGCTGAGTGTAAAGCATGTATCTGGTATTGCAGAGATTATCCGATAAAAAGAATAGTCTCTGCATTTTTTTAATGTTAAAAACACAAATGACTGTCACAATCCTCTTCGGGCCATGTCTAAATATATAAAACAGAAATCATGGAAATAGAAATCTATCATGTGGACCAAGCGATAAATGGCTCTAAAGAGGCATTAGAAGCAATCATTGAAAATATTGAAGGCCCGGTGTTTAATTTGTCATTGCGCATGCTCGGGCGGATTGAAGATGCTGAAGACGCAAAGCAAGACATTCTGATAAAGGTCATCACAAGCCTTTCTTCTTATAAAGGAAAAAGTTTATTTTCGACATGGGTGTATAAAATAGCCGTAAACCATTTAATCAATGAGAAGAATAAAGACTTCGCAAATCATCCTTTGTCTTTTGAAATCTTCGGGAGTGATATAGACAGATATGTCGCCTCTTCAGTTGACCAAACGAATCCGGCTGAGAAAAATATTTTCTCGGAAGAGCTAAAACTGTCATGCACCAACGTTTTGCTTCAATGCTTAAATCCATTCGACCGGTTAATCTTCATTTTGGGAACCATGTTTGATGTAGACAGCAGACTGGGAAGTGAGATTACAGGATTGTCGGCTGACAACTTCAGGCAACGGCTGTCACGCTCCAGAAAAGTAATGAGTACTTTCCTGTCAGAATATTGCGAGCACGCAGGAGGCAAGAAATGCAACTGCATGAACCGGGTAAATTATGCCCTCAGCCAACACCGTATCGATCCTGCCCTGCCTTACTCATCATCATTGATACCGGAGAGAATCTCCACATCGAAGTCTGCCATGGAAAACATTGATGCCGCGACAGCCCTGTATTCAAACTTACTCAGACATTCTTCTAAACAGCAAGCCAAAGAGTATCTTTTCAATTTGCTTAAAACAAATGATTTTTCATCATTAACTAAATAATATCTAACATGGACAAATTACTTTTCTCGGCAATTATCGGATTGGTTGCCGGAGTCATAGACATCATTCCTATGATTATGCAGAAACTTCCCCGCTACTCCACCGTTTCGGCGTTTTTCCATTACTTTTTCGTTTCAATTATTATTCTCAATGTAGACATACCTCATATTCCCTGGTGGTTGGAAGGAGGCGTTGTAGGCTTAGCACTAACTATCCCGATGCTTATTCAGGTAGGACATTCGGATAAGAAATCTTTGCCAATAATAGCATTCAATGCCATATTATTGGGAACATTGGTTGGGCTTGCAGGACACTATATTTCAGTTCCCTAAATCCACACAGAGCAATGTAGGATTTGAGTCATCCTCCTCATTAGCTAAACCATATTGAGCCAATTTATCAATAGAAAGCAATGTATATGCCTTGTTGTTCCGGATAAGGGAAACGGGAGTATTTACAATTGCTTTCTCATTATAAGGCATGGCATATCCTTTTTCCGAATGAATCAGTAATTCCCCGCTATTTGTATCCCATAGTGTATAATGCCTGCTTTCATTCCAGAAGAAATCATAAAACAACAGGTCATTCACCAATAAAGCATTTTCCGCCTTAATACAATATTTCCCTTCCGTAAGCATACGTTCAAGATCGCCATTCAAATCTGTCGGCGTCTTTAGTTTGCCCTGATTGATGGCTACAGCGGGAATGAGTTTTTCCTTTCTACTGGCATACAACGTATCATTAATCACGATACACACTTGGTCGTTTCCGTCTCTGAATCTGGGCACGATGTAGCCACCTGAAAAGCCCGTTACCGATTCAGCATCGAAAGGAAAGAAAGATTGTTTCATGTTCCAGTCCTTATCAAAGAAGGCTACTAAGTGCGATTTCTGATACTCTCTTTTGTAGGTTCCCCAATATCCGTTGGACACACCTATAAAGTTGGATATACTATCTTTGGGGTATTCGCTGACGAAAGTCCCGTCCGGCTTATATAATTTAGTCTTATTAGGAGTAGCAACATAAATCAACTCTTTTTCTTCATCAAAAAAGCGGGAAAAGATGTCGGCATATTCTTCAGGTCCATTTCCCTTCCTGTCCATCACAGAAAGAAAAGAACCGTTTTCGGCATTAAAGAAATAAAAACTCGTCTTATCTCCGATAACTATGTACTTTGGAGTCACATTAAGCAGGTACGCATTAGCACTCAACAGGCATTTATCATTCGTTTCCAGCCGGATCGTTTTCGGATTTTTGAAAAGAGATTGATATTGTGCCGAAGTGTAGTCCGCATCAAAGTGTTCGACGCCTTTATCTATACTGACTGTAGAAACCTGATCATGTGAACCTTTTTCTCCGGAACAAGCCGTGAGAAGAAAAAGAGAGATGCTGAGAAAGGAAATACAAGAGTGTCGCATATTGTTTTTTGTTATGTTGTAAGTTGGGCAAATTTATAAAAAAAACGAATATACAAGATGTTATCTTAGAAAAATGAGAAGAATAAAAAAAAGAAAAAATAAAAGTCGGAAAAACCAACCCAAATACTTGACTTCGCCTTTCTGATGTAGTATCTTTGTAGAGCTTTAAAAAACAGAATTTTAATATTAAACCTAAAACCTTAGCAAATGGCAAAACTGATTCTTTCTTTCTCCGAATTGGCCGGTATGTATTTCCCCGGTTGTTCCACTCCGAAAAATGCGGTAAGATCTTTACAACGAAGCATTAAAAGGTGTACAAATCTGGCGACAGCTTTAGTTGAAACGGGCTATCAGCCTTATAATCATCGCTGGCTCTCTCCCAAGCAATACGGACTGATTATAGAGAATCTGGGTGATCCATTCCCGGAATAATAATAGACAATAAATAGGAAAGGCGGTAATTCTTCATAAGAATCACCGCCTTTTTTGTTGATATTTATCAAATTTAGGTCTAAAAGAGGCTTTTTACGTTTTTAATAAACGTTGAGCACATTCTTTAAAAACGTTCCCGTTATTCTTTAAAAACGAATAACAGGAAGCTGAACAAGGCAGAAAAACGCCTACAATTTGTCTATATTTAAGACTGTGGTATGTTTTATTTCACTTAGCACAAACGAACTTTACGTTTTCACAATACCATACACAAACATAGACAAGTTATCCTTTCACTGCAATACTAAATGTTGTGATATGGAGAATTACAGGGATCACTATATGAATTTTCCTTTAGGGAAATTTAGAGTTACAATTGAGTTCTCAAAATAATTAGCATATAATTTAGCTTTTGCAGAAATCAGTAATTTGAACACATTTAGCTGAAGAGAATCACTAACATAAGCCCCCTCTCTATCACTTTCTTTCAAAACTAAATTCGAACATTTTTGCCACCAACCTATATGTTCATAAAAAGGTGTATTTCTCTGTGAGCAAGTAAACAGACCTATATCAAATCTACCATCTTGCATAATCCATTCCGTTGCTTTCCTTACTAACATACTCCCTATTCCCTGTTCTCTATATTCCGGATGTGTACAAACACAGCTCAACCCACACATTTTAAAAGTTTTATTTTTTACGATAATATTCCATGAAACAACTCCTAAATAGCCAATAAATTCATTCTTTTCTATAGCGCAAAATGACATGACATTCATTTCTTGGGGATGAATATCTTCTATATTTATATCCTCCCAAATAAGATAAAGCAAACTTTTTAATAATCATTCTCCACATTTCCGGTATTATATATTTTCCATCTTCCCCGTTGACGCACTTCTTCAGCAGCAGC